>JACCDW010222899.1_pt1 | contig 10668 bp, 8 predicted proteins | sample 7449781 | NCBI WGS metagenome assembly JACCDW01 (sample SAMN15323449, study PRJNA562643) | freshwater metagenome | isolation source: river surface water | place: USA:Blue River Watershed | collected 2017-08-18
TAGTCGTCATCTTCTTTCATTCGTTTGAAGTTGACTCCTGTTAATAAAAATGTACTTTCAATTTTTGTGCTCCAAATAATATTTCCAGTTTGAGGATTGATTTTAAAAACTGTATGGTAATTAGAGCCTACAGTTTTCCTCCCCAGTAAAATCAATTGCCCTTCGTTATTTAAATATGCGTGGCTAATTTGATCCGCAGAATTCGGTAAGGCCGTTGATAAATTCTTTCGCCAAAGCACATCGTTGGTATTGAACCGATTGTATTTTGTGAGGATAGAATCGTTCCAAACAATTAAGTTATTTTGAACATCCGTAACAACGCCATTTGTATTATAACTCGTTCCGATGAGCACGGTTTGCGTGGTGTCTCCGGTTACTTTATTGATTTTTGCCATGCAACGCTGTTCGTAACTGCCATTTACATTATAATTATAAAGCCCCAAAAGGGTCGTTGAGTCGAAGTCCACAAAGCGCAAGAAGGTCCCGAAACTATAAGCTCCTAGAACCCCTTGATTGAAGGGTTTGTGATACATAATCTTTCCTGTAGAGATTTGTATCTTCCATAAATAGCGCGGGTTTGCTGAACTCGTTAAAGAATTGGCATAAACATAACCATCTTTTGAGGCGCAAACTTCAAATACAGGGTTTGTTAAATTACTTCCAAGAATGATGCTCGGATACGTGGACCAAAGAATATCACCTGTATTGTTTGTCCGCATAATTACAGGCGTTTGATAGTTTCCTTTTTTAATAAAACCATACAAAATCATGTTGTCGTCATCGAGGATTATCTTTCCTTCAATACGAGTGAGATCCTGTACAGTGGTATCGTGGAACTCATGTGTAAATGTAGGGGTTTGTGCAGCAAGTATGCCCGCAAAACCAAGAAATATGAAAGCTAAAATGTGGCGCATACTTAATTAATTGTAATAGAATCTGAAGCAGTACATGTACCCATATATTGTAGGGTTACCGAATAGGTTCCGGGCGTAGTTACCATTATTTTATTGCCTGTTTGACCCCCCGACCAAATATAATTGCCGTAGGCCAACTGCGGCACCGCTAATTCTTTTTGAGTAGAACATTCTAAGTATTTTTTCTCTTTGATTTCGAGGTCAGTGACATAATAGTAATTGATATCCTTTACCCCATTGGCTGGTAAAATATCGAGTAACCCATTCGGGAAAATGGCTTCAAATTTGAGCTTGTAAAATGTTTGTTCGTTGAAATCAAAAGTGCCAAAATTGACTACAGCAGAATCACCAGGCAGAATATAAACCGGGTATATACTGCTGTTTTTGAGCGTGTTATTCAGGTACCACTTACCCGTAAAATAAGTAAACGTGTCTAAAGAATTATTTTTTACCCGCACCAATAAATTGTCTTGATCGATACACAAAGTGGAATCTGGGCTAATGATTTTTAATATTTTGATGTCGTTGTTGTTCCCCGTTGGTATCGAAAACTCATCGGCACCAATATCTGGGATCGTGGTGCTTCTTGTTTGCCCATCGATATCTGTGGTCACACTCGTTAAAGGCAAAGCGGTACCATCGTGCGGAAAAGACCAACCCAAATGCAAATCATTAGGATTAAGGTAAACTGGCTGACCATACACACTATTTGCTTCAATGGTTGGGTATAACGCTTGAAATTGTGCAATGGTGTTGGCATAAATATTAGAGCCCAACTTTATCACTAAGCCAGAAGTGTTATAATAGGCATTATTGCTATTGTTGTTATTGAGATAAGAGGTGCCTAAATAATTGACGCAAAGCCCGTTTACCGCATCGAAAATATTATTTCGAATGACTTGATTGCTCGATTGACTGATGGTAACACAGGTTAAATTTAAACCTAACGTTTTAAAGGTATTATACAAAATATCGGTGCGAAGGCTATTTATTCTCAAACATCCACCGTCAGTATTTCTGATCATGTTGTTTTTAATCGTTACCCGATTTGCCGAGGTGGTGTACACGTCTGAAACATCAATTGAATAATTAGATGCTGCTGAATTGATTTTATTTTTTTCAATCAGAACCGGAGCCAAACTAGTTACCATGACAATATCTTTGGTGCTACCAACAACCGAAAGTTCATTACCTATTATGCTAAAATTACTCAATTTGGCCAAACTCATACTGCTAGTGGCTGTACCCAAAAATTTATTGTAGTGAATGTAGATATTTGTGTTATGAGTATACCCAGAACTCATAATAAACCAATTCGGCGTATTCTCAAAGCGGTTTTTTTCTATATAAATATTATTTGCACCTACGTTATTAGAAGATGAGCCAAGATTTGATGCAATTTCAACTCTACCGCCAAGTAATATACAATTAGAAATTTTGATGTCGGTGGTGAGATAAGCAATGGTAATTAGACATGGAGACGTATAGGCGCCAAGATTTTCAATGGTTAAATATTTAAATTGAACATGCTTTGCACCTAACAAGTAGAATATCCTTGACTGAGTTGCCGATGTTGTAAAATTGATCGTTACCGCAGTGCTGTCATTGGCTTGCGACTTAAAGAGTACGTTGTTGACGGCGCTTGTTCCAGCAATGGCCCCAATAGTGACCGCCTCATTGTAGGTCCCAGATAAAATATTCATGGTCACCGGACCACTCACGCCATTGGTAGTGAGCGCGCTGGCGGCTGCAGAAATGGTGGGATAATCTCCTCCAGAGCCTATGGTGTAGACTCCAGATAGCGCCTGAGAAAAAGCAGTAAAGGAGGTTAAGATTGAAAAGAAGAGTGCGAAAAGTAAATTCTTCATCTAAAGTATCTGATTTAGAATCAAATATACTTTATAAAATAATTTTATCAAAACCTAAAACTGAACCCAGTCAGCAACCCAACCGACTGATAACGGTTCATGATGACACCGTTGTCAATCAGATTCCCGAAAGTTCGGCGATACACAGGTGCGATACTCACAGTCAAATTGTTTGAAAGTGAATAGATAAATTCTAATTGCAGCTGACTATTCTTAGACCAAGTGGAGGAATTGACCAACTCCACCTTATTGAGCGCAGGCTGAATGTATGCACCAGCCGTTTTGAGCCCGTAGCCTATGGCAAAACCTATTGAAGGTTGGAAAATAACTTTTTTCAATGGGAACTGATAAGCCAAACAAAGCGGCACCTGCACATACTGATAACGGTTTGTTCCATCTACTGAAATCACATTGTATCTATATTGTTCTCCCCATTCTAAATAATTGAGGCCAGTTTGAATTCCGAATCTTCCAAAAAAGAACTGGTAACGCAAATTGAAATCCCAGCTCGATGTCTGACGCTCAGAAACGCTGCGCACATTGCGATACATATGAGGGTCATAGCCAGCCAAGGTGCCGATTGCTGAAGGAACTTCAAAGCTCGAAAAAATACCGCTCACACCAAATTGCAAGCCCAGACTATGCTTAGGTTGACCTTGTTTTGGTTGCAAATTATCAAGCAGGATATCTTTGTTCACCTTTAAATTTATTGGGTCAGAGGAAACTTCGCTCGGGGTTGCATCTAAAATTGTTGTTTCTGCTGGTTTGGTATTTTCAGTAGGTTGCTGATTTTCGATCGATTTTTCAGCATTTGAGGTCAAACTGGAGTTTGAAGCTGTAAGATCGTTATTGCTTTGAACTTCGCTTAGAACCTGGGTTGAAGATCCATCTCGATTTTTAATAAGAGTTGAAGATGATAAAGAGGAAAAAGATGAAGATGAAGATGAAGATGAAGATGAGGATGAGGAAGAAGAAATAGCTGAACTTGAAATGAAGGATTGATCTTGAAGAGGAGTTACTGTTGAAGATGTTAATTTAAATGATGAAGTGCTTGATTTAATTGAAGTTTGAGCTGAAGTTTGCATGAGAGCAGAACTTTTAATAGAGGTTTGATATTGAGAACTTTTTCGATTTGAGGCATTTGAAGCGCTAAAACTTGATTTTTTTGAAGAAGCAATTAAACCCGAAACAATAACGACTGCCCCTAATACCGACCAAACCCACCAAGCGAAAAGAGGCTTGCGGCGCTTTTGCTGCAGTGCATCAAGACGCAGCTCGAGGTCCTCGAGAAAGGCTGCAGAGGGCTGTTCATGCTGAAGTTCATTGAGGCCTTCAAAAAGTTTATCCAACGATTTTTCTTCCTGCTTTTTCATGATAATTAAGAATAAGTTCTTTTAATTTTTTTCGGGCCATTTTGGTGTGCCACTTTGAGGTTTCCTCCGTGACACCGAGCATGGCCGCAATTTCTTTGTGCGCGTAGCCTTCAATGGCAAAAAGATTGAATACCAAACGCGCTGGCTCAGAGAGATGCATGAGCATTTCTTGGAGTTGTTCATTGGTGAAAACGGCATCTGTTTGGTAATCATCAAAACCGCGATCTTCAACAGCAGCATCAAAGCGATAGAGCTCGTGATAGCGTTTGTTGCGGCGGTATTCATCAATGATTTCATTAGAAATAATCCGTTTGACCCAACTTAAAAAGCGCCCCGTTTCATAGGTGGCTAAAAACTGAATGACTTTAACAAAAGCGTTATTGACAACCGTCATTTGCTCATCTGTGTTGCGGTAATAACGGCGCGCTACACTAATGAGAACCGGATAACACAACTTATACAACTCGAGCTGCGCTTTGCGTTCGCCCTGGATTGCCTGTTGGAGTAATATTTGGTTTGGTTCTTGCATAAAGCCGCATTGCGCAACACCTAAAGGTAACGTAAAAAGCTATTTGAAGGTGTAGTGTAACTTTAGATCCAGTTGCATTGTTTAATAGGCAAAGCAGCTTACTAAAAAGAAATTTATTAAATCCAATATTAACTTGAAACGAATGAAACCAATCTTTAAACTCACGCTTTCGCTTTGTTTATTTCTTCCACAACTTCTTTTTGCACAAGCCTTTAACGAACTCAGCTCCACCTTATATTTGAACAACCCTGCTTATCATCCCGATCATCAAATTCACGGCAAAGGATACCTGAGTTCTGATTTAAAAGTCAACACAGGTGTTTATTTCACCCCGGGTTTTAAAAATGTATTGAGTCAAAATTTCCTGCGCTACCAATTGGGTTTAGGAAAATGGAAGTTGGGCCTTAATGCCTATAACATCAGTTATTTCGGGCAATACAACCTAGATTTAGGCCTAAGTGTGGGGCGAGATATTGCCATTAACCGTGATTTCAATATAAGAGTGGCCGCAGCAGGTTTTCAAAGTGGCGGCTACACGCAAGGCATTGGGCAAATAACAAAAACTTATGCCGCTCAACTCGGTATTCAAGCCAACTATAAAGACTGGAGTTTCTATACTGCAGTTGGGCAAAATGGCCTAAGTGTTGGCGCCACCCAAAGATATGATCTAGACAGCACGCAAAAATTCATCTCGACCGTCTATTTCGAACGCAATTTTGGTTTTCAAAACCTTGGTGCCAATGTTATTTATCAGTACCAGGACTTTTCCATTTTACTTGGCGGCGCTTGGCGCAGTTATGTGCTCGGAGCGGGTTATCAATTTAAAAATGGGCATGCCCTCATGTTGAGTTCCAAATGGAATAGAAACTTACTCAGCAACGGTGAGCAGCTCAACCTACAACTGGGCTATCATTTTGCACTTACCCAGCGCCCGACCATCAAGCAATTCACGGGCACACCTTCCTTTTAAATACTAAAATTCAAAGAATTGCGTTAAGATGCCATGAGATTTTGGCCTAACCTACTACTGATTTTCATCTTAATTAGCTGTCATTTTTTACACACTTTCGGTCAAGCATGGCAAGCTTGCCCAAATTTCCCGGGAATCGCCCGCGACGATGCTGCCGTATTTAGTTTTGGGAATTTACATTTTTGTGGAACCGGACGCGGTCTAGATTTTGGCTGTACCAAAGACTTTTACTGCTATAATTCACAAAACAACACCTGGACAAGCGCCCCCGCGCTTCCTGAATGGCAAGATCGCCAGTATGCCACGAGTTTCAGCTTTCAAGGCCAAGGCTATCTACTTGGTGGCGAAAATTGCTATGGCACTTATCTGAAAACTTTTTGGCAGTTTGACCTCCAAACCTATACTTGGCATGCCCTACCCGACTTTCCGGGCAGTGGCCGTGCAGGCGCTCAACATTTTCTCCTTGATTCAACTTTGTATTGGATAGGCGGCAGAAATCAAACGGGTATCCTTAATGAAGTTTGGCGCTTTCATTTTGGAAATCAACAATGGGAGCAGCTCAATAACCTTCCTTTTGAGGGCATTTGGCGGGGCATCGGTTTTGCAAATAATGCAAGTGGATTTATAGCTTGCGGGCGCACTAATGATCAGAATCAGACTGGTTGGAATACGGAAACTTGGCAATACAATGCAGCAAATGATCAATGGACTGCTATCACCTCCCAGATAAACCTAGGAACCAGAATGTATGTGGGTACTGCCCAAAATGACTCGCTCTTATTTGTATTTGGAGGTGTCAACGCCAATGACGAGGTCTTGAACAGCCTAGAGAAAATCAACCTGAATAACTTCCAAATAGAAACGCTCTTGCCATTCTCATCTACATCAAGAAAGGGCTGCGTTGCTTTTTGCGGCAATGATTATTTCTTTTTAAGCACGGGTATTTCTGGCAATGACAGACTCAACGAAACCTGGAAAATTGCCTACAGCCCAGAAGCTGAAATCAAAGATGAAGCGTATTTTGAAGTTCAAACAAGCATGCAAGATGCCTCACTCCTGATTCAGATACCGGCAGCTTGGATTGGCGAAGAACTGCAACTGATGGATTTACAAGGTCGCATAATCCATGCATACACCTTAACGGCAATCAAACAGCAACTTTCTATCGCGAACCTGCCCTCCGGCACCTATTTGGTTGGTGTTCACGGCTTCACGAAAAAATGCCTGCGTTGATCAAGGAATTTTTACCGTTATGGAAGCTCCTTTATAGAGGTAAGATAATTCTCCATTCACAATGCTGAATTCTGCACCATACCATACGCTTTTCGTTTGGTAGACCTGTTTAGCTTCACCGGTATCTATATTTACTTTAAAGAATACAAAATGAAAGTTGGTTGGAGCCACCATGTAGAGTTCGTTTCTTTCGGGGTCGAGCAAAGGCTCAAGTCTTTTTAAACTTTTCAATCCATTGTTCCGATACGTAATTTCTGAAGAACCAAACACACTCCCATACATAGAAAGTTTGGTGAGACGCTGTCCTTGAGCGCTTAAAACCATTAAAGTATCTGCTCTATGAAAAAGCAGCGGATTAAATGCCTGAGGAAGCCGGTCAGCATAAAATATGCTTTTTCGGTATTTGTTGTTTTGGTTAAATAAAATTGGTGTTAATCTATTAGAATGATAAATGGTTACCGCATTACCTCCAAAATTCGGTGTAAATGCTTGATTAGAAGACCTCGACACATTAAAGGTGCTACTTGAGGTATATCGGTGATCTATTCTCCACGGCACTTCAGGTCCATTTACCTTGATTTGCACAGAAAGCGGATCTTGAATCCAGTCCGTCACCTCATAAAATGTAACGTGAATAAATTGATCTTCAGGAAAAAAAGCAGGGCGATACCAACACTCGGTGGTGAAGTCTGTAGGATACGCGGCCATTTCTTCTGAGCCATACATTAAGTTCATGATCATTAACGTCTTTGAATCTATAAGAGCACTTAAGGAATGTCCATTATCTTGAAGCGACCAACTGACTGGTGTTAAATGAAGTGCAGCAAAAGCCGATGTTAAGTCTGCCTGTTTTCCTGCTAATTGAACATGGCGTTGATTTTGAAGTAACCCAAGCTGTTTCTTAGGTAAAAGCGCTAAAAAGGAATTCTCAGCTAAAAACTCATTCGAAATGTCCTGTTCAGTTACGCAATTTTCAATAGGCCGATCTAGACTTTTAAATTCGGCAACTTTCATTGGTTTTGTTTCGATCTCTTTTTTAGGAATTAAGTTTTCGATTACTGGGCTTTTGGATTTAAGTTGTTTTTGGAAAACACCTTTTATTGACATGTAGAGCGCGGCTACTAGCATGAGTGCGGCAAGCCACAAACCAAATTTCTTAAGTTGCCGCAACTTGCGCGCACGTTTATATTTGCGCTCAAAAAGTGGCCATGTTGCCGAGGCTAAAGTCTGATATTGCTTTGAATCAATCATGGCTTAACTGTTTTTTAAGGACTTGTTTAGCTGTTTTTAAATGCCAACGAACTGTAGCAATATTCATTTTTAAATGAAGCGCGATTTCACGTGGTTTCATTTGTTCAAAAACATAAAATCCAAATACAAAGCGGGTCGCAGGCGGAAGGTCCTTTAATACTTGTTCGACATATTTTTGCTCAATTTCTTTATCAAGATCAAATTCGAAGTCAGCATCTGCTGAAGATTGCCCGGATTGCTGAAATGAAAATAACTTCCAACGCTGATTTTTGCGATATAAATCGATGAGCTCATTTCTCAGTATCACTGATAACCAAGCCTCCATTGAAGTACCTGGTGTAAATTGATCTAAGTGTTCTAGGGCTTTGAGTTGGGCATTATGAACGGCTGTTAGTTGCTCACTTTGCTCATTAAAAAACCGACTTGCCTGACGCATGAGCAACTCAAAATAAGCAAGATACCAGCTTTTAATAGCCTTCGGATCTTGTCGCCGGAGTTGAAAAATATAAGTTTCGTCGTTGTACATGAACAGTCTTCTATGCACTAACGCTTACCAACAATAAAATTGGGTGGAAAATCAATCGTTTTTAACTGCGCTAGCATCAAAACGAACCATGAGCAAGACTGCAAACAGCATGCTGGCAAATACCAAATGTGCAGTTTGGACAAGACCCGGCATGTCTGCGTAGGCCAAGGCGACGCCCGTAATGAGTTCGGCAGCGAGTAGGTAAAAAGCAGTGTTGATGCGTGCATAATGCCACTTCTTGCGATTTTGCCAGAACAAATAAGTCAGTAAAATAAGGACCAGCCAACTAAAACTTCTGTGTATAAAAAATGGAAGGCCCAGTTGGTCGATCCATTGGGCTCGGGTGTAGCCTTGTTTGACCAAAGCGTCTATGGCCTCACGCACCTGAGTTCCGAGAAACATCTGATAGAAGGTGATGGCCAAAATGAGCCAAGTAAGCCACTTAAACGATTTTTCTTGTGGAAGCTGAACGCTGGTTTTCTTTTGTAAAATATGAACGAAATACAGTTGCAGACCAATGATGACAAGTGCTAAAAAGAGGTGCACGGTGATCGTCCAAGGTACGAGGTTTGTAGCCACCACAATTGAACCAAACCAAGCCTCGATGGCCATCAATACCAAATTGATCCCGGTAAGCAGTAGCCAAGAGCGTTTGCGATAGAACACTAATAACCAAAAGAAACTCAAGAGCATGGTGTTTCCGGCCAAGAAGCCAGCTAAGCGATTGATGTATTCTATCCAGGTTTTTTTAGGGTTAAAAGCTTCTTCTTTATAAACTTCAGGGTCGTTTAAGATTTTTTGAGCGGTGGCGTCCATTCCAATGCGGTCAAGAAATTTGCAAAACTTCTGGACTTTTTTTTGCCGCTTAAGCAAATAAGCCTCTTGGTAATCGGCAGGAAGTTCTGTGAGTGCTGTTGGTGGCACCCATTGTCCGAAGCATTTAGGCCAATCTGGGCAGCCCATTCCACTACCAGACATCCGAACAAAACTACCGGCAAAAACAACTAAAAAAATGAGTACAAGAACTACCCACTGAAAACGAATGAATACATTAGAAACTTTCATGCTTCAAATTTACGATAAAAGCCAAACTCATTTTTCTATTTTTTACGCTTATTGTATCTTTGTGCTTTAGATACAATATGGAATTTAACGCCTTAACCGCGATCTCCCCGATAGATGGTCGCTACCAATCCAAAACCACTGCCCTTCAAGCTTATTTTTCAGAGTTCGGCCTCATTCGCTACCGCGTCTTAGTTGAGGTAGAATACCTGATCGCTTTGGCTGAAAGCGGTATCGCTAATCTCAAAGATTTCCCAAAAGAAAAATACGCAGCTTTACGTGCTCTCTACATCGACTTTTCGCAGCAAGATGCCAACTGGATCAAGCAGACAGAGCAAACAACTAACCACGATGTCAAGGCTGTAGAATACTTCCTTAAGGAAAAAATGCAGGCGCTAGGCCTCGATGCTTACCTCGAGTTCATTCATTTTGGCCTGACCTCCCAAGACATCAACAATACGGCCATTCCGCTTTCTATGAAAGAAGGGCTACAAAACGTATATATCCCGCAACTAGAAGAAATCATTTCCAGACTCCGCAGCTTCGCCTCTGAATGGAAAGACATCCCGATGCTGGCACGCACACATGGTCAGCCTGCATCGCCTACCCGCTTAGGTAAAGAAATTCAAGTATTCGCAGAGCGCCTCGACAAACAACTCAGCACCCTTAAAGCCATCAAGCTACCGGCTAAATTTGGCGGTGCAACCGGAAACTTCAATGCACACCATGTTGCTTACCCTAGCACTAATTGGGTAGCATTTGGCAATCATTTTGTCAATGAGGTATTAGGCCTAGAGCGTTCGCAAACCACTACGCAAATCGAGCACTACGACCAACTAGCAGCTCTATTTGACTGCATGAAGCGCATCAACAATATCATCCTTGACCTCGATCGCGACATGTGGACCTACATCTCAATGGACTACTTCAAGCAAAAAATCA
>JACCDW010135446.1_pt1 | contig 10666 bp, 13 predicted proteins | sample 7449781 | NCBI WGS metagenome assembly JACCDW01 (sample SAMN15323449, study PRJNA562643) | freshwater metagenome | isolation source: river surface water | place: USA:Blue River Watershed | collected 2017-08-18
ACTGATCGCATTGGTCAATTGACTATGCGTAACTTGGATATTGCAGATACTCGCGCAAAGCTTGAGATGTACCGCGACCAAGGACAGCTTGGCGGGGGAGATTTCAAACTTATCCGACAACTAGAGGATTAATCTGGTGCGAAACCGCACAGTTCTTGCTGCTGGCCTTCTCTATATATTTGCAGCTCTCTTTCACATTCCAGATTTTCTATATCCCCATGGCTTCGACAAGGATGCACCAGCTCAATTTCTCTCACTGATGGTGATGGGAGTGATCTATGGCGTTTACATCACCCTGCGTCCATCCAGCTTTGCTGCAGCAAAAATCGTTAAGTATGCCGTTCTAGCACTCTTGCTCTCACAATTAATTTCACTCATGCTCAGCGGGAGCTTGGTCTCATCTCTCATTGGTGATTCAGGTCGATTTGTTGGCATGGCAACAACGATTGGTCTAGTGGCGGTAGCAGTCTTTCATAGCTCATTCACATTTGAGGATTTTAGAAAGCTTGCCCTCTATTTTGTTATTGCAATTGAATTAGTTTCAATTGTTGGAATTGCTCAACACTTTAATCTCATTGAATTACCAGGCGATCAAGGGGGAATAGCTTCAACTTTAGGCAACACCGATTTCTTTGCCGCCTATGTTGCAACTGCCTTCCCTCTTCTGATTTTTGTGGCTCTTGGACGCTCCCGCAGATTCCAAATTGTGGTGGGTTTGGCAGCTCTTCTCAATCTCTTTGCGCTCTACTTTGCTGGTCCTCTTCAGGCATATGTTGATATCGCAATTATCATCTTTGGTCTTACTGTTTATCGCTTGCGCAGATTTATTCCTAAGCGCCAGTGGAGTTTAAATGTTCGCACCTATCTAGGAACCTTTGCAGTCATTATTTGGGCTGAGTTCATCTTCCTCATGCCATTCTTGGGAAGTTTTGTTCCAGTACTTGGAAATGATGTTCAGGTGAAGATCCGATCAAATTTCTGGCTTGCTGGAATGCGCCAGTTCTTTTCGAATCCACTCTTTGGTGTGGGGCCAGATCAATATGGAAATAACTACGAGCAGTACCGCACACTTGAAGATGTGGTGAAGTACACCAACATTCTGAGCAACGATGCTCACTCAGCTCCTGTTCAGACCCTTGCCACATTGGGAATCGTCGGAGCTCTTATCTACACATTTCTGATTGCACTTGTTATTCGATCAATCCTCATCATTTGGGATACTCGTAAGTTCCCTCGCCTGGCCACATACCTACTTGCACTCTATGTGGCTGTCTATCTAACCAATTCATTTATTAGCCCAATAACGATCTCCCACAAGATTCTCTTCTGGGCAATCTGCGGATTTATTGTTGGAAGCGTCTATGGCGAGCGCGTAGCAGGTAGACATCTCGCACTTCGAGGGGCTGGGGCAACTCTTGCATTCTTTGCGCTCGTAACGGGTGCACTCTTCGCACATGGGCAGTTGAACTACCTCTCCCATATTGAAAAGTATGCAGCCGATAACAGCGTAAAGCTCGACTACAGGCACTCTGCAGTCTTGCCATGCTTTATGTATTTCGATGCCGAGATGTTGATGACGGCTCATAAGGGCAGCGAGAAGTCGGCAGCATTTGCTAAAGAAATCCTCGATCAAAATCCACGATGCGTGGCTGCGGCCATATTCCTGGCCAAAACAGCAGTCAATAACAATGATGCCCAGGCTCTACGAAAGTATGTTTATAAGTTGATTGAAATTGCACCTGTCCGAAGTCACACAATCTCAATTGGTATGTATTACGCCAATCGCACAGGCGACCTCACTGTAAAGAACGCGCTTGAGCGGGAGATGAAGGCGCTTAATCTCGTGTATGTACCTGGGACTCTCGGCTAAGGTATATTTGAAACATGTCATTTGAAGAGCTCATCGATAGGCTGAAATACCGCCTTCATGGGTACTTCCATTCAGAAAAGAAGTCGGTCAAGTATTTAGCTCGCCTTCTCGCCTTCTCAATGTTTGCAGCTCTGATCTCCACCATTGCTCCAACGCTTGCAGATGAGCTCTCATCAGATCCCTCAATGCTTCAGCCAGTGGCGACTTCAACGGAGAGCTCCACGATTACCGTGGGTGAGACATCAACGCCATCACCAACGCCTGATCCCACCTTCTCTCCAGAGGCTCAGATCACTCGACCTGCTATCTCTGCAAATTCGGCCTCGCCTCTGCCTGAAAGCTCAGAGAGTGCAACAGCCGAAGGTCCTGGTGTTCCACTGGAGATTCAACCTGCCTACACCTTGAGAATTCCAAGCAGTAGCCCGATTGATCCTCGTGCCACAAGCCACTTTGCAACCCATATCTACGCCTCTCAGCCAGATGTTGAATTCACAATGGCCTGCATCAGCGGTCCAGGAATGACCTTCGATGTGAAGGTGAAGAAGGCAGCCGATAACTCTCCTGAGGGAGATGAAATCATCACTGGTGACCTCTCAGGCAACCTGATCATCTCTGCCACCACCAATCGAGTGGTCAATCTGATCAACTCCTATAACGCGCTCTTCGTGAGCTCCACAGGGGGAGGGCTGGCTGGGCGCTCGCTCACTTACCGCTTTGTGGCGGTGACTAAGCCTGTGGCAGACCCAGAATTCTGCTCCGCAGCACGCTCAGGAGCGGTCACCACCTTCCGTGCCCTCCAGCTTGGCCTCTCCACCGTTAAGGGTGGCGGCAAGCTCAAGTAGGGCTCTCCTTTTCGCATAAAAACCTGTCAAAACACTCTCTCTAGCCTCTCTTCCTAACTTTACTTTCATCAAACCTCCAGTCTAGGATTGGGCAGATTCTCACCCCTGGGTGGGATTACTCGCGCATACCTAAAGCTCGTAGAAGGGAGCAGATCGCATGACGCTACATTCGCCGTTGAGCGGTCCTGTTAACTCCGGCTTTGGTGGAGGCAAGAAGTACAAGTCAAAGATTCTCTTTGGTGCAGCACTCGTAGGTGTCATTCCATTTATGCTCTCAACTTTTGCTGCGAGCGTGACAGTTGGAAATGGCGCACTTGAATTTGGTCAAGGTTCACAGCAGGCAGTTGCATGTGACTCCAAGATTTACATCGCAATGGGCGAAGAGTGGCATGGTCAACCAACCACAGAAGATCCATCGGCAGGTTTCTTCCGCGTTCGAGCTGTGACAGTTTCTAATCTTGATCTGCAAAATTGTGCGGGTAAGAAACTTCGTATTCGTTTGATCAATGGTTCATCCCAGGAAATTCCTCTAGGTCCTATCGCAGATGCGAAGGTTCTGCAGGTGACACTTCCTACACCAACGAACAATGTCAGCGACTCAACTGCGCTCTTGCTCTCATACCTCACAGGTACAGGCTCACCAATTTCAGGAACACTGCTCGCAAGTGCGGCAGTCTCTGTATCAGGAACATCTGTCTATGACGGAAGTGTGCTCACTGGAAATAACGCAGATGTGACCTTCTTTATCGATCCAGCTGCTCAAACAGTCAATATCGATGGACAGCTTGTTCTTCGCACCACAGTCGAAACTATCGACAATCCATCAGCACAGGCGGCAGCGCCTACGCAGTAAAGAGAATTCCCATTGGGCAACTAATGGGCATACCTAAGCTTCGCTCCACTACGAAGTAAGGGTGTAGTAAATGAAGTGGAATCGTTAACTAGAATGGGGAAAATAGGAATGGAAATCCTAAAGTTCGAGAACGCACCCGCGCCTCGTAAATCAGCACCAAAGAAGAGCAATCTCAAGTCACTTGCTGGCCTTGCAACAGTTGCAGCGGTAGCTGTACTTGGCTCAACACTCGCAGCTAACATCTCACTCGGAACAGGCTCATCAATTGAGTTCGGTCAGGGTGTTCAGGTAACAGCTGCTTGCGATACATCAATCACATTGTCACCGAAGGTGTCATTCACAAATGCGTCAAACGGTGGAACTTTCTACCTCTCGACAGTCTCATTCTCAGGCGTGGATGCTCAGTCATCAGGTTGCCAAGGAAAGACTCTTAGCCTTAACGCATACGGTGATACATCTGCGACACCACTTCAGCTCGCTACAGTCTCATCTTCAGCTCTCACAACAGCGACTATCGGAATCAACTCATCAACTCCAACAGTTGCTGCAGGAACCGTCGTCGCTGGTGTATCAGGAACTAACTCAAGCGCACTTGCTTTCGATCTTGGTTTCTCAACACCAACATCGACTTCAGGTGCTGTCTACAAGCTCACACTTCAGAGCTCTAACTAAGGAATACATCCAACCCATTTAACGATTCTCTAGTACACGCATAGAAGCAGCTCACATCTGAGTTCGCTTCTATGCGTGTATAAGGGGAAGAGTTAAAACCAAGGTTTAGTAAGCGCATTCTTAGAAAAATTGAAGTAATAGCTAGAAATGAAGAGGCAATGAACATACTCAAGCGGTACGAAAGTGATGACTTTGATGAGTCATACGCTTTTGACGACCCTGAATATGAAGTTGCTGAAAGTGGTTCATCCAAGCCCTTCCTTGTGAAGGCAATCGCCATGATCATGGCAGTCACCGGTATTGCTTACGGTGCAAACATTGCGTTGACCAGCAATGGATCAAAGACTGAATTTGGTCAGGGGTATGTCACAACAACAACATGTGATACCCAAGGTGGAATTACCATCATCCCTTACGCAGGCTTTATCAATGATTCAGGGTCAGGCAAGTTCAGCCTCGACTCCATCATTCTTGAAAATCTCGATGACACTTGCGTGGATACAGACTTCATCATCCAGGTTTATGGAGACACAGGTACTGCGCTCACAGTGAGTGAGTCATCTACTGGTGGCGGTAATTATCAGACCTACAACCTTGCACGATTCTGGTACAAGGATTCATCGACTGTCATGGCATATGACAGCTCATATACCGATTTCGATATTTTGACTGATACTTCAGCTGGTTCAACTGAGTTCACCAGCGATCAAGGTTCTATTCAAATCACATTTGACCCAGATCGCACCCCTACATTCGCGGATGCCACTTTGATCCGCAAGATTACGATTCAGACCGTCAAGCACGGATCATGACCTCAGAGGTAAATCGCCGCCCTCTCTTCGAAGCTACTGAAAACGAAGAGATGTGGATTGAAGGTCAATCACAATTTACAGATTCCAAAGTTTTGGTAACCGTTTCTAATGCACTGGGTGAGCGCACAGTGCTCATTACTCCCAACGATATTGCGCCAACCAAGTCAAAGTTATTTGTTCAAGCACCCCCTGAGCGCATTGCAACTCCTGCCCAGGCTAGAAGCCGAAAGATCAGCTCAGTAATTAAATTTATTGGATATGCACTTAGCGCTGTTCTGATTACATTCTCAGTTTTATCGGCATCTGGTTTTATTAAAGCTCGTATCGTCCTTACAGGTTCTATGGAGCCAACGATTAAAGCTGGCGATATTGTAATACTTGCTCCTACACCACGAGCGCAACCTCAATTGGGAGATGTGGTCGCCTATACAGCTCGCCGTTTTGATGGCGAAGTCGTGGGCGTCTTTACTCACCGCATTATTGGTGGAGATCCTGTCAATGGATTCCTTATGAAAGGTGATGCAAACCCATCTCCCGATGTGCAGCGTCCGAAGGTTGAAGATATCAGTGGTGTCGTCTTCTTTGTTGTGCCGTGGATTGGAAAACTTCTCGCTCCCAAGATGATGATGATCTTGATTCCAGTGGCTGTTGGTATCTGGCTCATCATTGACACGCTGAAGGGGGATTCATAATGAAGCGCCTCAAGTTCATCGCACTCACTCTGATGGCACTTCTCTTTGCTCCAACTGCGGCACAAGCAGTCGATATTCCACTTCTGACATGGGAGCGCGGACGCCAACAACAGGTCGTTTTTGGAGTGGGAAGTTACCCTCAATATTGGAGCGTTCAATTCGAAGGCACCAATATCTCCCCACAAGTATTCCAGCAATCTCAAGTGAATAAATCTGGATTTGTGGTCTTCACCCTCTCACTTGCCACAGATTTTGAACTCGGTAGCTATTCGGTAGTGGCTGTGGGCAAGAAGGGGGAGCGCCGCATCATCGCTGGTGTGCAGATTATTGAGGCAACCACCAAAACTGGAGCTACCTCACTCTTTGATCTCACAGCGCTAGTGGCAATCTTTGTATTTCTAACTGCACTGATCTCAACTCTGCGCTCTCGTAAATATAGCGATATTAGCTTTAGATCGACTCAGAGCTTTGATGATTTGGCATATGCAATTCGTGACCCAGAAGAGAATTTCTGGGATCGACTTGAGGCTGCGCCATATAGGGCTCGTATCAATGCAATTAACTCACTTCGCACCTCTCTTCCACGATTCTTAATTATTCGTGAAGGTGAACTTGCTCATCGCGTCAATAAGAATGTTTATGCAATCTCACCTCTCATTGGACTCGTCGCTGGTGTCTATATTTCATCCGGCATAAATCAAAATGGCGGATTGGTAAATCTTTCACTCTTCACACTCGCAGCATTGGTCGTATTCTCAATCTGGGATGCGCTATCTGGAATTGCTGTTGTGATCGGATTCTGGGCTGTTCAACTTATGACGGCACATGTGACCAGCGTGCGCGATCTCCTTCTTCAGCTCTCTCTTGGCATAGCACTTGTTGGTCCATCACTCTTTGCTTCAGTACTCAGAGATGTGATTCATCGAGATTTCCAGCCGAAGGATATTTATGGCCGAGATCCGATTAAGTTCTTTGGAGTGGTGGGATCTGCAGTTGTGGGAGCTCTCGTCTTCTACTTCGGCTACTCTCTCATTACAAGTTTGCTCTATATCGAAGGCGCTATTCGTGAGCTATCTATTGCACAAATCTCAATGGTCGCAGGAGCTCTACTTGTAAGAGGCTTTGCTGAAGGAATTTTCCTCTCCCGAACTAGCGGAACAGATAAACCAGAACATTTCTATATCGCTCGTGTGACTTCTCCAAAGACAGCCCTAACAGTCCTTGCCCTTGTCTTTGCATTTATTTATATCTGGACAGAGAAGGCATCGACTGCAGCAATTGCAGGAGCCATCTTTGCTATTCCATACTTTGTTGGATTTATCCGTTTTGGATCTCAAGGAAAGATTCAGATTAAGTGGGGGCGCAACGCTCTCCTTGAATCGCTGCTCGCCTCATCTGTCATCTTTGTAATCTTCCGCGAACTGGCCCATCGCCCAATCCTTCTCGACCAGCGAGTGAGCGCACTCCTGGCTCTCAGCGGAATTCCAGCCGTTCTCCACGCGCTTTATAGCGCGGTCTATGCATCCAATGAAGAGACTTTCGTATCTGATGAGATTCATGGGAGAATAGAGCAATGAAGAAGTTAGCTGGCCTTCTCTTGGTCGTATCGTTTCTACGCATAGGTTTCGCTTATGCCGATACAACCACGGTCAACTCTGTCGAATATCTGACAGGTTCAACCAGCTCAACGGATGCTGTGAATCAGATCCTCGTAACCCTGATTGGACCTCAAGGTGAGCCTGGTCCTGCTGGTGTTGCAGGTAAAGATGGCGTCAATGGAATTAACGGAATTGATGGCACCAATGGAATTGATGGGGCTCCAGGAGTTGCTGGTGTTGCAGGTGCTCCAGGTGAGAGCGTTCAGCTGGTAGGAGATGCAACCCCTGCAGATTGCCCTAGCGGCGGAAAGATTTTCTCACTCGCTGGTGTTCGCACTGCAATCTGTAATGGAGCCAATGGTCTTAACGGGGCACCAGGTGCGACAGGTGCAACTGGTCCACAAGGTGCTGCAGGTACTGGCGGCACAGGTGGCGGTGGAGGATTTACATATGCACAAGGTGAAATGACTGCAGGTGCTTGCGATACCTTTATTGCGATTAAGCCAATCAGAAATTACACACGAGTGGGATTTGTATTCGGCGGATTTAAATTCGGCGACACAACAATCACCAAGCTCGACACTGTAACAAGCACAACCTTAAGCGGCGGAGTGAACTCAGGATGCCTTGGTCAGTATGTCAAGATTGAATTCTTTACTGATTCAACTTATGACAACTCAAAGTATTCATCGACCGATCACATCGTCTGCACATCTCGCCAGACGCTAGGCAACTATGGCCCTGGCACTAATGGCGCCTACACCCTACTCGGTGGTGAGCCAGGCGGAAGTACTGCTTCAAATGGTGGTGCATTCCTCTGTACTTCAAGTCGTAGCAACGACATAGTTCTCGCCGATATTAGTACCGCTGATTACAACGACAAGATTGGTTTCTCAATTGGCTAATCAAGAAACCGAGAAATCTTCCCCTAAGGTTTCCAAACTTCCCCTTCCAATCTCTGACTCACCTTTGGTCATTGATCTTCCAGATGGGCAGAAAATTGTTGTGGGCAAGATGGTGCAGGGAAGTGTTATTGAAGTTGCTACTTGGAGAGGTGTTGGTCGTCCCGATAGCCGCACATCACGCTTGATGCTTGGTATGGGTAGCGGCAATGTTAATGAAGACACTGAGGCTGAAGGTTCAGGACAAAACGCCCCAGCCCACCAAGCACCACAGAAGCCTCAAGGTCTTGCAGGTGTTGTTGCAACAGTGGAACATTTCTTTAAGAATTTCAATCGCATCAATTGGTCTGCAACATTTAAAGCTCTTCTTGCATCGCTAACCGCGAAGAAGAGCAAGAAAGTGAAGAAGCAAGAGGTTTCGACAACTCCAGCTACTAAGGATGAGGGAGTGCGTCCAACAATCACTGTGACTCCTGCATCAGAGGATGCCGATATTGAGGCGTGGCTCAATAAGATTACAGAGAAGGCGACTCGTGATACTGCCAAGAAAGCACCTGTAAAGAAGGCTGCGCCTAAGGCAACGGTCAAAAAGGCTGCCCCGAAGACGAGCAACGCTCGTGGTTCGAAGAAGTAGTAGGTTAGACTTTCCCAATGAAGACTAAGCTCATTGCCCTTGCAGCAATTGCCGCCGTCCTCTTTGCACTGGGATTCCGAGTAGCACACCCACAAGATGGACTTGAGTCTGTCATGGGATCTGCTAAATCAAGCCTTGTGATTTATAAGAAGGCTGACAAAGTCGCAGTGGGTCAGAAGGTTGTTGTAGTTGTCGCAGGAAGCGGCAATCAGCTTGGTGTGGTTAAGTCAGCAACAGATGAGACTGCAGATGTTGATACAAAGAGCGCCTTTGTCCGCGTGAAGCAGGATGAAGTAGTTGGCAAGCTCGTTGCAGTTATTCCATTCTTTGGAATTCTCTTCGGCCTCGTAGGTCTTTAATTTCCTACTCTGGCGATAGAGTCAAGCGCAATACAATCTGATTTCTCTTTAAAAGTTTACTCGAACCTAGATTAATCTTGGCATTTTCAAAGTAGGCGATATTAGCCTTTTGAATCTGGGCGCTAAAGAGCAGAGCACGAAACTTTCCATCGTTATCGTTCTCAGTCTTCGGATCAAAGCCACCAACAATCTTGGCAAAGAGAACTACTGAGCTGCGAGGAAGTTTCTCGCCTTCAATAAAACCATCGATATCCTTCTGGATTTGGGCAGGATCGAAGGATTCATAGGCAATATTGAGTCCTTTGACATAATTTCCGCCTGCAATATTTCCAATATTTCCAGTTCCGGTCAGTCCTCCGCCGAGTGATGGAACGAATGAAATTGTTGCAAGGAAGATCACCATCAAAGCAAGGAAGGAGTCGGCAAAGAGCCACCCACCTTGATGGGTGGCATCTTCTTCAGTGCGGCGCTGGCGAACTTTACGCACGGCGTGACTTTCGAACCTTAGGTACTTCTTGCTCATCGAAGGTAAAAGAGTCTAAGAATGAAGGGGCAGCAGGTGCTTGCTTCGGGAGTTTGCGTGCAGCTTTTTCAATAATGTGAGATGCATCTTCCAAATTATTAGTGGCTGCAACAAGGCGAGAGATCGCACCTGCAAGGCTTGCATTCATATTGACGGTGGTGATCTTCCGCTTATCGTGGAGTTGAGCCTGAATATCTAGGGCTAGCGCTAGGCGCTCACTATCGATAGCAGCCTCCTCGGCTATTTCCATCTCTTCTACTTTATGTCCTGCTTGGGATACATAGAGGGTGAGGAGAATAACGATGACCACAATGATGAAGTCAAGGCGGGCGACATTGCCGATCTTCCACTCTTCAGCGAGGATGTCATAGCCGTTCTGCCAGAAATCAAGGAAGTTGACCACATCGGCGCCATTGGCATCAATATATTTGGAGAAACCTGTCGTGGCCGCACTCACCGCAGCCCATGTGAGGGCAACGGGTGCAAAGACGAGGACATTTCGCACGACGGTAAGAATGCGAACCAAACGGGCTTTTGGTTCCGCACTCACCGCTTCAGGGTGGGGGAGGTAATCAAGTGGATCAAGCTCTGCCCAAATATGAAGGTTCTTCTTACTCTCGATTGCTGAGAGGAGCCCAGAGATATATGGGTGGGTGCTGACTTGGTAGCGATCTCCAAATGATCGCAGTGAAGCTGATAAAGCTGTCAGCGGTTGTGGCTTACGCGGTGCCATAAAGGTCCTCCATCTATCTGGGCTGTGGCCGACCGCGAGTCTAACTCAGCAAGGGCAAAAGGTGAAAGGTAGGCTCTGCCACCATGACCCGCATCAGCAAAGCCCTCGCTATTGTCATCGTTCTTGCGATGTCTGGCCTCGTATTTCTAGGAGTGAACACAATGTCTGATAATTCA
>JACCDW010122686.1_pt1 | contig 10665 bp, 7 predicted proteins | sample 7449781 | NCBI WGS metagenome assembly JACCDW01 (sample SAMN15323449, study PRJNA562643) | freshwater metagenome | isolation source: river surface water | place: USA:Blue River Watershed | collected 2017-08-18
AAAGATTGAAACAAAATCTTTGTAACTTTTCATAAATTCGCGATCTTCATCATCATCATTTAATGTGTATGAACCATTGTAAATGATTTCAGTACGTGATAGAAGATCACGAAGTTTTGTATATGTGATCTTAGCAAGTGCTTTACGAGCATTTTCTTTCGAATTATTATATTCATTTGTTAAATAAACATGCATGGTTTGTTGTTTTAGTTTCTTTGTAATTTGAATAATTTCACGAAGACGAGGTAAACCACGTGTAATGGATGATCCTGATGCTGAACCAGCAGTGTGGAAAGCATTCATTGTAAGCTGTGTTGATGATTCACCAAGAGTTTGAGCAGCAATAACACCAACCATTTCACCAGGTTGTACAAATGAATCAATGATCTTATGACGAATGGTTTCAATTAAATAATCAAACATTAGTTTATTAATACGATACTCTTTAATAATACGTTTTGAAGCCATAAATGATTTAAACAAGATTTGTTGTACAATTACACTATTTGCTTTTTCAGGCATATATTTTAATACTGAATCCATCATTGTTTTGTATTTTTCAATCACATATAATGGAGAAATATCACTTAATTGATAAGGTTGAATATTGAATTTCACTAAATTGCTTTGAATCATACGATAAAGATTTACTGGAGTATAGCAACTTGCGTCACTAATCAGTTTCGCATTCTTAAAGAATACGTTTCTCATTAAATCACGACTTTGTGTCATTTCTTTATATTCTTTATTTAAAATCTCTACATATTGAGGATTAGACATCAATTCATCAACAGCATCTTTTGTCATAAAAGTTTCCCAATAAGTACGATCTTCCATCATATTTTGATCAAATTCATATGTTGATTTCATCTTTTCATCACTGTATTCAAACATCTTAATTGGCATATGTTCGATCTTTGTTGGATCATAATTGTCATCACCATATGAAAATTGAACAATACTATTTGTAGCATTTCGCACAGTAAAGTCATAAGCAATCTTTAAATCTTCTGTTGCTTTAATATATTTACGAGATGTATAACCTGAATCAGCTGTAGTAATCGATTTTGAAATGTTTGAAAGACGACCTGACATTGCAGCAAAGAATACTTCACTAGGACTTAAACCTTTACCAAAACTATTACGACAGAAACCACGTGAATCAGGTGAAATGTCATAACGATGGAAATGAGGAAGTGTTCTATTGGTAAAACCATATGGAATACGTCCACCTTGGAAATCTTGTTGACCACAACAACCAATAATTTGTTGGAAGTTTACATCTTTACCTTGTGCTCCTGAATATACTTCTTTGAAAAATGAGTTACCTTTAATCATATCACTCGCATTGTCATAAATATGTTTCTTAATTTCTTCACCAGCTTTGTTTACAATACGTACTACATCAATTTCAAGCTTTTGTGCTTTGTAAATATCATCTAAATCAGGCATATATAAACCTTGTTGAGCTTTTTGAATAAGCTCGTGTGCTTCTTTAATATGATCTTTTACAATATTTCTCACAATTTTATGGTCATCATTTGAAATTAAACAATCGCGGAATGAAATTGAAAAACTGTGATTGGTAATCCATCGTGTTACAAGGTTTTGTGAATCGTTTAAGAAATCAGTTGTTTCGTTTACACCAAATGAGTTGTAAATTTGATGGACTAAACCACCTGAATTGTCTCCTAAACTCTTCTTTTCTAAAAATCCATCTACTATTTGACCTCGCTTAATCTTTACTTTCTTTAAATCCATAATTGTTACATCAGGAATAATCATTGAAAATACTTGTTTACCACTCCAATATGGTTCTCCATCTTCCATACCAGCTGGTTCTGGTAAATAACCATTATAATTATCTTTAAATGAAAGTAAATTGTGAATATCATTCTTTTTCAGTTTAATATGATCTTGTGTCATTAAATAACCACCAAGTAGTGTATCTTGGACTAAATAAAGTACAGGTGATGATTTACCTGGTGAAATCATTTGTGTTGGAACTAGCGTTAATCTTCTTAACTCTTCAAGTGTTTGATACGATTGGGGCGTATGGACATTCATCTCCAAAATTTGTTACAATATTTTACCACCATAATCAGTAATAAAAGTTATAACAAACAAATACCTCTTGTTTCCAAAAGGGTTGGACTATATCTTGAGCCCTATCAAAAAATGATAGAACCAGTTGCCGTTTAGTCTCTGGACCTTCTCCATATACTTAAGTACTTAGGAGCTTGGCTGCGGATTGCCCATTTTAGAATAATTAAATTATTCTTCATTCAAACACATTTTTACTATACCATCCGACTTTCGCCGGTGCCACTTATGTTTTTCAACAAAAGTTTAGTAGTGTTTGACTTTAGGGGTTTCCCGAACAATTTGACAACTTCGCTTGTTTAATAAGTTCAATCATAGAACTTTTTGCTCTTTCTTTAACTTCATTGATTGGTTCATGTTTTCCTCTAAAAACTATTCTTTTTTTATTTATGGTAACTCTAATAAACTGACAATTATGTACATTATCATTTATTATACTAATATATTGGTCAATATTGTTTTCATCAATATTATCTAAATTTAGAAGTTTTAATATTTCTAATTTTTTATCCATATGTTGATTTTGTGCTAATTTCATATATTTTAATTGAATTTCAGGGTTATTCATAGTTGATTTTGAACTTGCTTTTATTTTTTCACGAGTTTTTTCACTCCGAAATTTACATCCACCTCTTTTTCCAGCAACGTTCTTTTCATCATTATTTATACCTTCAATTTCAATTTTTTTATTATATGGATAATTATTTTTACCACCAGAAGTTAAATTATAACCAGTTGGATACATTGAATTATAATGAGATATATAATATATTTCACGATTATCCAATTCTTCAGGAAGACATCTTTCAATTAATTCTATAGTAAATTTTTCTTTACCATATAATCGAATTGATGATGCTAAATATCGTGATTGGTTCTTTTTTGTATTACAAAGAGCATCACTGATATGAGTATTAAATCTTCCTATATATCCATAAGGTTTATATTTATTTTTATTCTTTCGGTGTGTATGTGTTTGACCTATATATACTTTACCATTTTCTAGGTTTGTTATTTTATAAACTTCACCTAATATATTTTCAGAGGAATCTAAAACTTTATCAATATAGTTTAAATTTAAAATTTCCATTTTTCTATATATTAAAAGAGCAAAAGTTCTTTATATTAAACTATTTTTTAAACAAACTAGACGATTATATAAAAGCATATCTTTTTTCAGAAGATTTGCTTTGTAGGAATTTACACTGTTTTCCTTAAACTCTATTTCCTACAAGAGTTTAAGCAGTCGCCTGTTGGAGACAATTTGAATGTCTATCTCCATCGAAATCTGCGTTATAAGGATCGCAGTCAGTAATATTTAATCTAAATGTATTTCCTGGAAGCACCTTAATTTTATGCCCCATCATACTCATTCTGTGAAGTGTAGGTTGACGATTGAATAAACAAATATCTCCATCAATAAGATGGCGATTTACAATATCACCATATTCCAATTCATTAGCAACTTTTTGAACATCAACGTGTTTTAAGTTAAAGGTAATACCTGAAGATTGCTTAATAACTGATTTGGCACCAGGATATGTTTTGGTACCATTTTTTACAGCTTTGCGCAATTGTGTGATGTTATACGGAGTTACTATGTCTGGAAATGTTAATACCATTGCAATCTTTTCTGCCATACCAAACTCATCAATATTAATATTTGGGTCGACTGAAATAACAGCACGAGCTGAATAATCAACACGTTTACCCATAATATTTCCTCTCATACGACCTTCTTTACCCTTAAGACGTTGAGCAATTGCCTTAAGAGGACGATAACTACTACGTTGTCTACTTCCCATTACACCAGGAATTTCATTATTCATATAAGTTGCTACTTGATATTGTAAATAACCTTGATGTTCATTAATATTCTTTTCTTTACCATTATTTTCCATTAGTTGTTTTAAATATTTATTTGCTTTAATAATCATTGATAATCCATATGATAAATCATCTTCTGAACGTTGATTATCTGATTGACGAATTGAAGGACGAACATTTGGAGGTGGTACTGGAAGATTCTTAATAATCATCCATTCAGGACGACTTTCTTTTGATGAAAATCCTAAAAAGTCAACATCTTCATCTTTAATATTTCTGAAAATATTATAACAATATTCAGGTGTAAAGATTTGCTCTTTTTGAATCTTTGAATCCTTAAAAGCACTTTGATTAAATTCAGCCTTAATCTTTACAATATTATCTTTCTCCTTAATATTTGCAGCACTAAGGCGTGTGTATTTTGTTGGTTGTAATATCATACAACTGCTGTTATACATACATTTCTTATTCTTGTTTTTTAAACAAATATTACAAATTGCCATAAAACGATTATAACCCTTCTTTCCTTCTACTTCACGAATTACTGCTGGGTCATTTTTATCAATAAGCAGTGATGAACAACGGAAGCACACACATTTAAGAAGTTTCTCAATATATGGCATAAAATTATAGTTAAATACTGGAAGAGCTAAATCAATTTTACCAAAATAACCTGGACAAAGCTCAGAACGTTTTTGATCAACTGGACAAATAATTGAACGATCAATTGTACCCATATTATGGTCAAAAAGACCATTGTTTTTAGGAATATTTCCATCATATGTATCAATACTACGTACATCACATACAGAACCTTTTATAATATCATTGTGCGAAAATAGACCAAATTGAATACCTTTTACAAGCGATACACCATTTCTGTCAAGTAATTCTTTTTCACTAATAGACATTTTTTATAAAAAAATGATAGTCCTATATGATATTATAAGATATATATTCTTTATATTTACTTTATTTTAATATTTTTTTATTATTTTTTAATTTCATTTTTTTTTATTTATTAACAAATTAACATTTTTTTCTTAACTTTATAAATAAATCAATATAATATTTTTAACAAATTAAATTATTTGTTAATAAATTAAATTATTTGTTAACAAAATATATTAATTAGTAAAAAAATAAAAATAAAAAGCAGGAGGTTCACAAGGAACCAAAGGGGTTCCTTGTGGATATAAAGGAGTTCATATATATATAATTAAGGTTTCATACAGCAATTTTATAATATTAAAAATGCACTGCTTATAAATAAATAATGTTACCATATTATCATATAGTTAATATATTATAATGTTGGTAATTTTATTTATTTATAAACTGTTTTATTTATATTAATCTTTTATCCAATATATTTGATGAATATAAATAAAACAAAGAGTTTATTATATAGCAATATATAATAGTTATGGGTTACGCATCTCTTTAAAAATGTGTACCTCGATGTTTCTTTTGTATTTATTTTTGAAAAAAAATATTTATGAAAGTAGTTTCATCTCGTTAAAAATGAAACAAAAAGGAGTTTATTATATAGCAATATGTAATAGTTATGGGTTACGCGTCTCTTTAAAAATGTGTACCTCGATGTTTCTTTTGTATTTATTTTTGAAAAAAAATATTTATTTAAGTCGTTTCATCTCGTTAAAAATGAAATCATATTTTTTCTTGAAACCTGTCCCAAAAATGATTATAATTTTTTATAATCATTTTTATCTAAAGATAAAATAGATATTTTATAATAATGAATCATTTAATAAAACATAATTTTTTTGGAAACTCATTTATTGAAGATAGTTCAGATACTTCAATATCTTCATTTATTGATAAAATTGGAATTCATCAATTATTTGTTTCAAAATATAGAAAATATAAATTTTTTATTATTTTCAAATATGATTCAAATCATAAATTATTAAGTAATGAAGAACGAACTCATTTAGTTGATTTTTTTGATAGTACTAAAGGTAGATTATTACAAAGAATTATACCTATAAATATGTATACTTATCATGTAAAAATAAATACAAATTCAAGAGCAAATTCAGTAAAATATATTAAAAAATTTTATGGACGAAAAAATGTAATAAGTGGAACTGATTATATGATAGATGAAAGTGGGATTACTTTTCCCTTTACATATTTACAAATTCCATATGAAGATTTTAAACATTTATTTTTTTTAATTTATTCACTTAAAAATAGTAGTATAAACTTAGGCATTAAAAATACTTTAATAATAAAAGCAATAAAATTCCTTATAAATAGTTCAGAATTAGAAGAAATAAATGCTTATTTAACAAATTCGCAATTAGTAAATTTAATACATAATTTTTTTACTTCCAATTTTTTTAATGAGAATTCTTTATATAATAATCGTTCAAATGATCTTAATATTAAATTTTTAAATGACCAACTTTTAGCACTTTTTGATATAACTCATTTTGCTAAAAATAATGAAACAACTGAATTAAATCAATTATTAAGTGGAATCACTTTTGAAAATGAAGAAAGAAGAGAACGACGTGGTGGTAAAAAGATTAAAAAAAATAAAAAATGTTAAATTTAATTACTTATTATATTTCCTTCATTATCATAATTTAATTATTTTATTATAATTTAATTATTTTTATATAATAAATAATTAGTACTTATTATAAAAAATGGTTAAAGAAGTAGAAATAAATATGTATTTATATGACGAATTATTAAATAATCCATATATGCCTTCTAAAGAGCATATCATAAAAATACTTAAAAAAATGAATGCCACTAAAATTGGAACATTTTTATATAAAGTTATGGTTTTTATTCCACCAAATAAAAGTAATGATTATCTTCGCGTACGTGATGAAGGAAATCGTGTTACTCTTACATACAAAACAACAAATCCTAAAAATAAATATCAAAATGAAGAAGAAATTATTATAAATGATTTTCAATCTGGAGTAAATATTTTATTAAATCTTGGTGCTACAAAAAAATATTATTATGAAAAAATTCGAGAAATTTGGAACTATAAAAATAGCGAAATTGTTTTTGATCATCAACCAGCACTTCCGTGTTTAATGGAAATTGAATCAAAAAGTGGAAATGAATCAAATATTTCAATTATGACAAATGCTTTCCAAATTAAAAGTAATTATCCACGAATTACTGGAAAAGAAATATATTATAAAATTTTTGGAATAATATTAGATAAAGAAATGGATTTACCTTATAAAAATATGAAAGAAATGTTACTTCCACTATGTACTAAAAATAAAGATAAATTGTTAAAAATTATAAATCATCAACTTAAAATGCTTAAATCAATAAGCAAAAATAATAAACAAAATTCTAAAAAATCAAAAAGTATACATTAAAAGATTTATATAAAAATGCGTATTAAAAGTATTTGCCCATATATTTTTTTTAAAAATACTTTTAAATAAAAAAAAATATAAAAATTTATATTAAAATTTAATATAAAAGTATTTATATTAAATTAAATAATTAAAATGAAATATGTATCAAATGTCTAAAAAATCAATATTTCAAAATAATTTTTTATATAAAATATATTTTTTTTATGATTTATTTCATAATATGAAACTTCATTCATATGAAGAATTAAAAAAAGCTAATTTAAATATGGCTCATATAAATACGTTAGAAGGTTATATACATCACTTTATAGATACTATAAAAGAATATATATTACGAAATTTTCAAAATATAAAAAAAATAAAAATAGAATTAGATTATTTTAATAAAGATAATATAATTCATACTTTTTTACAAACTACATATGAAATAATTCATAAGAATTATGAAGAATCTAAAAATAATGTAAAATGTGATTATAATAAAACTATATTTTTAACTGTTTATGATGAAAATAATAAACCTTATTTTGTTGGAGTTCTTGCATATCAAAATATACGACAATGTGATATTGATTATTTAAAATATATAAAAGAATTACGAAAAGCAAATACTTTATGATAATTGATTTATATGAATTGTTTCAAAATTATTTTCAATTTCATCTAAATCATTATCTTCTAAAATAGAAGTGTTTTTATTATTTTTTTCTTCCTCTTCTTCATAAATTGTTAATTTTTCTAAATCAGTACATGGTTCTTTTACATTTAAATTTGAATAATCAAAATTCAATTTTTCTTTTACTTTAAAAGCATAATAAGATATTGAATGAGATATATTTGTAAAAAATATTTTACTTTTTACATAAAAAGTAATAAAATAATTTTGAAAATTTATATTACTCATTTTAATTTTTATTTTTTAATTTTTAATTTATATAATAATCTATTATATAAATTATTTCTTTATATATAAATAAACTATTTTACTTTTATTTATAATTTATTTATAATTTATTTATAATTTATTTATAATTTATAATTTTTATTTTGAGTTTTATTTATATAATCTAATACAATCCTTTTTGAATGTGGATATAGTTTATTTATTATACTTGATTTACTTAAATTTATAATTTGAGGTTCAATTAAATCAATTTTTGATAAATTATCATTATAAACAAATGGTTGATTTATTTGCCAAGTACGATATTTAGCATGTTCACTATCATCTGGTTTTTCTTTTATACTTCTGTATGAAATGTGTGAATGTGATTGATGATATCTATTTGTATTATCAAATATTGAATCATCATAAGTTAATCCAATTTTATTAAAAATAGATTTTAATTTTTCAAAATTATTTTCAAATAGTTCTTCATATTTTATTGTGTGTATATTTTTATATTTTTCACTATTTTTTGAATAATCTAAAAATAATGTTGCTGCTCTTTCATATTTAGGTATATTATGTACTATATAATAATTAATTTTACGTTTATTTATTGAACTATATACATAATATGGGTCTCTCATTAAAAATATTATTTCAAAATCATTATATTGTTCAATAGGTAAACAAGATACAATATGTGGAGATTTTATTAATATAAATTTTTTATTATTTCTTATAGCACGTTTTAATTCATTTTCTGGTATAGTTCGCGTTTCATCTATCACTTCATGAATTTCATTTATATTTCCCATAATTGCTCTTAAAACTGTTGTTCCACTATGTGAAAATCCAGTAATTAATATTTTTTTTATATTTTTACTCATTATATTATACTAATATATTCGTATATTATACTAATATATTCGTATATTATATTTTTTAGAATTATAATCTAATTTTTTTATTTTTTTTAATATCCCATTTGTTTTAATGTAATAAAAGTATTTTTAATATTAATTGTATTTGTCATATTATTTGCTTTACCATTAAAATCTAAAAATAATGTATCAGCTTCATCTATACTTATTTTTAAATAAAAATTCTTTTTATCTGTATAACAAGGTACATTATTTAATATTCTACATACATTAAACCATACATCATCTCCTGTTGGACATAGTTTTAAATATAAATTATGATTAAATATTAAATTTTTTGTATTTTTAAAAAATGATGGATGATATAATACTCCAGCAATTCCTGTATGAAAATTATATACATGTTTATTTACAAAAGTTCGATTATTATAATTTAATGTATTTATATTTTCAAAACCAAGCTTAAAAGCTCTATAATTTATTACACAATTATGTTTCAAGTAATCATTATACATATGTTCCACTAACTTTCTACTATATACAACATCATCATCTAATGTTATTATTACACAATCTTCATCTTTCTTTTCAACTAATGTTGGAATTAATTTTCTATATGGTCCTATATTATCAGTCCATCGTAATTCAAATAAATCACTATTCGAATTAAAAAATGTTTCTAATTTAGTACCAATGTTTCTTTCAGGAAATCCAGTATCTAACAAATATGGTTTTTCAGATAAATATACAAAACATTTTGTAAATTTCTTTGTTTGATTCTTTAATCCATTTAAACATTCATATAATTTATCTATTCTTGAATAAATACTTGTTAAAGATAAATATATTGGTAATTGAATATTTTTTATTTCATTTTCTTGATTCTGATTATGATCAATAAGTTGGTTGCTATTTATTTTATTTTCATTTATATAATTATTTTCACTTATATTATTTTCAATTATATGATTATTTTTACTTGTATTATTAATTTGACTTATATTATTATTTTCACTTATATTATTTTCAATTATATGATTATTTTGACTTATATTATTATTTTGGCTAATATTATTATTTTGAATATTATTTATTATTTTATTATCTTCATTTAATGAAAATTGTAAATGATTATAAATATTGTCAATTTGTTTTAATATATTTAATCTATATTTATAAAATCCAGTCATATGAATAATATATACATTTTTTAATAAACTTAATATATAACTTTGCGGTAATTCATTATAAAGTCTACTATTTGGATTATAATAATCATAAAGAGCAAGACTATGATATTTTTCCGTTAAATCATGTGTTTGTATATTATGTGCTTTAATTAAATAATTTAAATATGCTTGAGATGGATAACTACTTTTAAATAAAGTAAGATGATTTATAATATTTTGTAAACTAAATAATTCTTGATGTACTTTTGAAACAACTAAAATACCAGTATTTAAATAAGTTTCAATTAGTACATTTTTTTCTTTGAATATAAAAGCTTTATCAAATTTAAAACTATTTAAATTTTTACTTGATTCATATAATCCACCAATCGCATTTTCAGATACTATTTCAA
>JACCDW010172181.1_pt1 | contig 10665 bp, 23 predicted proteins | sample 7449781 | NCBI WGS metagenome assembly JACCDW01 (sample SAMN15323449, study PRJNA562643) | freshwater metagenome | isolation source: river surface water | place: USA:Blue River Watershed | collected 2017-08-18
AAGCGTCTTCTTGGACGCGGTGACTTTACCTATGGCTCTATGACTCTAGAGACTGTAGACAAGAATGGCACAGAGTATGACCACATCTCATATGATGCAACCATTCAACCAGTAGAAGTAACTACATCTACACCAGCAACTGCTCAAGAGTATGTTGCTTACAAGTTTGTTCTTAACCGCGATACTACAACTACAAGCAGAGGTCCTGTATTCAAGGGCTATCAAGCCAAGGCTACTATCGCAACACCACGTCAGCGCGTAATGCGCTTTCCTGTCTACTGCTTTGATGTAGAGACAGATAGATATAACGCAGTAGTTGGTTATGAGGGCAGAGCATCTGACCGCATAGCATTACTAGAAGAGATTGAAGAGTCAGGCGATGTTATTACTTGGCAAGATTTATCTACCAAGGAATCACGTCAGGCAATCATCGAGGAAGTTACATTCACCCGTATGACACCACCAGACAAACGCTTTGACGGATTTGGTGGCGTTATCGAAATCACGATAAGGACAGTCTAATGTCATTTGCCAATTGGGCATCACTTGCCGTTGCAATTATTGCCATAGTCACAGCATTTGCTGGGTCAGTACGATGGTTAGTGAAGCATTATCTATATGAACTTAAGCCCAATTCTGGCAGCAGTTTAAAAGATTCAGTCATTAGACTTGAAGAAAAAGTTGAGATTCTATATCAGATAATGATACAGAAGAAATGAGGGACAATGATTATTGCCAAGACTGCGACTCCTTCTGCAAAGTCTGTGCTCCGTCAAGCAACAGCATTGAGACCGAAGAGGATGAAGGCATCGGATGGGCTGCTCCCATCTAAAGCACACATAAAGCAAAGCCCTAACTCAGACCACAACTCTGGCTTTGCAGTAGACTTAACTCACGACCCACTTAATGGAATTAATTGCCATGAAGTTTATGAGCATCTTAAGTCTGATAGACGAGTTAAGTATCTGATATTCAAAGGCAAGATTTGGTCATCTGAAAAAGGTGACAGAGAATATACAGGTTCTAATCCACACAATAAACACATACATATTTCCATCAAGGATACTTGTGGAAACGATACATCCCCATGGTTCCCGTGGCTGGGTGATGCAACCCTAGTAAATAAAGTAAAGGCTAACATCCCTAAGCCTTTACCTAAGAAGGAGAATAAATGAACAAGTTCAAACTATCTAAGAAGGCAAAGAATGCTCTCTATGATTACCTAATTGCAGTGGCTGCTGCTGCGGTATCAATGGGTATTGCTCTTCTCATTGATATGAATCCACAACAGGCTATCCTCATTGGTGCATTGACTGCTCCAGCCGCAAATTGGGCTAACAAGCACAAGAAAGAATACGGAGTAGGCTCCGAATAAACCCGATTTAAGGGGTCTAGTCGCCCCGTAGACAGCAGATAACCCCCGTCCTGGTCTTCCCCATACCAGAGCGGGGGTTTTTCTGTTTTCTAGGTGGTTTCTAGAAACCTTTTATGCCGTTAAGTATGTCCTCAATCTTAACTAGATAACCCTTAGATGGGTTAGGTGGAATGTTGCAGGCTATAGCCCTGCCTCTGATAGTAACAATAGTTTTTAAGATATCAGTAGGTACCATCACTACTGCTCCTTCTAATACGAATGCCCAATAGTCAGCCTTTGTGGCTGACAGTCCTGATGGGTACCACTCTTCACGATTGTGTGACCAGCAAACTGTTTCGATATATACATTACCAGTTTCTTTCCATCGAAGGTCAGTCTTAACTTCAATGGTCTTGCCACCTGTAAGTAGTTCCTCCACTAACTTCTCACCAGCCTGACCAACTGATAGGTCTATATCAAAGTCTGATAGTTTACTCATCTAAATCCCATGCGCTGTAGATTGGTGTAGATACAATACCAAACTTCTTACGCAAGTTCATCCTCTCTCTAGGTGTAGTACCTGCCCAAAATCCAAATACGCTATGACGCAATGAATAGTCTAGGCACTGTTGTTTTACTTCGCAACCTGCACAAATTCTTTGTAGTAAGTTCTTCTCTCTATATCCTGGTTCATCATCCTCAGTAAACCACATCTCTGTATCTGTGCCAGCACATGCTGGCGTTGATTCCCATTGAGGGTAGTCTGACATTCATCCTCCTGTTGAGTAGAAACCTGAACCTTTAAATTGTACTGCTGGTGCCGACCATATACGCTTCATTAAGTTACCGCAAGTGCCACAGGCTGGGGCTATTGGTTCATTAATCTCAATAACTTCTGTGCAATACTCACATTTAAAATCATATAGTGGCATTAAATACCCAACTCTTTCTTTACTTCTTCCCATGGTACTGGCTGTTCTACTTTCCATTCACCTCTAGCAATCTTAATTGCCATTTCGCAAGAGCATACTGCTACTGCTACCTGACAGCAATCCATTTGCTTATGGGCTAGTTCTATATCTCTAGCAATCATTTCTCTTGCATCTGTATACCCATCAAGATAAGACTCTTGCTTTAGTATTCGTAATGTCTTTTCCATTTCACTCACAGTCTTCTTCTTCTGTATCATCTGGGTATGGCAGGCTTACCATAGACCCACAACTAGCACACTCACCATCTAGGAAATAAAAACATATCTCTTTCTTCTCATCAAAGGCAACCAGTGCAATGAATACTTCGCAACCACAGATACAAGAGTTACCTAACTTCTGCCCTCGCAAGTCCATTGACTTGCTGTAGTCAGTAGGATGTAACAAGTCTCGGATATCTTTATCCTTCTGAGTCATTGTCTTCTTCAATCACTGCTCTATCTTCTTCCATAGAAGGACGATAGCCACCAAGTTTTCTAATTAAACTAGTAATTGTGCGCTGTACTTTCTTGCGTGCCCCTTCGGGTGTTGAATCTAATTCTGCTGCAATTACATCCCACTCGCAGTTCTCCATTGAGAAGCGTACTTTTAAAATTTTTTGTTTAGCCTCTGGTAACTGATAGTATGCTGAAGCAATATCAGACCTAAGTACTAGCCAATTATTACCATCTGTTGTTTCACCTTTACCAAACTTAAAGTTAAGGTCTTTAATCTTTGATGGAATCTCATATGATTCTGAAATGATAGACGGTAAGAAGGCTTCAATAACTGTTGAGTCATAGTAGTAAAGGTCAAGGAACTCGTAACCAACTGTTCTTGCTTTTTCTTTTTCGCAGAATGTAATCGCTGCATTCCGTAAAGACTTGGCTATAAGTTTATCTTTATCTTTTTGCTCAAGGTCTGACCACTCTTTATATTTAGATGGATGAGTAACGAACCACATCCAAAGTATCTGACATATATCCTGTGCTTCAACCATAGGATATTTTTTGTGATACTCGGAAGCAATGTTAGCAACAACAGACTCGTACTCAGTTATATAATCCATCTTATTCCTTGCTAGGAATGCCTTCCCATTGTCCGCGTTGTACCAATAGTCCGATTATTGCATAGTTGGCTAGGTCAATTAGGGTATCTTCAACAGTTTCATAGTTGGGCGTGTCGCCCTTATCTACCAGATGGTTTAGTCTGGCTAGTTTGTCATGCATACGAACACGCAGCCCATTCATTGCCCCACCAGGGGCATGGGCTATGTTTAACGGACCATAGTCAGCATGCTTTTTAAAAAGAATAGTTAGTAATTCATCTGTTATTTGTTCTGCATCTGTATTATTTTTCATCTAATATATCCTTAACTCCATTATCAAATTCGTGCATCGCACTGGCTACAATTACTTCATCAATGATTTCTTTGCCATCACCTTGTGCTGCTGCAAGGATTACCCCTGCTAGCATGGTTAACATATCTGCTGCTATCTCTGGGTCATCTTGAATCTTCTCATAGATATCTCTCATTGCATTGAGAACATCTAATCCTGTATCATCTGATATAGGTAGCCCTAGAATCTTAGGATTTTCTTTAATGTAATCCCATATCTTACTGGATACATTTTCTGATTCGCTCATTGATAAACTCCGCTCCTTGTTCTAACACAATGCTATTTACATCGTGACCTTCTGGCATCTGAATAATATTTACATTACCCAATTCTCTACTTACTTTCTTTCCGAACTCTAATCCTGGTGCATCACCATCTGCAAGAATAATAACTGTTTCAAAATCATCTAGTATCTTTGCATAGTATGGTTTCCAATTGTTAGCGCCAGGGATACCCACTGCTGGGTGTCCTGTCTTAGCAACTACAGTCATACAATCTATCTCACCTTCGGTAACACAGATATAATCATTGGCTGTTAATACTGCCTGTGCATTGTACATACTAGTCTTAGCACCTGGCATACCCATGTACTTAGGGTCTTCACCCTGCATACTACGGAATCTAATATCAACTATTCCTGATGGTGTTACATATGGAATTGCAAGTCTTCCTTGATATTGTTCATGACCTGGAAGAGCGTCCTTGACTACTCCGATATGAAACTGCTGCACTTCTGCGACCGATAAGCCGCGAGTCGCTAGATACTGCGCTGCTATGTGTATGTTTTTTGTGTACTCTTGTGTTGCCTGTAGGAGAAATTGCCTCTGCGAATTGGACAGCCTCACGATAGTTACCTCCTTCCTTGTACATAATTAAATCGTATACATCTCCACCAACTCCACAACCATGACATTTAAATCTTTGTTCTTCAAAGTTAATACCTGCTGATGCATGTCCGTCATCGTGGAATGGGCACTTTATCTTACGCCAGCCGTGCCCAATTGATGGCACGCTGGCTCCTAAATACTCTAGGTAAGCAGCAATACTGTGCTTATCCATAGTAGTATCCCCTGTATCTCTTGTTGTAATAACAGGAGAATCTGTAGTTCAATCCACATTCATTATCTCCTTTATTAGTTTGAGCCATACTGATGCTGGCATGGTGCAGTACCATTCATCTACATTTGATTTGCCTTTGCGTTTGTGTAGAACGGTACCTGTCCAAGCCGAATCATTCTTCATTTCTACTTCTAGTTCTTTAACCCAAGCGCTGAGGTCTAACCGTACATGGTCTTTGACCTCGATAGTAACGCCATTAACACCGCTGATATCGCCTTTGTCTAACTGTGCTCCTGCTATTCTGCGGTCTGCATACTGATAGCCGTTGGCTTTGAGCCACTTAACTACATCTGCTTCTGCTTTACTACCTTTGCGTTTGGCTGGATTACTCACATCATACCTTCCTGTGCGTACCTAATTGGAACATCATCTAGGTACATAGAATCTGGATTAAATGCAAGACTAACATAGTTACTACCTGTTTGGTCTGCTCTGCCGTAGCGATTCTTGACTGGTGCCACACATAGGTATGTGTCGTCACCCTGTTTCATTTGACCTATTGTTAATACCATTGCTGGTATTTGATTAACAAGCCCTTGAATTGCTGAGCGTGGCTGGCAAGGGAATCCCTCGAAGCCTTCTTTAGTATGGTGTAGTACTAGTACTGCTGCGTTAGTATCGCGTGCAAGATACTTTAGTTCTTTCATTGCTGCACGCATACCCTGAAACTCTTCGTGTCCATCCATTGCTATATCCATTAAATTGTCTACAACAATAAGTGTTGGGCTTCTACCCCATACAGTTTCAAAGGCTGATACTTCATCATCCAAATCTTTTAGTGTTGGTGTGGATTCAAATGACCAGAATAAATGATTGTTTAACTGTAGTAATTCGTGTGCTTTATCTGGTTCACGCTTAAGCAATAGTTCTGCTGCTGTCTGTGTCATGTGACCAGACATTGCAACTAAACGCATTGCCATAGTGTGTGCATTAGTATCCGCACTAAAGTAAAGTGTTGGATGTTTTGTCCGTGCTGCAATTGCTAGAGCAACTGATGATTTACCAGCGCCTGGAGTGCCAGCAATAACTGTCACCTCTGCTCTGCGCAATATAATTCCAGCCCGTTCAAAAGCCGCAAAAGCGGGTGGCAATGGTTCGCCACCCACTTCTGCTTTACTAATTGAGCGTCTTAAAGTTTTCACTTAACCTGCTCTGGTACAAATGTATTCCATTCCAGGTCTTTCATTTGAATGTATTGGTTCTTACACTTGTCGAATGCACCCTTCGGTGCTGGGCAGAAGTATCCCTTATATGGTTTACCATCCTTGCCCATTCCTTGAATGGCTGTCATCTTTCCATGAGGACAATTGCGTCCGCCAACTGATGGTTGTGCATACTCTTGTGCAGGAATTGTTGTTCCTGTTTCGATTACTGTTCCGCCAAAAGATGCAGCAACTGATTGTGCTGTTACTGCTGGTGCTGATGCACCACGAATTGCTGACTCAAGTTCCTGTGTTGCAGAAACAATTGCGTCTAGCGCTTGTGCAACTGTGTTGTCTAGTTCATGTCCATCTTCTGCACGGACTGTTACTAAACTACCTGCTGCTGTCTTAACTGTGATACTGATTGGTGCTTCTGTGTGTGCCATGTTTCTCCTCATTCGAATGGAGTAGCAAGACCTTTCTGGTCTCGCCATTTTCTTACTTTCATTGCAAACTCTACACCCTTCCAACCTTCTTTGATATCTACAAAGACTAACTTGCAGTTACCTGTTCCTGCTGGCAGATGTATGATTATTGCTTTTTCTTTATTGATATCGCCCCATGTTCCACGGGTTGCGGTATCAGGGAAATACGGCAACCCGTTTGCATAGATTGCTAGTTGCATTGCGATGTTATGAGGATGGTCTATTCGACCTGTCTTCAAATCTGCAATGAACCGTTCTCCCTTGTACTCAACAATTCTATCTGGAGTTCCTGCTATCTTATACTTGTCTAAGACAGAGAACTGTTCGATGAATAACTTGCTGAGAACACTAGTTGCTTGTGCATATGCCTCGATGTCTGGCATATATTGTTCTGGTACAGGACCAAGTTCCTGTCCTAAATCTAACCGTTCTGTGAATGCATGTATAGCAGTACCAATGTTGGCTGCTTTGCTAGCGCCTGCTACTTCCATTGCTTCTTCAATGTAACCATTGATTGCTAACTTGTCATCGCCTGCTGCACTGATTGCTAATAATAAATCAGGGCGTGTGCTTAATCCCATTGCAGCCATTCGCATTTTCCATGCGACTAATGCAGAGGCATCATCTAAACTATTTGCAATCGTAGTTGCCCGTGTATATGCAACTGGTGTTTTACTTTTAGGTGGCACAACCATTGGTCTGCCATATCTATCTCGCTCTATGTCAACTGCTGACACATTAATCTCCGTCTCCTGTTAGATGAAGCAGGCTAAGAAAGGAGACAAGAAAATCTCAGCCTGCTTCAGCATCAACAGTATAGCAGACCCCTCAATGTCTGCAACTGTATATGCCCCGTGTTCGCAGGTAGCGGGGCAACCCACCTAGGTGCAAGCATAAGTGAAAAGAGTAATAGAGCCTATGCTTGTGCGTGTCTCTCCGTCCCGAGAGAATTACTCTGGACTTACATCATTTACTTCGATGTCATCTACCCAGATTTCTCCGTCAATAGATTGTAGTTCTACATTGATATCATCTTGAATCATATCAACTACTTCCTCTTTATTAGTAGCCTCAATGCCACTAACATTTACATAGATACGCACTGATGCAGACCAAGTACGCTTAAGTTCATCTGCATTAATAGAGCGCAGCATCTCATTGATTTCTTCTACAGATGTAGTAATATCCTGGTCGCCAGGTGAGTACTGACTGTTAAAGAATTCATATACTGTGTTGCGTATGTAGACTGCATCTCTAATAGATTGTTGGTTGCGTTCATTGGCAACCTTGCAATCTTGTATGAAGCGTAGTACTTCTGCTTCTGTGTATGTAATTACTTCATTTGTTTCTGGATTTGTTACTGCGATTGTATTCACTCTTCGTCTCCTTCTGAAGATAGCCATGCTTGTAGGTGATGTCCTTCCACTATGGCGTGGGCTGGCGCAGAACTCTGCCCACGCCACATCACACCTTCTGGTAGTTCAATTGGTTTATTATACTCTTGTTCATCGCATGCATAGATAGCATCAATGCATGGTTGAACCATACTCATTGGTACTGGTGGGTAGTGATTGTTTGTTAGGTGGATAGCCATCTGTTGTTGGATACTGATTGTTGCTTGAGATAAATCTTGCGCCATTCCGTATCCCATTAGACACTCAACAATTCTAACGCACGCAATTTAATACCATCATTGCGACCTGCGATAGTAGCAATGGAAGCATCACGAACTGAGTGGTGGTCAGCATACTCGATGACTGCTTGCCATAATCCGAACTCAGTATTGCGTATGTTTTCTTGTGTCTCTGACTCAGTAAAGATAGTCATTGCTTTATGTCGTGCATTGTTAGCACGGGCTCTAGCATTTTTCTCTCCCTTACTAAGCATTTCAATAGGTGAGTTCTCGATATGTGCTGGCAATGCCCATACTCTTTTAAAGAAAGCAATTGCCTTTGCTCTATCTGCATCACGCTGTAATAAAGTATTGGCTATGTTGCTATACATATCCACACTTGTATATGTGAGGTCAAGTAAGTTTCTCATCTCACTGATAGATAACTGAGCATTGGATGTATGACGCAAGGTATATGTATGCGCCTTGTTTTTAGCCTTGAACACACGATTGATTTGATTACTGCAACCTAAACGCTCAATGATTGGGCGGATAGTTACTGAACCTGAACCATCGTGTGTAGTTTGTGCTAATAAGAATGCTGCATGTGGGTCGCCAATGATTTCCATTTCTCTTGGCAATGCCATAAGCATCCATACTTTTGCACCGTTGTCATACTCACCCGCTGCTGTGTATCGTGCTTCACCTGAGTCAATGAGTGTATCAAGGGAACCAAAGACTTCCTGATTCTGAAAGACTTTATAGTTTTTACCTACTACACCAATAACATCTAACTTATCTTCACGAATGATTGCTTGCTTTTTCTCTACCTCAACTGTCTGCTGTGGTGCTACGCCATCAGCATCCATATGAAGTGGTTGAATTTCTGCAAGCAATCTGCCTGTGCGTACAGTCCAATTAAGTCCTGCTTGTTCGGCTACTTCTCTTGCGCTAGTAGCCTCAACTGCTTTGCCTGCTTTAATCCAGGCTGACCTGTTCTTTGTTGTTGTCATTAGATTCCTAACTCTGCTTTGACTTTAACATGTAGGTTATTACGCATGTCAACAATGCCATCTGCACCCCAGTTAGATTCGTATACTTTCTTAAGTAGTATTGCTAGGCTGTAGTTTGGATTGGAGTTGAGTGCTTTTTCTACATAGAAAGTAGCACTCTCTTCATTGCCTACTGAATAGTAGAATGATGACATGATGGTAGCAATAGGTACATCATAAACTTCTGGTGTCTTATTGCCTACATATGCTAGCCAATTGCCAACATAATTAACATCACGCTCTGATGGTATGCCCATAACAAAGTCACGCACTTGAATATGTTCATTAATTGCTACAGCAAACTGTGCAATCTCTTGTGGTGTTGGCTCGATGCCATCAGCGTAGCGGTCAATCTGTTCGTATACATTGAGAGCAATTGATTTGTTTTGCTCGTCATCATATACATCATATTGCTTACTAAACGCAGAGATTTCTTCTGCGACTTGTTCGATTGTTGTCATTGCTTGTCTCCTTATAGGTACTTGGCTACTGAGTTGTATGTAGAAGTAGATACTACTTCTTCATCTGTCATCTTGAGAATACGGATAGCATTCCCAATCTCTTCTTTCATCTCACGATATGTAGATGGATGAATGACTGTGTAGTTTCTTTCTGGTTCAACTGGAAGAGTTAAACCATCCATTGGAATATCAAAGTCAATGTTCATTGTGGTATTCCATGAACGATAATTTGTTCTTAAGTTTATTGCTTTATCTACATGACTGATAGCAAACGCTAACATATCTTTGCGCCACTGCTCAAAGAGTTGGTCGTATATTTTTTCGCTTGCTTCTTGTGATGTGTAATCTACTTCTAGTTTATCCAACGCTTGTTCTAATGCTTGAATAATCTTTGGCGTAGATATCTTTACATTGATTGCCTTGCTTTTTGACATGTTGTCTCCTTTGTTGTTAGTGGTGAGCAGTTTTACCTCATGCTCAGGAGGCGTCTACCTAGGGGACCTACGGAACACAAGGTAGAAACTTAGTACCAGTTATGCTTGCGCCAGTGAGCCCAAGCAATTGATGGTTTCTCATAACGGTGCTCGATATACTCCAGCCCCCGCTCAATCTGACGCGGGGCTGGGGTTCCAGGTTTAGTATTTAATACCTGTGCTATGCCGTATGCTGTTGAGTCAGGGTTATCTGCATAGTGATTCCATGCTGACTCTTTACCCCACAATTTCAAGAGGGCTTTGTATTCTGAGTGGTTCCAATTGAACCTGTCCTCTACTAATAACTTGGCGTATGCTTTGGATAACTTCTTTGTCCATCGTGCGTCTGGGTTCTCGCACTTCACTTTGTCCGCCATTGCTAGTGCATAGGCTGGACTGTTGGGTAGTAACAGCGACCAGAAGGCTAGAGACCAACTCATAACAAGCGCGAATATCTTTTTCATTTAGTAACTCCTCTGTAGATGAGATAGAAAATACAAGTGATGAGTAGCCAGGTTTGTAAAGGGTTGAGATACGGCTCGATGTTCCCATTAATCGTCATCACCCCACATCCTATCCTCCCCATCGCCTGGGTCTGT
>JACCDW010710037.1_pt1 | contig 10665 bp, 13 predicted proteins | sample 7449781 | NCBI WGS metagenome assembly JACCDW01 (sample SAMN15323449, study PRJNA562643) | freshwater metagenome | isolation source: river surface water | place: USA:Blue River Watershed | collected 2017-08-18
CCGGCGAGCACGGCGTGGGCGTGGAAAAGCTCAACAGCATGTGCGTGCAGTTCACGCCGCAAGAGTGCAAGCAGATGTTTGCCATCAAGCGCGCCTTCGACCCGCCGGGCCTGCTCAACCCCGGCAAGGTGATCCCCACGCTGCAACGCTGTGCCGAGTACGGCAAGATGGTGGTGCGTGGCGGGCAGATGCCCCACCCCGAACTCGAGCGCTTCTGACGCGGCTTACCAGGTGTCGATGAAGCGGCCCGTGCCGCGTGCGGGCAGCGGGGCGCTGGCCAAGCCTTGGGCCAGCCAGTGCCGGGTTTGCGCCGGGTCGATCACTGCGTCAATTTCCAAGGTGGACGCCATGTTCATGGCGCTGCCGTTTTCATACTGCTGCGCCACCAGCTTTTGGTAGAGGGCTTCGCGCTCGGCGCCTTCCAGGGCCGCCAGCTCTTTGCGATACCCCAGCTTGACCGCGCCCTCCAGGCCCATGCCGCCAAATTCACCGGTGGGCCAGGCCACCGTGAAGGCCGGCTCGTGGAAGCCGCCCCCGGCCATGGCCATGGCGCCCAAGCCGTAGCCTTTGCGCAGCACCACGCTGAAGATGGGCACGCGCCGCTGCGCTGCCGCCACAAACAAGCGGCTGACATGGCGCACCTGGGCCTGGGCTTCGATGTCGGGCCCCACCATGAAGCCCGGTGTGTCGATCAAGGACACCACCGGCAAGCCGTGCGCATCGCACAGCTGCAAGAAGCGCGCGCCCTTGTCGGCCGCCTCGGCGTCGATGGCGCCCGAGAGGTGCAAGGGGTTGTTGGCCATCACGCCCACCGGGCGGCCCTCGATGCGGGCCAACGCCGTGTGCATGCCGAAGCCAAAGCCTGTACGCAAGGGCAGCACCGAGCCTTCATCGAACAAGGCCGGCCACACGGCCTGGGTGTCGTAGACCCGCAAACGGTTCTCTGGCACCACCGCGCGCAGGGCCTGGGCGTCAGGTGCTGTCCATTGCGGCACACGCCCCTGGAAAAACGACAGGTAATGACGCGCCGTGGCAACCGCTTGGGCCTCATCATCGACCAACAAATCAATCACGCCATTGGCATGCTGCAAGGCGCTGGGGCCGATGTCTTCTGGCTTGAACTGGCCCAGGCCACCGCCTTCCACCATGGCCGGACCGCCCATGCCGATGTTGCTGCCGCGCGTGGCAATGATCACGTCGCTGCAACCGAGCAACGCGGCATTGCCGGCAAAGCAGCGTCCCGAGGTGATGCCCACCACCGGCACCCGACCCGACAAGCGCGCATAGGAGGCGAAGGTGGTGAGTTGCAAGCCGGCCACGATGTGCACATCCACATCACCCGGGCGGCCGCCGCCGCCTTCGGCCCACAGCACGACCGGCAAAGATTGCGCATGCGCGATTTGCAACAAGCGATCGGTTTTCTGGTGGTTGCGCATGCCTTGCGTGCCGGCCAGCACGGTGGCGTCGTACGCCAACACCGCACAGCGTGAGGCCTCGGGGCCAAACCACTGGCCATTGATGCTGCCCAGACCTGTCACCATGCCATCGGCCGGCGTGTTGGCTTGCAGGTCCTCCAAACTGCGACGACGGGTTTGGGCGGCGATGGCCAGGGCGCCATATTCCACCCAGCTCCCTTCGTCCACCAGGTCCGCCAGGTTCTCGCGGGCGGTGCGTTGGCCCAGGGCATGGCGTTTGGCGACCGCCTCAGGGCGCGCTGCGTCCAGGGTAAGCGCATGGCGATCGATCACGCGTTGCAAGTCGGGCCGCAGGCCCGTGGGTGACACCGCCTGCGGCATGGGGTCGGGCGAGGTTGCTGCAGGCGCTGGCGCCGCCAGCGTAACCGCCTGCAATTGAAGCATCACCGCGCCCTCTTCGACCGTTTCGCCTGCGCCGACAAACCATTCGTGAATTTGGCCGTCATGGGGCGCGCGGATTTCATGCTCCATTTTCATGGCTTCCAAAATCAGCAGCACCTCGCCGGCGCGCACTTGCGCGCCGGGCGCCGCACAGCATTCAACGATCAAGGCTTGCATGGGGGCAATCAAGGGCGTCATCTGAATCCTAGAAGTTCAACGGTGTCCAAAAATAGCGGTGCCAATGCGCACCATGGTGCTGCCCGCCTGAACGGCGGCCTCGAGGTCGCCGGTCATGCCCATGGACAAAGTGTCAAAGGCTGGCAATTTCAAGGCTGCCGCGGTGTCGGCAAACAAGGCGGCCGCACGCTGGTGCACTGCCAGCTGCGACGCGAAGTCGGGGCTGGCATCGGGAATCGTCATCAGGCCGCGCAAGGCCAGCCGCGGCAGTTGGGCCACGGCGCGCGCCAAAGCCAGAGTGTCCTCAGGCGTCACCCCCGACTTGGTGGCGCCCCCATCGATGTTCACTTGCAGGCAAACCTGCAGGGGCGGCAAGTCTGCAGGGCGTTGCTCGCTCAGACGTTGCGCGATTTTCAGGCGGTCGATGCTGTGCACCCAATCAAAGTGCTCGGCCACCCACCGTGTCTTGTTGCTTTGAATGGGGCCGATGCAATGCCACACGCAGTGTTGTGTGACTGGGTCGGCGCGCAGCAGCTGAATTTTTTCAACCGCCTCCTGTATATAGTTTTCACCAAAGTCGCGCTGCCCATAGCCCGCCACCTCGCGAATCGCGTCAACGCCAAAAGTTTTGGACACCGCCAGCAAGCGGATGTCTTCAGGCGCACGGGCGCACGACTGCGCAGCCTGCGTGATGCGTGCACGCACGGCGTCCCAAGGTTCTTTCAAGCTTTCCATAATCCCCCCACTTTAAACCGAGATCGGGCCGCTCATGTTGCTTCATTGGCTGAAACAGGCGGTTCTGGCAGGCGCCAGCGACTTGCACCTCTCGGCAGGACGGCGCCCCAGCTTGCGTCATCTGGGTGACATCGTGCCCTTGGGCAGCGCTTTGCTCAGCCGCGATGAAGCGCAAAGCATGGCGCAGCAAGTGTTGCAATGGCTGGCACTTTCTGATGCGCCTGGGGAATGCCTGCCACAGGACTGCGATGGTGCTTTCCATGTGCCTGAGTTGGGCCGCTTTCGGGTCAACCTGTTTCAGCATGCCGAGGGCCATGCCATGGTCTTGCGCTTGATTCCATCCAAACTGCCCCCTGTGGAAAGTCTGGGCCTGCCAGAGGTCGTCTCGGCATGGCTTGACCAGCCACAGGGCCTGGTGCTGGTCACCGGCCCCACGGGCTCTGGCAAAAGCACCACCTTGGCTTGCCTGGTGCAGCAACTCAATGCCCAACAGCGCCTGCACATCGTGACCCTGGAAGACCCGATTGAATACCTGCACACCTCGGCGCAATGCCTGATTCACCAGCGCGAAATTCAGCGTCACACCGCCTCGTTTGAGCAAGGCCTGCGCAGCGCCTTGCGCGAAGACCCCGACATTTTGCTGGTGGGCGAATTGCGCGACCTGAGCTCGATTCGCTGGGCTTTGACAGCAGCCGAAACCGGCCACTTGGTGCTGGCCACCTTGCACACGCGCAGCGCGGCGCAAACCGTCAGCCGGTTGGTCGATGGCTTTCCGGGCGAAGAAAAAAACCTGGTGCGTCACCAACTCAGTCAAAGCCTGGTGGGCGTGCTGTCGCAAGTCCTTTGCAAAACCCGCCAAGGCGACGCGCGCGTGGCCGCCTTCGAGGTCCTGGTGGCCACCCCTGCAGTGCGCCACCTGATTCGGGAAGACAAAGTCGCCCAGTTGCACAACACCCTTCAAACCAGCGCCGCGCAGGGCATGCGCAGCCTGACCCAGGATCTGCAGCGCTTGCAAGCACTCGGGAAAATTTCCGCTGCAAGCGGCCATTCCCATCCGGTTTTATGATGGGCGGTTCTGTTGTTCAACTTCACCTCTCTGAAATCACCATGTCCAGCACACAAGCAAAAACTTACGACGCCGCTCCTTCCACCCGCGTGGCCTTCATTGGCCTGGGCGTGATGGGATTCCCCATGGCCGGCCATCTGGCCTTGGCCGGACACAGCGTCACGGTCTACAACCGCAACCCCGCCAAAGCCCAGGCCTGGTGCCAAGAGTTCGCGGCCACGCCGGGTCCCCGCAGCGCGGCCACGCCGCGTGAAGCCGCCCAAGGCGCCGACATGGTGTTTTGCTGTGTCGGCAACGACAACGACCTGCGCTCGGTCATTTTGGGGCCGGATGGCGCCCTGGCCGGCATGAAGTCAGGCGCTGTGTTGGTCGACCACACCACCGCCTCGGCCGATGTGGCGCGCGAGCTGCATGCCCTGGCGGCCAAGCAAGGCGTGGCTTTCATTGACGCCCCCGTCTCTGGCGGCCAGGCCGGCGCCCAAAACGGCTTGCTGACCGTGATGTGCGGCGGCGAAGCGGCGGTGTTTGACCGCGTCAAGCCCGTCGCCATGGCCTTCTCACGCGCCTTCACCCTGATGGGCGAAAGCGGTGCCGGTCAGCTGACCAAGATGGTCAACCAGATTTGCATCGCCGGCCTGGTGCAGGGCTTGAGCGAAGCCATCGCCTTTGGCGCCAAAGCCGGGCTGGACATGAACCTGGTGCTGGATGTGGTGGGCAAAGGCGCGGCCCAAAGCTGGCAGATGGACAACCGTGGCAAGACCATGGTGGCCAACAAGTTCGACTTCGGCTTTGCCGTGGACTGGATGCGCAAAGACCTGGGCCTGGTGCTGGACGAAGCCAAGCGCAATGGCGCGCGCTTGCCGGTGACCGCCCTGGTCGACCAGTTCTATGCCGATGTGCAGCAAATGGGTGGCGGCCGCTGGGACACCTCCAGCCTGATCAAGCGTTTGGGTTGATGCAAAAAGGGCTGCCGAGGCAGCCCTTTTTTGTGGATCGCGTCAGATCACTTTGTAGTTGAAGGCGCAGCCTTGGGAGGTTCGGGCAAAAGAGCCTTCAACTCGTCTTCGCTGATGACTTCGAATACTCGGACCACCTTTTTGACGCCATCCACCGAGCGCGCAATATCGGTGGCGCGATTGGCTTCTCGCTGAGTCACGCGGCCCATCAGGTAAACGGTACCACGCTCGGTGACCACTTTGTAGGCGCTGGCAAAGATATCTTTGCTGTCCAGCATGCTGGCCTTGATTTTGCCGGTAATCCATGCGTCCGTAGAGCGGTCGCCCAAAGAGGATGGGGGCATGACCCCCAACTCATTGACCACCGAACGCACATTGTCAACTTCCGAGATCAACTTGGCCAAATATTGGCGGTCGCGATCGTTGGGTACCTCTCCGGTGAGCAACACTTGCCGGTTGTAGCTGGTGACGTTGACGTTTACACGGTCACCCACCATTTCGCGAATACGTTTGGCACTGCGCAACTCAATGCCCTCGTCCTCCAATTGGGTGCCCGAGGTGCGGCGGTCGGTCGCAACCATGGCCCCCCCCACAAAACTCCCAACCACCAAGGGCGCACAAGCGCCCAAACCCATCACCAAAGCCAGCGCGGCCGTGATGCGAACCCATTGCACGTGTTTCATGTGTTTCCTTCCGTTTCACCCAACAATTGTGTATCCACGCCGTCGCACAAACAATGCAAGACCAGCAAATGGACTTCCTGAATTCTGGCGGTGCGATCGTGGGGCACGCAAATGTGCACATCCGTGTCTCGCAACGCCATGCCGATTTTTCCGCCACCTTTGCCGGTCATGGCCACGATGGTCATTTCGCGTTCATGTGCCGCTTCAATGGCCGCCAAGATGTTGGCTGAATTGCCACTGGTCGAGATGGCCAGCAGCACATCGCCGGGCTGGCCCAGGGCGCGCACCTGCTTGACGTAAATCTGGTTGAAGTCGTAGTCGTTGGCAATGGCCGTCAGGATAGAGCTGTCGGTGGTCAGGGCAATTGCGCCCAGCTCGGGCCGCTCCCGCTCAAAGCGCCCCACAAACTCGGCGGCAAAGTGCTGTGCATCCGCTGCAGAGCCGCCATTGCCACAGGCCAACACCTTGCCACCGCTGGTGACACACGCCAACAACGCCTGGACAGCCGCCGCAATGGGCTTGGACAGCACTTGCGCCGCCTGGTATTTCAAGTCGGCACTGTCGATGAACTGTTGTTCAATACGTTGCTCTAACATGGCCGGAATGATAACCGCACGAGAAGTCATTGCGCGTCGAAAGCCGCACACAACCAAGTGATGCTCTGCGGGTGCACCGCCACCACATCAAATCGGCAGGGCGGCTCTTGCCCCAGGCGCATCAAAAAGTGGCGCGCCGCCCACACAATGCGCCGCCGCTTGGCCAGGGTGATGCTGGCTTCGGCCCCCCCGTGGCTGCGACTGCGGCGCTGGCGCACCTCGACAAACACCAGGGTGCCGTCGGGCGCCCACATGATGAGGTCGATTTCGCCCCCGCCCCGCCCAGGCGTCCGATAATTGCGCACATGCAAGCGCAGACCCTGATCCCGCAAATAGCCCAGGGCCAGGTCTTCTGCCGCATCCCCTGCCTGCTTGGTGGTGCGGGGGCTTTCCTTGGGGCGGTGAAAGTCAACCATTGAGCGCATCTTTCGATTCAGCGCGGGCGGCAGCCCATGCGGCCGCGGCGTCTCAGCATTATCCGCAGGGCGCGCTCTATGTGGTGGCCACGCCGATTGGTAATCTTGCCGACATCAGCCTGCGCGCCCTGCACCTGTTGGGACTGGTGGACTGTGTGGCCTGCGAGGACACACGCCACAGCCAGGCCTTGCTGCGCGCCTATGGCATTGACCATCCCGGCAGCCACTGGCTGGCGGTGCATCAGCACAACGAGGCCGAAGCGGTCGCCCGGGTTCTGGAGCGTCTGCACGCGGGCCAGCGTGTGGCCTACATCAGCGACGCCGGTACGCCCGCCATCAGTGACCCCGGCGCCCGCTTGGTCCAGGGCGTGCAAGCCGCTGGCTTGCGCGTGGTGCCCTTGCCTGGCGCCAGCAGCGTGACCGCCTTGCTTAGCGCCAGTGGCAGTCTGCTGCCAGACAGCGCCGGCTTTGTCTTTGTGGGTTTCTTGCCCAGCAAATCGGCCGAGCGCGAGCGCGCCGTCCTGGGTCTGATGGCCGACGCGCGCGCCCAGGTGCTGCTGGAGGCACCGCACCGCATCGAAGCGCTCGGGCAGGCGCTGGCGGTATTAGGGGCACGCCAGGTGACCCTGGGTCGCGAGCTCACCAAACAGTTTGAAGAGATCGTCACTTTGCCTGCCGCTGACTTGCTGGTCTGGCTGCAAGCCTCGCCGCAACACATTCGCGGCGAATTTGCCTTGGTGATTCACGCCCAGCCAACGTCGTCGGAAACGCCCGAGGCCGATGACCGCGTGCTGCGCTTGTTGCTGCAGGAGGTTCCTGTGAAAACGGCTGTGAAGCTGGCCGCGGACATCACCGGTCAAAGTCGGAACGCTTTGTATGAGCGGGCGTTGATGCTGAAGAAAGAAGGCTAAGGCCTTGGCTTCACGGCGGTCAAAACCCTGTGTCGGTTGGCGCGGCTGGCGGGGATCGAACCCACGACCCTTGGCTTCGGAGGCCAATACTCTATCCACTGAGCTACAGCCGCCCTGGGTGTGTCAGAGTATTTTATATGCCCCCCCACTATAATTTCGCCTGCATTGAAATTATCGTCAAAGGATTTCCCACAATGAGCGCCCATCACGAAGAAGCCCACACAGGCGGCAAAAAGAGCATTCCGCAAATCCTGTTCTGGTTTGTGCTTGTCTTTGCCGTGCCCTACTTTGTCGTCACTTCCGTGATTTCATTGGGGTTCTCAGACAGCAAATCGGTTCCCTACCCTGCCAGCCATCCAGAGGTGACAGCCAAGCGCATCCAAAAAGTGGGCGCGGTTGAAATGAAGGCCGTCGACCGCGAGCCCAAGGCTGGCGCAGAGGTCTATGCGGCCCAATGTGCTGCTTGTCACGCCGCAGGTGTGGCCGGCGCGCCCAAGTTTGGCGATGCCGGTGCCTGGGCCGCTCGCATCAAGAACGGTTACGAAGCACTGTTGACCTCGGCACTGAAAGGCAAAGGCGCCATGGGTGCACAAGGCGGCGGCACCTTCAACGACTTTGAAATCGGCCGTGCTGTGGTTCACATGGCGAACGCTGCGGGCGGCAACCTGGCCGAACCCAAGAAGCCAGAAGCTGCCAAGTAAGCCTTCCGACCTCCACATACAAGCCGGCGATCAGCCGGCTTTTTTTTCGGCTGTGTGCCGCGCCTGCGGACTGCGCTCATAGCCGTAGCGATCCGGCAGCACGCTGGAATGCACTTCGGTGAGCGGCCAGCGCTGAGCCTCCAGGGCTTCGGCCAGGTACAGCATGTCCTGTGTGTGCACCCGCCCCAAACCCAGGTCGGTGTCCAGATACACATGCCCCGCTTCGTCGCTCAGGCAGGCGCGCACTTGCACCGGCTGCCCGCTATGGGACTGCACCTCGCCGCTGGGCGTGAAGCGCCAGACCCAGGGCGTGCTCTCCAATTCGACGTAAACCCGCTGCGGGCCGTTCTGGAAAAACCATTGCCCACGTTCATCGACGGCGTAATTGCGTTGAATGAAATCGATCAATTTTTCATGGCGCAGCCGCGAGCCTTTGGCCTGCAGGAAAGGCCCCTGGGCCTGCACCCTGTCGTCGCGCATGTACCAGTCGCCGCGGGCATCCAGGCCCAGCCAGCCGTAGCAGTGCGGCACATTGGGCCACTTGAGCAAGGCTTTTTTGACCAGCTCATCCATGGTGTCTTGCTTTCATCTCATTGCGCATGCAACCATGTTGCCACGGCCTGAGGCAAGGCCAAAACATTCCCCGGAAAAGCCCCTTGCGCAAAACCCACATGGCCGCCGTGCTCGGGCTGCCACAGGGTGACCCAATCGCCTGCGGGCGCTTGGGTCGGCAAGGACGATGCGGGCACAAAAGGATCGTTTTGCGCATTCAACACCAGCGCGGGCAAACGGATCGCGTCCAGCAGCGGCTTGGCGGAGGCGCGTGCCCAATAGTCGTCGGTGTCGCGAAAACCATGCAAGGGCGCGGTGAACACATTGTCAAAATCGTACAAGTCTTTGGCGGCCAGCAAAGCCTCCCGGTCAAACAGGCCTGGGAATTGCGCCCATTTCTGCAAAGCGCGGGGCTTCATGGAGCGCAAAAACATGCGGGTGTAAACCTGCCGGTTGAAGCCCCGGCCAATCGCATGGCCGCTGGCAGTGAGGTCGATGGGCGAGCAGACGGCGCACACCGCCTGGGCTGTCGCGCGAGCACGGTGACCCGCTTCTTCAGCCCAGCGCAGCAAGGCATTGCCTCCCAAAGACACCCCAACAACATAAATTTTTCCAGAGTGAAGTGAGCGCATGCGCTCCAAAATCCAACGTATTTCCTCATGATCTCCAGAGTGGTAAGCACGAGGTGCACGGTTGAGCTCACCACTGCACCCCCGAAAATGGGGCACCGCCATGGCCCAACCCAGCTGGCCAACATGGTCGGCAAAGGCCTGCGCATAGTGGCTACCAGAGGAGCCTTCCAGGCCATGGAACAACACCAGCAAGGGCGGCGGCGCTGGGGGTTGATCGGTCTGGGTGGGGGTCAGCAGCCAATCCACATCAATGAAGTCTGCGTCAGGCGTGTCCCAGCGTTCACGCCGCCACGATGGCGCCAGCTCGGCGTAACGTCGCGCCCACAAAGCAGCATGGATGGTCTGTGCGTGTCCGCCGGGCAGCCAGCGGGGCGCCTGGTATTGCCAGGTCAATGCAGCACCTGCGTCGACTCCAGGCCTTCCTGGATTTCGTACGGGGTGCCTGGGCTGGCGTGGTGTGCCACCATGCGCCAACCCTGGGGAGTGCGGTGGTAGACATTGGTGGCAATCACATAGGCATGACGGGGGCCCTGGGGCGTCATCACGTCCACCACTTCCAGCAAATTGTGCATGGCGCTGGCCAGCGATTCCACTTTGCGCACTTGCATGGGCTTGGCTTGAAGCGTGCCGTTGGCAAACAGGGTTTCGAAAGAAGCCCGGATGGCCGCGGCCCCCACCAAGCGTTGGCCGCCTGGGTGCACACACACCACCTCGTCTTCGTCGGCCCAACAGGCCATCAGGCGCTCAATGTTGCCGGTTTGCAAGGCCTCGTAAAACGCCGCCTCAATGTCATCGGGGCTCCCCCCTACGGTAGCGGCTTGCAGTTTGGCTTTGGGCATGGTGTGGGATTCTCCAGAAAAAAACCCCGTGAGGCGCTAGGCATCACGGGGTTGTGTCGGAAGCATGGTCCGCTTACTTCTTGCCGCGGTATTTGCGCAAGGCTGCCAGTTGCGCCGCCATGATGGCGAGTTCGGACTGGGCACGGGCCAGGTCGACTTCGCTTTTGGCATTGCGCACCGCATCTTCTGCGGCTTGCTTGGCAGCGTTGGCTTTTTCTTCGTCCAGATCCTTGCCGCGCACAGCGGTGTCGGACAGCACGGTCACGCAGTCGGGTTGCACTTCAAGAATGCCACCGGCCACGAACACGAACTCTTCGCCACCGTCGGCCGTTTGAATGCGCACCGAGCCAGGCCGGATGCGGGTGATCAGCGGCGTGTGACGCGGGTAGATGCCAAGCTCGCCGGCTTCGCCGGGCAGGGCCACAAATTTGGCCTCGCCGGAGAAGATGGACTCTTCAGCACTGACGACATCAACGTGGATGGTGCTCATGGCGTTTCCTTAGACCTTTTTGGCCTTCTCGAAGGCTTCGTCAATGGTGCCGACC
>JACCDW011678341.1_pt1 | contig 10664 bp, 13 predicted proteins | sample 7449781 | NCBI WGS metagenome assembly JACCDW01 (sample SAMN15323449, study PRJNA562643) | freshwater metagenome | isolation source: river surface water | place: USA:Blue River Watershed | collected 2017-08-18
ACAACGAAGTCAAGATTGCCATTGCCTGGCAGATCGGCAAGAAGATTGAGGCGTTACGTCCGGATCATATCCATATCGCCACAGAGGGTCCTATTGGTCTGTCTGCTAGAAAATATCTTTCAAAACGCGGTTATAGGTACAATACTGCTTACCATACTAAATTTCCTGAAGGTCTAAAGAAACTATTACATATTCCAGAATCTGTTACCTGGAGATATATCCGTTGGTTTCATAAGCATAGCGGCAAGGTCATGACTACAACTAACACCATGGTCGAAGATTTAAGAAAAAATGGCCTAGATGGAGATATTGTTTCCTGGACCAGAGGAGTAGATAGAACAATTTTTAATCCTTCTTATAGAATATATGGAAACTATGATTATGAAGATACAACTCAACCTGTGCTACTATGTGTAAGTAGAGTCAGTAAAGAAAAAAATTTAGAAGATTTCTTTGAATTAAAATTTCCCGGTGCAATAAAAATCATGGTCGGGGATGGACCTATGCGAAAGGAATACGAAAAAACTTATCCTGATGTAAAATTTGTAGGGTTTAAAACCGGAGAAGAACTAGCCTGGTTTTATGCCAATGCTGATGTTTTTGTATTTCCGAGCCGTTGGGAAACGTTTGGTATTGTCATGATTGAATCAATGGCCTGCGGAACTCCAGTGGCTGCATATCCCTGTGCTGGGCCAACGGATGTTGTAGATCCGGGTAAAACTGGATATTTAGAAGAAAATTTAGTAAATGCTGTTTATCGTTGTTTGTCCATAAATCGAGAGTCGGTAGAAAAAAATAGTCAGAAATGGAGTTGGGATTTGGCCTGGCAAATTTTCAAAGAAAATCTAGTCAACATTAAATAAACCACAAATTAAATTTTTCTTTAAGTCGATTAAATATTCTGCTTATGGGAGAATCATTATGGCACTTAATACATTAATTCTAATAATAACAGTCGGCGGAATAATTGGATGGGGTTTATTTTTGTATACATTGTATCAAATTTATCAAAGTAGAAAAAAAGAATTAACCATAATTCATAAAATCAAAACAGAACTTGAATTAGTCAAAAAAGATCTTACAGAAATAAATTAAGACCTTGACAATTGACATTAATTAAATATACAATAATTCAACAGCGGCCTCCGGCATCATTCCCGCTATAAAAATTCTGCTGCCTATGCTAACATTAACATAGGAGACATAATATGACATTACAACCAGTAGCATATAGATTTACAAGCACAAAAGAGTATGTGGATGAATTCCCAGTAGCATATAAACAATGGAAGGCAGATACCCATTGTAACAAAAATCACGGATATTCATTCTCTATCAAATTCTATTTCGGTGCTAACGAGTTAGACAAGCGAGGATGGGTTTGTGATTACGGCGGGTTTAAAGAGTTGAAACAAATTCTCAAAGATCAATTTGACCATCGAACACTCATTGCTGCCGATGACCCCGATCTTGAAAAGTTTAAGCAACTTGAGCGTGATGGTATTTTAGATTTAACAATATTGCCTGCTATGGGTTGTGAAATGATTGCAGATCAACTTTACAAATATGTAAACGGTGTATATATCCCTGATATGTGGGGTCCCGGAGAAGCAGAAAGACTGTGGTGTTATCGTGTAGAAGTCAGAGAGACACAGAGCAATATGGCCTTTAGAGAGGGCCATAGAGAATGGAATGAAAATTTATTCGAATGACTAAAAAAATTACAGTAATAGGTGCCGGAATTACCGGACTAATGGCCGCATACTATTTGACCAAAGAAGGATATCAAGTAAAGGTCATCGACCAAGAAAGATATCCTGCTATGAAAACCAGTTTTGCCAACGGATGTCAAGTTAGTGTCAGTAACAGCGAAGTTTGGACCACCTGGAGTAATGTTCGTAAAGGTATTCAATGGATGTTTCGAAAAGATGCACCATTGTTGATTAGACCTACGGTTAGTTGGAATAAGATTGTATGGTTAACTAAATTCTTGTGGCATACTTTAAATTTTGACTACGGGCGTAATACCGGAGAAACTATTAGATTAGGACTCGAATCTAGAGATCTTTACAAGAAAATAATTCAGGAAGAAAATTTATTTTTTGATCAAAGCGATTGTGGGATACTGCATTTTTATAAAGATCGAAAATATTTTCAACATGCTTTAATGGTCAAAGAACTATATAATGCCAACGGGTGCGAATGGGATATACTAGAATCTGAAGAACAAGTTAAAAAGTTAGATCCAGCATTAAACAATTTAACTGATATCAAAGGCGGAGCGTGGACACCTGGCGATTGGACCGGGGATATACATAAATTTTGTTATCAACTCTATCAAATACTAGAAACAAAGTATAATGTCGAATTCCTATGGAATACTGCTATTGGATCCGATATTAAAAATATAATTCAAGAATCTGATATTGTAATAGTATCAGCCGGGCTCGGTAGTCAAAAAATAGCCAAAAAGATAGGTGATAATCTTTCAATATATCCAGTTAAAGGTTATAGTATAACAATTAACAATGTTGATCCTGAACTTTTACCGAAAGTAAGTTTACTTGATGATCGAGCAAAAATTGTCACAGCTACTTTGGGAAATAAATTCAGAGTTGCCGGGACTGCGGAATTTGATGATGAAAATTACGATATACGCCGAGAAAGAATTGAACCATTACTAAATTGGGTCAAAGAAAACTTTCCCGAAATCAATACACACGATTATAGTCAATGGGCTTGTCTAAGACCGATGACTCCTAATATGATGCCGGTTGTCAAATCTAGTAAAAAGAACAGCAAGGTGTTTTATCACACCGGCCACGGTCATTTAGGTTGGACATTAAGTCCTGCTACAGCAGTTAAATTGACAAAACTTATTAAGGAAAAATTAAATGAACGATAAAGAATGGTTAGAAAAAGTTTCTATTGCCTATCGAGCATATCCAAATCAAAATAAAAATATCGAAGAATTTATTTCTTGGTTGTATAAACAATATGGGATTGTAGAGAAAAAGGCTCAGTAATGAAAAAAATATTGGTAACAGGCGGTGCTGGTTTTCTTGGCAGTCATCTTTGTCGACGTCTTTTAGAACAAGGTCATCATGTTCTGTGTGTAGATAATTATTTTACAGGTAGTGTGGAAAATATTCGAGATTTAATATCTAATCCGTATTTTGAAGTTATAAGACAAGATGTTTGTTTTTCTCTATATGTTGAAGTAGACGAAATTTATAATCTTGCTTGCCCTGCAAGTCCTCGATTCTATCAACTAGATCCTATTCAAACCTTAAAAACCAGTGTACTAGGTGCCTATAACATGTTAGGACTGGCAAAACGAACTGGTGCAAAAATACTTCAGGCCAGTACCAGTGAGGTATACGGAGATCCTACTGTTCATCCACAACCCGAATATTATTGGGGTAATGTAAACCCTATTGGTATCAGAAGTTGCTACGATGAAGGGAAACGTGCTGCGGAAACTTTGTTTATGGATTATTATCGAAAACATAACGTAAAAATCAAGATTGTAAGAATTTTCAATACCTATGGACCAAATATGTCTGTTAATGACGGTCGGGTGGTCAGTAACTTTATTGTTCAAGCATTAAAAGGACAAGACATAACAATTTACGGAGACGGATGTCAAACTAGAAGTTTTTGTTATGTTGACGATTTAATCGACGGTCTAATGAAAATGATGGCCACCGATGATAATTTTGTTGGACCACTAAATCTCGGAAACTCCGGTGAATTTACCATGTTAGAACTAGCCAACAAGGTCATTGAATTAACAAAAAGTCAAAGCAAAATTATACATAAAAAATTACCCGAAGACGATCCAAAACAGCGTAAACCGGATATCTTATTAGCCAAAGCCATGTTAGGTTGGGAACCCACAACTAATTTAATCTCGGGTTTGGAAAAAACCATTGACTATTTCCGTAAAATTGTGTAAAATAACATTATGCCCGAACAAGGATTAAACATGGAAGATAAAAGTTGGACAATTACTGTAGAAGAAGATCCAGAAACTGGAGAACTACTTCTACCGTTACCTGCAGATTTTTTGTCGATGAAAGGTTGGATCGAAGGTGATACACTTGAATGGTCCGACAACGGTGACGGTTCCTGGACACTTTCTAAAGTTGAACCTGAATAATTTTCGAAATGACTAAAAAGATTTTTTACGAAAAAGTCGGTCGTCGGTATATTCCTGTATCCGAATACAACAATGAATGGCTGGACAGTTATCCTAAAGGAGCACATTTGACCGTTTGTTGCCCTGGTGGTAAAAGTCGACGATTTAATATCGATCCAAACTATGCTGCTTTGATCGCTGCTTCGCACGTTGCCGAAGATGTATTGGCTGCTGCATTAGTTAAGGCCGGCGAACTACGTATGCAACGACCCGATCGTGAACGTAAAATGACCCTTAATCAAAAAGCCGCTTGGGAAAATTTAGTCAAAGAGTTCGGGAACAGTGCTAGGCAACTAGAATGGCCCAGCGCCAGAGAAGTTGCCGAAGAAGGAATGAAGGCTTTACAAAAAGAAGCAAACGAATTGTTATCTAATGAAGCGGTTCGCAAAGCCTACGATCATTTCATTTTAATGTGTAAGTTATCCAAAGAACAACTCGTTAATGAAAATCCCTAGAAGTTATCCCCATGTTATCAAGGTAAATTGGGATCAAGGTGTTCATGGTACCATATGGTGGAATGAAACCTGTGCTATGGTGTTGGAAACATTTGGATTACCGGGCGAGAAGTACATATATAGACCTCTGTTCAATTATATGACTTTTGAATTTAGAAATGAAAAAGATGCTTTGATGTGCAAACTTTTACTCAGTGACAGACTATGAAACGAATTGGATTTGCTTGTAAATGGATTGACAACCCAACTCAAGTCAACGGAATTAAACCCAAAGACGATTGTAAAAAGTACAATACTAACACAACCACAGTTGCTTGGTTAAATCGGCAAACTCGTGATGTTGCAGTTGAAAAGCTTTGGGAGTTGATGAAATATAATATCGAATCCACTAGGCTACTGATAGAAAAAGTCAGTCAACTGGAAAATTCTCTGAGAATGGTTCGTCTTAGCAGCGATATTTTGCCTGTGTTTACAGAACCAAATTGGTCTTGGTTTTACAAACAATCTGACGTAATCAATTATGCCGAGCGACATTTTCGTCGAGTAGGCGATGTTGCAAGAGAAAAAAATGTTAGGTTAAGTTTCCATCCGGGACAATTTTGTGTCCTAGCCAGCGACAAAGAAGATGTGGTAAATAGAAGCATTGAGGAATTCGAATATCATGTCTCTATGGCTAAATGGATGGGCTTTGGCCTTAACTTCCAAGATTTCAAAATCAACGTACACATATCGGGTAGAGCCGGTCCAGAAGGTATCCGACAAGCCTATCAACGACTCACACCTGAAGCAAGAAACACCATTACTATCGAAAACGAAGAAATAAGTTATGGACTTAGCGATTGTCTCAGTATCGGGGATCTTGTTCCTATCGTTCTTGATATCCACCATAATTGGATCCGAGAAGGAGTATACATTGATCCAACTAGCGACAGCGTTAAGAGAGTGGTGGACAGTTGGCGCGGTCTGCGTCCTACTATGCATTACAGTGTCAGCAGAGAAGATCTTCTGATTGGACACTGCAAACAAACACTGCCCGACCATAAAAAATTACTAGAATCAGGTTATAAAAAACAAAAACTTCGAGCCCATAGTGACTTTTATTGGAACAAAAAAGTCAACGAATGGGCCCTAAGTTTCTGGGATCAATTCGATCTGATGTGCGAAAGTAAAGGGAAGAATATTGCATCCTTCGCTTTACATCACCAGGCCAAAGAATTAGGATTTCTTTGAACGAGTTTTTCTAGCAGTAGCAACTTTCTTGGTTTTGACTTTTTTAATAGCGGCCTTGGCGTCTTTTACTGTAACCTTGCCATCGCCATCAACATCGGCTGCTTTTTTAACTCGGGTTCTGGTCTTTTTAACAACTTCAGTAACATCCTTAAGATCTACTTTACCATCTTGATTTACATCCAGAGTATTTCTGGTTTTGATAATCATAGGCTCAAGGTCTAAGGCCAATGCCACTGGATCAATTTTGTTTTCTGATCGAGTAGGTTCTGGTTCAGCTGGAGTTTCTACTTTTGTAGGTGCTGCATCAACTATAGGCTTACGAAAGAAAAACCACCAGATAATTCCAGCAGCAATAGCTAAAACAATAATAAGTTCCATTTTTTTTCCTTTATGAAGAGAAATCTATGTGTTTATTTAACCTTCAATAAATATCATTATATAAAATTATGGAGGACAGTCATTTATGTCATTGCGTTAGACTTCGTAAAGTCAAAATTTATCCATGGAGCAATTTTATGTCTCAAAGTTCAACAACTGACTTCATAGTTGAAGAAGAAATTATAGAAGATGAAAACGATGCCGATGATTTTGGATTTGTAATCGGATCAGACGGGCAACTTAAAAGTTTAATGGTTCCTAAACACTTAATGGATGATCCTCCAGAGGAAGTTAAAATAATTTTGAATTTATTTGGAATTGAAAACATACACCAATTGGAAGAAAGAACACTACACTAAATAATCTCCGAAATTCAAGTAAATACCTCTATAACATCGAGTTATAGGGGTATTTTTATGAACAGCGGACCAACTTGGATTACCACATCAGGATTTTTATTAACAGCCACAGAATTAGTATCTACCTCTACTGTTGTTGTAGCCAGCGGAACAAATATTACATATAAACTAATAAGCGGTAGACTACCAAATGGATTATCTGTAAGTTCTACTGGAACAATTTCGGGTATACCCGATGCTGTGGTAAATTTAACTGATTATAATTTTGTAATACGAGCTAGTTCCGATGAAGGAATTGCTGATAAAACATTTAAAATGTCCGTTACAGGGGAACAATCCCCGACCTGGAATACCAGTAGTGGGTTTCAAAACATAATAGAATATAATACTCTAACCGGATACTTACATCTAAGTCCCGACGGCGGAAACTTCACTTTAAACAATCAATGGGTGAATTATCAATTTCAGGCTGCTCCTACACTGGCACCATCTAATACTCCGATTAGATTTTATATACCCGAAGGAGGCGGAACACTTCCTACAGGATTGTTTTTAAATCAAGATGGTGTATTATCTGGATTTTTAACAGAAAGTTTAAGTTTTGATGGATCTGAAACCGATACAGGCGGATACGACGAAGAAGAATACGATGGATATGCCTACGATCATGGAGCGGTTTTATTTGATAGCATAGGTGTTCCTAAAATTTATCAATTCAAGGTTACAGCATCCGATTCTGTTTCTTCTTCGGATCGATTCTTCAAAATACTGATTGTTAGCCCGGATATGGTCAGAAATCCTGAAAGAATTCAGATGAATTTAGAACCGGGATTAATTACAACCAATACCAACTATCTACCTCTTCCACAATTTGTTCAAGGCAACGATCTCGGAGTAGCCAGAGCAGAAAATAATGAAACATTTGATGTTAGTGCCTATAATGGATATCCATTGTTAGGTAACATAACCTATCAAATTATTACAGGAACAAATAAATCTACTCAATTACCTGATTTTCTAAGTCTAGATCCCAACCAGGGTATAATTTATGGATATATTCCTTATCAACCTGCTTATACAGAAAATTATCAATTAACCATTAATGCCACTAGAACATATAGTACCGCATCTGTAACAGCTACAAATACATTCACACTGGCCATTAAAGGTGCTGTAGAAAGTTCAATTGAATGGGTTAGTAGTTCTACATTAGGATTTATCTATGCTGGACGCACTAGTGAATTATCTGTAGTGGCTCGTCAAATTAATTCAGATTATAGTATCAAATATCAAAAAATATCAGGTACAATTCCAACAGGACTTACACTTGAAAGAGATGGAAGTCTTAGTGGAAGCGCCGAATATACCAGTACAGGAACCTATACATTTACAGTTAGAGCACAAGACGTTCACGAACTTAGTGCAATCGATCGCGAATTTACATTAAATGTAAATTTACATGACAACAAAAAATATACCAAAGCATGGATAAAACCATATATGTCTTTGGATAAGAGAAAAGTATTCCGCGAATTTGTGTCAGATACATTTGTATTTCCACAATCTTCAATGTATAGATATTATGACTCTAATTTTGGTGTTCAAACTGAGATTAAACTTATATTAGAATTTGGTATAGAACAACAAAATCTTGCAGATTATCTACCTGCTTTACGTGAAAACTTTTATAGAAGAAGATTTTATTTTGGTGATATCAAGATAGCGGTGGCAAGTAATTCGACTGGTACATCAATTTATGAAGTTGTCTATATAGATATTATAGATAATATGATTCAAACTATGCCCGGTAATATACTCGGAACAGTAAACAATGTTTTACATGCCAATAACACAATTTATTATCCTAGCAGTATTGATAACATGAAATATCAATTAAGAAATCTTACACTTAATAATAACGATTTCATAGGAGTAGATGATCAAAATTTACCATTGTTCATGAAAACTCCGCAACAAGGTGACTATAAACCTGCAGGTTATATGCGTGTAATGCCGTTATGCTATGTTCTACCCGGCGAAGGTCAAAAAATTATCAGCAGAATAAAACTTAGTGGATTCGATTTCAAACAATTCGATATGGATATAGATCGATTGATTATAGATCAAACCCTAGATAATTCCGGTGCTAAATATCTATTATTCCCAAGACAAAATATAAATGACACACTTGATTCTGATTCTGTTTTATATGTTTTCGATGAAACTGCATTGGAAACTGATTTAAACAATGCTATTAACCGAGAATAAACAATGACACAAATAGTAAATTTACCCGCATTAACTACATTAACAAATAGTCTAGTTTTTCCGGCTGCTGATACTTCAGATGGTAATAGAACTAAAAAAATTACTCTTGGTCAACTAGTTTCATTATCTGCAGGACCACGCGGTCCTGCAGGAATACCAGGTGTTCCCGGACCCGTGGGGCCTGTGGGTCCTAGCGGTCCGGATGCTAATCAAAGCCTTAACACCACAAGTAATGTGTCATTTCAATCGATCTCTGTATCCAATATATCTACAGGAATTACCTTTGGAGATGGAAGTGTACAGGTCACTGCATTTAAACGATCTGTGCAAGAACTCTCTCAGTTCGAAACAGGAGATGCAGTACTAACAGCCAGTCAAATTACTTCCTTTATGTTAACTGGAAATCCAACAGTCAGTGATAGAAATTTATATCTACCATCTGCTAGTGCATCTGTTGCCGGATTAGTATTAATAATTAAAAATAGAAATGGAATCAATACATTTGACATTTGGGGAGGACTTGTTAACCTCGGATCAGTGCCCGTAAACGGATCTATACAAATAGCCTGTGACGGGTATAATTGGTTTGTTGTCTAAATATGAGTTCAAAATAAATAAGATATAACAGAAATTTGGTAACCATAACATGACCAGACAAGATATAAATCTTTTACCAGCATTAGAAAATCCTACAGAAGGCGGAACAAAGTTCCTGGTCTATGATTCGGTAGAGCAAACTTTAACAGTAGCCAAGGTTAGAGCATTATTGAATACACAAGGTCCCACAGGTCCTGCAGGTCCACGTGGCCCAACAGGACCTCTTGGGTTAAGTGGATATTCTGGCCCAAGTGGTAATAGTGGGTACTCTGGTTATAGTGGAACTTTTGGAGAAAGTGGATATTCTGGAGTTATTGGATTTAGCGGGGTAAGTGGATTTAGCGGAGTAAGTGGATTTAGCGGAGTAAGTGGATTTAGCGGAGTAAGTGGATTTAGCGGAGTAAGTGGATATAGTAGTTTTAGCGGATATTCTGGGGAAAGTGGGTTTAGTGGATATTCTGGCCCAAGTGGATATTCTGGAGGGATAGGATATTCCGGAACCAGTGGATATTCAGGAGTAAGTGGATATTCTGGTGAAAGTGGATACAGTGGACAACAAGGGTTCAGTGGCTATAGTGGATATAGTAGTTTCAGTGGATTCTCAGGTGAAAGTGGATACAGTGGATTCTCAGGTGAAAGTGGATACAGTGGATTCTCAGGTGAAAGTGGATACAGTGGATTCTCAGGTGAAAGTGGATTCTCAGGTACAAGTGGATTCTCGGGTGAAAGTGGATACAGTGGCATAAGTGGATTCAGCGGTACAAGTGGATTCTCGGGTGAAAGTGGATACAGTGGCATAAGTGGATTCAGCGGTACAAGTGGATTCTCGGGTGAAAGTGGATTCTCGGGTGAAAGTGGATTCGGAGGATATTCGGGATACAGTGGCCAAAGTGGATATTCTGGCGAGAGTGGATTTAGTGGATATTCCGGCGAAAGTGGATTTAGTGGATATTCCGGGGTAAGTGGATATTCCGGGGTAAGTGGATACAGTGGCATAAGTGGATATTCTGGACCGAGTGGATTTAGTGGATATTCTGGACCGAGTGGATTTAGTGGATATTCTGGACCGAGTGGATTCAGTGGATATTCTGGACCGAGTGGATTTAGTGGATATTCCGGCGAAAGTGGATTTAGTGGATATTCCGGGGTAAGTGGATATTCCGGGGTAAGTGGATA
>JACCDW011301871.1_pt1 | contig 10660 bp, 15 predicted proteins | sample 7449781 | NCBI WGS metagenome assembly JACCDW01 (sample SAMN15323449, study PRJNA562643) | freshwater metagenome | isolation source: river surface water | place: USA:Blue River Watershed | collected 2017-08-18
CGTGCCGTTCTCCTCGTTCATAGGATCACGACCACCAGGAGGCACTGCCATTTTCCCGTCACCCCCTTTCTGAGTGGAACCACCCCCAGCTTGAGCAGGAAGTTCCCGCACTACGGACGGATCCAAGGTGAGTTCCATGCTCCACTCAGAACCGCCGTAACGAGCATCTGCCACTTCCTTGGGACTCAGCACGCCAAGCTGGATGTAGCGACCGTCTACGGCCGCCACACGCGCCCGTACGTCGGCCATTTCGCGCTCATTAAGCTCGAACAATGGATTGAAAGAAATGCGCCATGACTCAGGAAGCTCTCCTTTCGTGGGGCCCTCCTTGCTAAGCATGATCATTTCCATCAGCTTCTTGATGGGCCGTTTGAAATGAACGCTTTGATAATCAGCAAGCGTTTTGGCGAAATCACGCTCTTCACTGCGACCAGTGGAACCAAGACCACTTGGACTCTCCCCAAACAGCACGGTGTGAGGAATTTTGCTGGCGCCAATAATATCCACGCGCAGTTTCTCAAGGATTTCTCCAATACCACCAAAGTTGCGACTAATAAATTCAAGCTCTTCTTTCTCCGCATCAATCGCGTAGCCGCGATAGATGCTCTTGCTCATATCGTTCACTTGCAAACGATCACGAATGGAGCTTTCCTTGCCAGCAGCAAGCATTGCCGCAAGGCCCCTCACTTTATGAACAAAGATGTCAAACTCCGTGAGGAGCGTTGCTGCTGAATTCAAGCCCGTCCAATAATGACGGAAGCTGTCATAAACAGTTTGCAAACTGCTCATGCCCCATCCATAGTTCCTTTGCCTAATGCGATAGGGCAGCCAATCGCCATCAAAACGAAGAATGCGGTCTTTGTGAATATAAGAAAGCTGCGGCTGGTTAATTAAATCTCCAGAGATGATCTGATAATAAGTGGCTTTTGAATAGTCGTAGAGGTTTTCTTCATTAATAACGGGCGCAATTTGCCATCGGTCCAAGCACTCAATGTCTTCGATGCGACGGATATTCCGTTTATCGACAGGCATGTAAGCGGGACGCCCATCGTCAATAAAAAGAAGTAGACAAGCACCCCCATAAAGGCGGGCGTTCTTGGCTGCGAGATTGAGATGTTCGAGGATGTAGAGGTCTTCAATTACTTGCTCAATTCCTTGCACTTCTTCGGCTCTAACGCCATCGCCACCAAACAATACTTTGAAGCCTTTTCGAGTGGCCTGGTCAGCATAAATATCAACAATGCGACGAGGAAGCCATTCACCATAAAGATTTTCTAGTTCTTCTTGCGCCAGAAATACTGTGGCTGTAGTTTTAGTATATTGCGCCTTGTCACGACCAGTGCCCATGCCAATGAGCACGTTCTGGAGACCATCAGCTCTCACTCCGCCACTACCAACGTGACCAAGATCAATTGCGTCGCTTTCCATAAGCTTTATTTATGGCCATGATGTGTTGCTTTTATTCTAGAACCCGGCTACATTGTCACGTAGCTTATGCACACTATGGCTAGCTTTGGCATTGTTTTCCATTTCAGCGAGGAAGACAAGGAGCTTGTGCGGACGGAAGCCATGCGCAGGCAGCGTTTCAATGAGAGAAAAGGCCTGAAAGGGCGCAATGGAGGCCCGAAAGATGGAGAGAAAGCTCTTTTCGCTCACAAGATTGGCGCTGCGGGCGAACTGGCAGTGGCAGATTATCTCCATCTACGGGAGTTTCTCTATCAAGAAACAGAAGCCATTCGCGGATCTTTTGATCTACCTCCCAACATTGACGTGAAAACACGCTCTCGTCATAACTATGATCTCATCTGCCAACTAGACGAGAAGCCCGGAAAAACTTTAGTGCTGGTTACAATTCAAAACAAAATCACTCTTCTCCATGGTTGGATAAGGAGTGAAGATGCCATGAAGGAACAATGGAAGAAAGATCCCGCTCATGGAAGACCAGCTTATTTCGTTCCTCAGTCTGCATTGCTTCCTCTTATAGACTTGCGCCATGCTGAAATGTTCTGACTTTTCCAAGCACGCTCTCAAGCTGGATCTCTATCCACAGCAGGCAAAAATCCTTGATAATTTCTTCCAGCCAGATAAGAGCCATGCAGTGTGGGCTCTTGGCCGACGATCAGGCAAAACTGTTATGGCAGCAGTGGCCTGCGTCTATATGTGCTTCGTCCTGGAGGATGAATATCGCAGGCGCGTAAGAAAAGGCGAGAAATGGTACATCGTGACCGTAGCAAACAGTCAGGACCAAGCCCGCATTGCTCTCAATAACATTCGCCAGCTCATTCTTGATAGCCCTTTCGCTCAAGAAATTGTCCGCGAAACTGCCGACATCATTGAACTGAGCAATAACTGCGTATTCAAGGCCATCCCCACTTCAGGCCGTGCTGCTCGTGGCCTTGCTTGCGCAGGCGCAGTGTTTGACGAGCTTGCCTTTGCCACTGAAGGCGATGCAAACAGCGGTGGTCGAGGCATTTACGACGCGCTTTCTCCTGCAATTGCTCAGTTCGGAGGGAAAGGACGCATCCTTGAACTCTCCTCGCCATGGCTAACAGACGGCATCTTCTATCAGCATTTCAAAGAAGCAAGCTCTGGAAGATTCCCTTTCATGCAAGCGGTGAATCTCCCAACATGGGAGATGAACCCAAGCATTTCGCAAGAGTTTCTTGACACAGAGCGTCAGCGCGATCCAGAGAAATTTAAAGTTGAGTACGGGGCGCAATTCGCAAGCAATCTTTCAGCCCTCGTTGCAAGCGATGTTATTGACGCCTGTATTGATGACCGTAGAGCCGCTCTACCACCACGCCCTGAATTCCAGGGGGCCTATGTACTTGCCCTGGACCCCGCCCGTGGTGGCGTTGGTCGTGACGACTACACTGCTTGTATTGTTCACTATGAAAATGGCACGTTAGTCGTTGATAAGTTCCATTCATTCATGGCTGATTTTGAAATCAATGGAAGGATGGAAGTGAATATCAATACAGTGGAAGATTGGATTAAGGAGCAACATCGTCTGTATGTGTTTGACACGATCGTGATGGACCAGTTCAATAGCGCTGGCACCATCCAAAGCCTGTCTAGCGATTTGCCCATCACGGAGCTCACGTGGACAGTTAGTTCCAAGATGAAAGCATTCAGCAAGATGCGCGAATTGTTTAATGCAGGTCAAATTAATGTCTATCGCCATGAGAAAGCAATTATGCAGCTAAAGAATCTCACAGTGGTTTACAAACCAAGCGGGCAATGGAGCGTTACTGGCGGAAAAGCATCGGGAATTGACGACTTGGCATTTGCAATGGCAGGTGCAATTCTTGCCGCCAGCAAAGACGATGACATTGGCTGGATTGAAAGTCTCATCTCTTAGTATGATTTTCAAACAATAGTTCTCCCATGAAATGAAGAACAGCGAATTAACTATGCAGGAGGCAAGGTTCCTTATTTCTTTGCTTGAATGCGGAAGCTCCAATAGGCAAACTGCCTTACAGCTTCTTGCTGCTGAACATCTCTACGTTCCGACGCTCCTTCCGAAGCTCCAGGCCCATGCGAAACGCCTGAAGCAAATTGAAACCTTGGAGCAGGCTTACGACGCAAACGATGGATTTTTCCCCGAGAACGCTTCCTTAAGAGAATATGACGTTTGACTAGCAAAAGCCATGCTATGCTTTTGAAGCTTTCGCGAAGCACGCTGGCCAGCGTTAGTTCAACAAGGAACAATGGTTTCAGGCGCCATTGTTCTGTACCAGGGGAAGAGGGGAACGGGCCAACCCGTTCTGAAATGTCGTACAAAACGGATTGAAGCCCCGTTTCGACGCCCTCAACTTCACCAGCCCGAGTAGTCCAGCGGAAGAGACAGGCGGCTTAAAACCGCTCCAGCGCAGGTTCAAATCCTGCTTCGGGCACTTTGCTACACTGATGGTACGTTCACCCCGAAAGGGGCGCATGACTCGCAAGCCACGGAACGGGGGCCTGCATCATCGGGAACTATCATGAACCCTCTCGCCCTCATCAAGCAACAGCTTGAGAAAGCAGCTCGTCTGCGTGAAGCACAAATGGCAAGCCTCGTCTATCGTGGCGTTGCCTATGTGCCTAAGCCTCATTGGTTTTGATTAACCATTGCGCAAAAGGGAGCCTCTAGGCTCCCTTTTTGTTGCCTTCAAGCAACTTAAAGATCCTTCATGTTGCCTTAATCCATCATCCCAGTGTCGGATTACGCCAGAAATTATGAAGACATTCGTAACCAAGTAGGAAACAAAGATCAATGTGCGAATAAGCGCCACCTTGTCTGCTTCATGATCATGCTTACTCGCCTTCTCCCCTAGCGCCTTCGCCCAGATTCTCCACACGGTCTTCCTGCTCATAAATCCAGGCCTTTAGCTCTGTCACATACTGCCTAATGATGGCAGCTTTTTCAAGATGCCACTGATCCATGGTGAGAAAATATTGAGCATTGTGCCAATCAATGGCTCGCAAGGATTGGTAAATAATTGGATTCAATGGCTCACGCAGGGGCGTGTTGAAAGTCCTGCGTTCCGTCATGGCCCTTGAAGAAGGCTTTTATCTCTTCAAATGCTACAGGAGCGAAATCATTCCTTTCCACACAAGCATTGTAATAACGCTTATCAATTTCTCCTTTTTCATTAAAAACTTGGTGGCAATGCAAATGACCGTGAACATTGCCTAGATAATGCCCTGACAGGCATGCTGGATGCACGGGGATATGAGTGAAGATTAATCCTCCTCGCATGGTCGAATCGCCATTGTGAAAAAAGGCTCCTCGCACGTCATCGAAATATTTAGAAAAGTCTTTCAATGGTCCAATGTCATGATTCCCGCGAATGAGAATCTTGCGTCCATTAAGACGATCAAGAATTTTCAAGCTTGCACGAGGAATGACCACATCACCAAGATGGTAAATCGTATCGCGCTTGCCTACTTTCTCATTCCATCGTTCCACCATTGTTTCGTCCATTTCTTCTACAGAAGAAAATGGACGCAGCAATTCGCCATCAGGACGCACGAAAGAAATGCTTTTGGCGTGACCCCAGTGAGTGTCTGCGATGACGAAGGCGCTCATTCCTCATACTCCCCAACCACTTGCCTTTTAATGCGCCTATCTTGCGCTTGCAGATCTTTCACTAACGCCTCTGCGCTTTCAAGCTTCGTAAACGTATTTTGCCAAAACCAAAAGCATAAGACTTGCTCTTCTACGTCGTAATAAGCCTTGGTTGGATTCGCTAAACCTCCGCGTTTGACGATGCGATAGCGAGTCATGGAAAAGGCGCTGCCGGGAATCGAACCACGGAATTCTAGGCTATTTGCCTAACGTGTGCCAACACTTCAGGGCCAGAAGCCCCCTGTTTGAGCATCATCTCTAAAAACCATTTTGTTGGCGCCAACAAAATGATTTCCGCCCGAGAGCTAAGCTTGGGGGCGAAGTGATGGCTTAAGCGTGAAGCGATTAACAAGCGCTAATCGCTTCAGAGGCTTAAGCTCTGTCAGCCCGATGCTAATGCAGAGCGGGAACTTGGTCAATATAGCGCAAAGTTCTCGTTTAGCTCTTTAAGCTTCGCTTTTCGTTCTTGGATTGATTCGGGGGTGGAGTTATTCACTAAATACATCGCGGCTGCGAAGAGAGTGTTGATGTCGTCTTTTGCATGTCCGAGCATGATATTGCAATGTCCGCATAAAATTCCTCTCACTTGACCAAATTCGTGGCAATGGTCAACAACAAACTGTCCACTCGCATGATTAGGCTCTGTGCTTCCGCAAATCGCACACTTGCACCCTTGGCTATCAAAGATACTTTCCCATTGCCTTAGCGTGATTCCATAGTTATTACGCAAAGCTTTGTCCTTCGCCTTGCGGGAGCAATAGTTTTCCTTGTTTCTAGCCGCTACCTCTTCCTTCCTGTCCGAGTAACTCATAGAAGCATCGCTTTTCATGCAAGATTTGCATCGAGCAGTGAGCCCATCTGCCACTCGCTTTTCCTTATAGAACTCGCGAGGCTCTTTTAAAACGCCACACTTAATACACTGTTTCATTCAAAAAATAAAAAGCGGACGCCAGTAAAAATACTAGCATCCGCTTCTTTTAGTTGTGGCCTTGATTTTTAGCGTCCGTAGGACGGGAGGTCATAGTTTGGCGCTTCAAAGAAAGCAATTTGCCGTGCTCGCCGTGTTTCCATCATTCCAGGGGCCTTGCCAGTGAAGAACAGACTTTCAGATGAACGCATCCAAAAATCCTTATCCAGCCACTTGTTTTCATTAGTGCCCAGCTTTTCAAACAGCCATGCAGCGGTGGCGGCACGAAGCTTGTTCAGGCTTACAGAGTCTTCCTGATTCAGCTCTTTGCTAACCATGCCATGGATGGCCGTATGCACCCTTTCATCGCGGCTAATGTCAGCGCTAACAGTGCGCATGCCCATGTCGCCATTCTGGCGGAAGAAGGGCAATGCAACAAAGAAAATAGAGCGCTCAAGAATGGCAGCTTTATGCACTGGATGAGCAGGATGCTCGTTCCAGACTTTCAAGATGTTCAACACATCGCTTTCCGCCTTCTCGTCTACGCCATGCACAGCAGCGATGTAGTTAAGGGCCTGATCGTGGCGCTCTTCGTCCTCCATATTGGATTCCAGCGCTTCGACCACGCCATGAGTGGAAGGGAGATCACGCTCTAGGCCTTGCTGCAGAAAGTCCTTGACGGGAAGCTCCAGATGACGCAGCGCAAGCGCCTTAAACAGCGTTTCTTCGCTGCCTTCGACTACAGCTCCCTTGCCCACAGGAACGGCCTGCCAGGGACGTTTTTTAGCAATGGTGTCCAGATAGGGGCTCTTTACTGCAGTAGTCATTTTTCGTGATAAAGTCTTCGTGGTGTGTGAGGAGAAAGGGGCCGAAAGGCCCCTTCTTTTTCATTCGGCGCAAGCAGCGCAGAATCCAGCCTCTACGGAACAAGACGCAGAATCCTGATCAGCCTCTTCATCGAGACCAAACATGCTCTTAAAGTCGTCATCCAACGCAGCATATGCGTCGTCCTTGCGCTGAGTATCAGGCAGGACTTGCAAGCTGTAATAGAGGCTCGTCTGAGGAGAGTCTAGCCAATCCTTCAGGAATGCTTCGTCATAAATGACCACATCTGACCATGAATTAAACGAATAACCATGGAATAATCCTGTGCGTTGATACAGCTTTACTAGACCATTTGCAGCTTTATAGAAAGCTTCCCAGCCCACTTCAGCAGCAGTTTCTACATCGCCATAGTCAAAGCTTTCCACGCCAAATGTGCCCGAGTCACGATCAACAGTGCGAGCAATGGGAGGAGCAATTTCAGGAGCAGTTGTGAAGCCCCTGGTGTCCAAATAACGATAGGAGCACGATGCAGTGGGAGCAATGCAGAAGGCACGTTCCATTTCATGCTCACGAGCAATCTCCGCAGCCTTCTGAATGCCTTGGTCGATTTGCCACACTGCTTCGCCAGAAATGGTGCCTTTCCAGAAATCATCCCACGCGCGAGGATCCTCAGCAAGATAAGCTTCCAAGGCATTGCCAAAATCTTCGTAGCTAATCCCTTGAATGGCAAGGAAATTAGCCAGGCCCAGCACGCCCAAGCCAATTTGCCTATCAATGGAAGCAGGAAGATATTCTCCCGTGTCACCAACGCCAGTTTTGGAATGCAGCTCACAAAGCTGCATCATGCCTTCAACAAAAGCTCCTTGAATGTTGCCCAGCGTACATGCACCCAAATTAACGTGCTGAAGCAGACAAGTGCCACGATGCGGAAGATATACCTCCAAGCAGACATTGGCGCGGATGCGTTCTCCACGATTGTTGTAGCGGATTTTGTTGAGCCAGAGATCGCCAGAAGAGATGGAACGAAGACAGGCATTAATCAACTCGGGAGACGATGCGGAAAGAAAATTATCATCAACATTCAAGCAGCGCTTCACCCAAGGAAGCTCGCTGCGCGAAGCATTGACAAATTCAATGGCATCAGGATGCGTATAGTCAAGATGCAGCACTACAGCTCCATTTTTATATAAGCCGCCCCTGCGCAAAATCTCATTAAGCGTGGAATAAATCTTTCCAAAACTTACTGGTCCGCTTGCCACCAAGCCTTTGCCATTTTCAGCGCCCCTTTCGCGCAGAGAAGACAAATGAACAGCGACCCCCGCACCATTGCGCAAGCCATGGCTAACAAACCGCCAAGACGCTTCAATGCCATCTTCGCCTTCCATTGAATCTTCTACGTTGAACACCGTGCAACTCACAGGCAGGCGTCCATCAGGACTGTCCAGCCAATCCTGCACCCTGCCAGTACGGGCAATCGGTTCACATTTTGCCTTTTCCTTCAGCTTCATAAGACGACAAAGGCCCGCATCGCGGGCCGAGAATCAACCAAGGCAGGCTAGCGCAAGAAGACCATGGGAAAGAGAAAGGAAAGCTTTAATCGCAAAGCCCTTCGGGATCGTCCATTGCCAATAAGTCCTTCACGAATAATTTGGCTTCATTAGTTGTGCGGAAATAATGAGGCTGACCATTGATGGCAGCAAACCATTGAAACTCCGGCTTGCTAAAACATGGCCACAATTTATACGGGCCAACATTAAATGGTTGACGATCAGGCAGGCCCCACATGATGCTTTAGCGAAGATCATCTTACGCTAGTTCTTTTCTATGAAATGAAAAGCAGCATTTAATACAATCTTCGTCTTTAATCAAGTCTTAAGCTTCTTGCGCTCTTGCGTTTCTGCGCATTTTCCTTTTCTGCCTTGATAAGCTCACTTTCTCCCTTCGGAAGCAAGGCGAAAGTTTTGCCAGGCTTTTTCACAATCATTTCCTCCTCTTCCAATGCAATGAGTTGGTTATAAATTGTTTTCGCCTGATAAGCATCACGATTTGCTTCGTGATGAATGATGGCATTAGATGTGGGGAAATAATCACAAGCCTCAATGTCTCCAATGGCCCATAGCACAAACGTGCGAGCATTCTTCACATAACGAGGCAAGCGCTTCTCTTGGTGCAATGCTTCAAGAGATTGAGCCAGCCCTGGTCGCATTGGCGTCCATTGAATGCGGCTTTCATTCCTGTTGCCAAATTTAATCTTCGCTTCCAGCGTTTGACAAAGCGCTTCGCTTTCAAGGTATTTCTTAATTGCAATGGAAAGATGGAACCATTCACCTGCATGGCGCGAATTTTCAAAACGCTCGTGCAGCTCCTGCTCATCATCCCGATTCGCCTCAAAGGCCTTAACAACGATCAGTGTGTCTGGCGACGACGTGAGGAACGACGCGAAACGATCTCCTGGCGATGTGGAGAAGCCGATTTTGACGTGGTACGGCATGCTCGCCCATTGAACGAAATACACCCACCCGTCTGTTTTGCGCTTTTTCTGCTTGGGCTGAACCATGCCTGCTCCGCTGAAAGTCCTTACTATAACAGGATCGGGACAACAGGGACAAAACAGCTCCCAACGGCGTGAGTTACGATAGACGTAAGCGAAGCTGCGGCCTCATGCGAGCTAAACGCAGCTTCCTGGCCAGACGACGCTCCTCGAGCCAGCGCCTCAAGCGAGCGGAGTTCCCCAAAGGAACGGAGCGTCTACTGACAATGGCTAAGCTAGCCGCGATGAGCTAGACCAGCGAAGCCCCCAAAGGGCGGAGCCTTCTAGACGAGCGGCGAAAATAAAAGGCCCGCGTTAGAAGATCAAGAGCTGACTCAGTCTCATGTGATGAGTCGCTGAAAGTGCGCTTGCTGCTGGGAAAAGCGAAAAATCATTGGTTTCAATCTTCATCTTCTGAGCAGCGGCCCTTAAAGGGGCCGCTTTCTGGCATTAAGAGCGATGATAAGGAAAATGCGCGAATTGTCTTGTTCTTGCTTTTGCAGGCGCGTCATTTCGACGCCTTTAGGGCGTCTCCATTGGTCTAAAAAATTGCTTGAGATCTCTAGAGATGCCTCAGGCGGCGTCTTCGACTTGCCTTCGGCATAGTGCCATTAGCTTTTTGCTAGTTAATATGTCGCTAGTAATAAGCTCGCCATGCCCTCGCTGGAAAAACAATGCTTCCAATGCAAGCAAATATTATCAGTAAAAATGTTTAATAAAAATAAAAGCAAAATAGATGGACTCGAACACGTATGTCGATCTTGTAGAGCCGATAGACGCGCTAAATATTACGCAAATGGCGGGAAAGAACACAAACAATCTTATTGCAAAGCAAATCCGGTAAAAACAATTACAAGTGGCATCGTAAGGGGTGCTAGAAACAGGGCGAAAGACAAAAATCTTCCATTTGATATTGATCTTGACTACGTGCGTTCAATGGTAGGCGAAAATGCTGAACTCGCTTCCCATTGCCCCGTCTTTGGTATTCCTCTTGATTGGTCTTGCATGCGTAACAATGGATATGGAGCTCTTCCTAATAGCCCATCCCTAGATCGCATTGATCCAGAACGTGGCTACGTCAAAGGCAATATCAAAATTATTAGCTTTAGGGCCAATCAAATTAAAAACGATGCCTCTCATCAAGAACTAAAACTTGTCGCGGCTTACCTTGGCAGAGAATTAGTTAATAGTCTGGAATTCTAGGCTAGGTATAAATACTAGGGCGATTTTCTAGACGAAAAATGGTGCTACTTTTCGGAGGATATACCGCGCACCCCCACACGCACAC
>JACCDW010843191.1_pt1 | contig 10659 bp, 3 predicted proteins | sample 7449781 | NCBI WGS metagenome assembly JACCDW01 (sample SAMN15323449, study PRJNA562643) | freshwater metagenome | isolation source: river surface water | place: USA:Blue River Watershed | collected 2017-08-18
GAAGAAACTTACGCATTTCCTTTAAAAGTAAAAATACAATTAATTACATGGGATGTTGATGATCAAGGTGTAAAAAACATTCATGACATTAAAGAGCAAAATGTTTATTTTGCAGATGTTCCTGTGATGGTTGATTTGTATGAACAAGATGGCCAATATTTTGTTGGAAATCAAGGTACTTTTATTATTAATGGTGTTGATCGTGTGGTTGTAAGTCAATTACATCGTTCTCCGGGTGCTGTGTTCTCTAAAAGTAAAAAAAATAAAGATTTACGTGGTAAACCTTATTATCTAGCTCGAATTATTCCTATGAGAGGTTCATGGATTGATTTTGAGTTTGATACCAATGACTGTCTTTACGTAAGAATAGATAAGAAGAAGAAAGTACTTGTATCAACATTCTTACAAGCTTTAGGTACATCTCGCCAAGATATTTTACCTTTATTTTATGGATCAAATCTTGTATATGTTGACCAGTATGGTTTATATAAAAAAGTTGATGATAATTTAATTGGTATGCGTCTTGAACAAGGAATGTTACCAGAAGAGCATCAAGCTAAATTTGTAGGACGTCGAGTTACAAGTACTTTACTTGCTGATTTAAAAAAATTAAAAATTGATCGTATTGTTTTGCAAGATATTGCTCTATTAAATAAAGTTTTACGATCTGATTTTATCGATCAAAATACTGGTGAATTATTAATTGAACAAGGTACAACATTAACTGATGCTCATACTGCTATTATTAAACAACATTATAATTCAGTTGTTGATCTTGTTGATTTGCAAGGGTATATTTTTCAGCCAACCATGGCGCTTACATTAACTTACGATCGTTGTTTTTCACAAGATGAAGCGTTGCATGATTTACATGCAAAAATATGGCCTGGTGATAGCGCTTCTTTAGCAGAAGTTAAAGAAAGACTTGAGCGTCAATTTTTCTCTGATCGTTATTATGATTTAACTCGCGTTGGACGAATTCGCTTAAATTCAAAATTAGGTTTATCAATTGATGAACATCAAACTGCATTAACCTATGAAGATATTTTAGGCACAATTCGTTATATTATTGCTTTGCGTGAGCGTGGCATTGGTGAGTTAGATGATATCGATCATCTTGGAAATAGACGTGTTCGTTTGGTTGGTGAATTGTTGAGTAATCAAATCTATACTGGCTTAGCTCGTATGGAAAGAATTGCTAAAGAACGATTTAGAATGCAAGAAGTTCAGAGTGCATTAATGCCTCAAGATTTCTTAAACGTAAAACCATTGAGTGCTATTTTACGAGAATTTTTTGGTTCAGGGCAGTTGTCACAGTTTATGGATCAAACTAATCCTTTAGCAGAATTAGCTCATAAACGTCGATTATCAGCTCTCGGGCCTGGTGGTGTTATGAAAGATCGCGCAACTTATGAAGTTCGTGACGTTCATACATCTCACTATGGAAGAATTTGTCCGATTGAAACTCCAGAGGGACAAACAATTGGTTTGATTTCTTCATTATCTACGTATGCGATGGTAAATGACTTAGGGTTTATTGAGTCAGCATATCGTCCTGTAAAAAATGGAAAAATTTTAGATGAAGTTATTTTCTTAAATGCATTTGAAGAAAGCTCTCGATTTATTGCACAAGCAGATGCAGTTGATGCTACAGGTAGTCAATTAAAAGAAAATAGAGTTTTAGCACGTCATGAAGGAAACTTTATTGACGTTGATAGCAAAGATATCGATTGTATCGATTTATCTCCGCAGCAATTAGTTTCTGTTGCAGCTTCATTAATTCCGTTCTTAGAGCATGATGACGCAAGTAGGGCTTTGATGGGTGCAAACATGCAACGTCAAGCAGTTCCTTTGATTCGTTGCCAAACGCCTATTGTTGGTACTGGTATGGAAGCTGAAGTTTCAAAAGCTTCAGGTGCAGTTGTTATTGCTGAGCATAATGGAGTTGTTGAATATGTTTCAGCAGATAAAATTATTGTTCGCGCACAAGAAGAAAATTTCAAAACTATGGAAGATTGGATTGATAAGGGTGTTAAAGTATATACGCTTAAAAAATTCAATCGATCAAGTTATAGTACATGGATTCATCAACGACCTGTTGTTAAGGTTGGTGATATTGTTGCAAAAGGTGATATTTTAAGTGATGGATCATCCATTCAGCACGGTGAATTAGCATTAGGTACTAACCTTGTTGTAGCATTTATGCCATGGAATGGATATAACTTTGAGGATGCTATTGTTGTTAGTCGACGTTTAGTCGCTGATGATGTATTAACATCCGTAAGTATTGATGAATATGTCTCAGATGCTCGAGATACAAAGCTTGGGCCTGAAGAGATTACTCGTGACATTCCAAACGTTGGCGAAAAAGCACTTTCAAGCTTAGATGATTATGGGATTGTTAAAATTGGTACTCGTGTTGTTCCTGGTGATATTTTAGTTGGTAAAGTTACCTTAAAAGGTGATGTTCAATTTTCACCAGAAGAAAAATTATTACGTGCTATTTTTGGTGAAAAATCTCGAGAAGTTAAAGATACATCGTTGCGTGTTTCTCCTGGTGTAGAAGGAACCGTGGTTGATGTTAAGGTATTCTCTCGTAGCGGTGTTCGTAAAGATCAACGTTATAAAGAAGAAGTTGCAAAAAAAATTGAAAAATTAGAAGCAGATTTGACAAAGCAGGTTACTTTCTTGACTCAGATGGTAACAACAAAAGTAATTAATTTACTTGATAAAGCTCAGGCTGTTGCAACTGTGAAAAAATCATTATTAGTTGATGGCGCTTTTGATAAAGATAAATTACAAGAATTGTCATTACAAGATTTATTTGCATTAAAAGCAAAAGATAAAGATATAGCTCAAGCACTTGCAGAACTTGATGAAGCTTTTAATACAAAATTACGTATTCTTGATAGTATTAAAGAAGAAAAAATAGCTGTCTTGAAAAAAGGTGACGATTTATCTTCAGGTGTTATTAAGGTTGTTAAAGTCTATATTGCTTCAAAAAGAACAATATCAGTTGGGGATAAAATAGCAGGGCGACATGGTAACAAAGGTGTTATTTCAAATATTGTTCCTGTGGAAGATATGCCATATTTAGATAATGGTACTGCTGTTGATCTTGTATTAAATCCATTGGGTGTTCCTTCTCGTATGAACGTTGGACAGATATTGGAAACAATATTAGGTTTTGCAGGAAAACAACTGGGTGAAAATTTACAAAAAGTGATTGAACAAAAAAGTTATGACCATGTTAAAGATTTCTTGGTAAAACATTTTGGAAAATCAGTTATAGATTCATTTGAAGAAGGTCATGGTAAAGATGGTCTTTTAAAATTAGCACAAAGAACGGTAAAAGAAGGGATTCATTTCTCAATACCAATTTTCCAAGGCGCTAATTTTGAAACAGAAATTCAGCCATTATTAGAAGAAGCTGGATTATCTCAGTCAGGATCTTTACGAGTGAGAGATGGAAGATCTGGAGAATATTTTGACCAACCAGTGACTGTGGGTGTTATTTATATCCTTAAATTAAACCACATGGTTGATGATAAACTTCATGCTCGTTCTGTTGGTCCTTACTCATTAATTACACAACAACCGTTGGGTGGTAAAGCTCAATTTGGTGGACAACGATTTGGAGAGATGGAAGTGTGGGCTCTTGAAGCGTATGGCGCTAGTTACACATTACAAGAAATGTTGACATATAAGTCAGATGACGTTACTGGTCGACATAAAGTATACGAAACAATAGTTCGTGGAGATGAAATACCTGATCCAGGATTGCCAGAATCGTTTAATGTGTTAGTAAAAGAACTTCAAAGTTTAGGGTTGCAAGTTGACTTGTTCAAGACTGGTAAGGAGGAATTAGGTGAGTAATCAAATATTACAGAGATTTAGAGAATATATTCAGCCAACACAGTTTAATGCTGTTAAAGTTCGATTATCATCTCCAGAAAAAATAAAATCTCTTTCTTACGGTGAAGTTAAAAAAATAGAGACGATAAACTATCGTACGTTAAAGCCAGAAAAAGATGGTTTATTCTGTGCAAAAATTTTTGGTCCTGTTAAAGACTGGGAATGTAATTGCGGTAAATATAAACGTATGAAACATCGTGGTGTAACGTGCGAAAAATGTGGTGTTGAAGTTATTCAATCGCGTGTTCGTCGTGAACGTATGGGCCATATTGAGTTAGTAGCTCCAGTATGTCATATTTGGTATTTAAAAGGTACGCCAAGTTACTTAAGTTTAGTATTAGATTTATCGGTTAAAGAGTTAGAGCGTGTTATTTATTTTGATTCGTATATGGTTGTTCATGCTGGTAATTCACCTTGGACTCGTAAAACCGTTATTACGAACAATGAATATAATGAATATAAAGATAATAACGCTGACGATATAGAATTTGTTGCTTTATCTGGTGCAGATGCAGTAAAACAAGTTTTAGATTTAGTTGATTTAGATGCAGAAGCTGCAGTATTACAGGAAATTTATAAAAATACATCTTCAGTTGCGGTTCGTCATAAAATCATGCGTCGTATTAAAATTTTAAATGGTTTATCTCAGGCTGGATTACGTCCAAGTTGGATGATTATGGATATTTTGCCTGTGCTACCACCGGAATTACGACCATTGGTGCCTTTAGAAGGTGGACGATTTGCAAGTTCTGATTTAAATGAATTATATCGTCGTGTTTTAAACAGAAATATTCGTTTACAACGTTTAATTGAGATTGAAGCTCCTGAAGTTATTATCAAAAATGAAAAACGTATGTTACAAGAATCGGTTGATTCTTTGATTGATAATGGTCGAAGAGGTCAACCAGTGCGTGGTGGCAATAAACGTGCATTAAAATCATTAAGCGAAATGCTTCGTGGTAAACAAGGTCGTTTCCGTCAAAACTTACTTGGAAAACGTGTTGATTATTCAGGTCGATCAGTTATCGTTGTTGATCCAAATTTAAAAATGAATCAGTGTGGTTTGCCAAAGAAGATGGCTTTAGAGTTATTTAAAGCACATGTTTTTGCTGAATTGCTAAAAAGAGAATTGGCAACAAATTTACGTATAGCAAAACGAATGGTTGAAGAGGGTGTTGATGTTGTATGGGACGTTTTAGACTATGTTGTACAAGGTCGTAGCGTTCTATTAAACCGTGCCCCGACATTACACCGTTTAGGTATTCAAGGTTTTTATCCTATCTTAGTAGATGGAAAAGCTATTAAAATTCATCCATTAGTCTGTTCCGGTTTTAACGCTGACTTTGATGGTGATCAGATGGCTGTCCACTTACCGTTGAGTGAAAAAGCACAAAAAGAAACAAAAAATCTTGTGCTTTCTACAAATAGTTTACTTTCAGCATCAAATGGTAAGCCTCTAGGTATTCCATCGCAAGAAATGGTTATTGGATTACACTATTTAACAAAAATACGTCGTAATTTAAAAGGTCAAGGTACTGTTTTTGCAAGTATAGAAGAAGTTATTTTAGCACATCAATGTAAAGAAGTTGATTTACATGCAATTGTAAAATTACGATTATCATCGGGTACTATTGTTGAAACAACAATCGGCCGAGCTCTTTTATATAGTAAATTACCTGAAGGCTCAGATATTGCATGGGTTAATAAATTACTACGTAAAAAAGATATTGCTCTTTTAATTGAAGCTGTTTTTGATAATTTTGGTGCAAATAAATTAATTGAATTTTTAGATACGATAAAAACAGTTGGTTTTACTTTTGCAACACAAGCAGGTATTTCTTTCCCAATTACTGATTTGGTTGAACCTGCATCAAGAAAAGATTTAATTAAAAAAGCTGAAGATCAAGTATTAAAAACAGATCAAATGTATGTCGATGGCGCAATTACAAACGGTGAACGCTATAATAAAATTATTAGTTTGTGGAACCATACAACAGCAGATGTTGCTGAAGCTATGTACAAAGATTTTGAAAACGCTGATCATCAAGCTTATTTAAATGATGATAAAGCTGTAAAACCGTTTAACCCAATATTTATGTCTATTGACTCTGGTGCTCGTGGTAGCCGTGATCAAATTAAACAGCTTGTTGGTATGAGGGGTTTGATGGCAAAGCCTTCTGGTGAAATTATGGAAACACCAGTTAAAAGTAACTTTAAAAATGGCTTAAGTGTTTTTGAATACTTTATTTCTACACATGGTGCTCGTAAAGGACAAGCCGATACTGCGTTAAAAACAGCAAACTCAGGTTATTTGACTCGTCGTTTAGTTGACGTTGCTCAAGATGTTGTTATTACGATGCATGATTGTGGTACGTTAGGTTTTGTTGTTTTAGAAAACTTAAAAGAATCGGGTAAAATTTTATATCCGTTATTAAAACGAATTTATGGACGACATTTAGCTGCTGACTTGAAAGATTCTTTGACAGGTAAATTATTATTACCTCGTGGAGCTATGGTTCAAGTTGCAGATTTAGAGCGATTAAAAGAATCATATTTCACCTCGGTACAAGTTCGTTCAGTATTGTCATGCCAAGCAAAACGTGGGGCATGTGCTCAATGTTATGGTATGGATCTATCAACACGACAATTAGTACAAGTTGGTGTTACTGTTGGTATTATTGCTGCGCAATCGATTGGTGAACCTGGAACACAGTTAACTATGAGAACTTTCCACATTGGTGGTACTGCAAGCGTAAGTGAACGTGCTTCATATAAAGCAGATCACGAAGGAAGTATTGAGTATCGTGGTATTAGAACAGTAAAAAATAGAAATAATAAATTAATTGTTGTCAGTCGTGAAGGTAAGATAGCGATTATCTCTCATGATGGTCGTGAGTTACGAGAAATAGCAGTTGCGTATGGTGCAGAGATTTTTGTTCCACACGGAGCTCATGTACAACCAGATACAGAACTCTTGTATGTTGACTCTCTTAACGATGTTATTGTTTCTGAAAAAGATGGTATTATTGCATATATTGACTTGATTAATAACGTAACTATGCAAGAAAAACATGATGAAGTTACAAAAACAACGACAAACTTTATTTTAGAAAATAAATCTGATAAATATCAACCAGCTGTTATGATCGTTGATAAAGATGGTGAAGAAATAGCTCAATATTATTTACCGCACAGCTCCTATTTATTAGTTGAAGATAAATTTAAAGTACAAGCTGGTGATATTTTAGTGAAGATTCCAAAAGAAGCTTCAAAAACAAAAGATATTACCGGTGGTTTACCTCGAATTTCAGAAATATTTGAAGCTCGAATTTCTAAAGATTCAGCAATTATTTCTGACGTTGATGGAGAAGTTGTTTTCAATGGACTTCATAGAGGTTATCGTAGAATAAGTGTTGTTGCTGGAGAAGATTCATTTGATTATTTAATACCTCGAGATAAGCAATTGATAGTTGCAAATGGTGATCGTATTAAATCTGGTGATGCTTTAACAACAGGACTTCCGATTTTACATGATTTATTACGAATTTTAGGACCAGATGTTTTACAAACATATATTGTAAATCAGGTGCAACAAATTTATCGTTTACAAGGTGTAGATATTGACGATCGTCATATTGAATTGATTGTAAAACAGATGTTGCGTAAAGTTCGTGTTGTTGATCCAGGAGATACAGACTTCTTGATTGGCGATCGTGTTGACAAAGTACATTTTAGAAATGTTAACGCAATGTTACGAGCAGAAGGTAAACGAGCTGCAATTGCAAAACCTATTTTAATGGGTATTACGATGGCATCGCTTGGAACAGAAAGTGTTTTCTCTGCTGCATCATTCCAAGATACAACCAGAATTTTATCTGAAGCAGCTGTGTTTGGTTTGGTTGATCATTTATATGGGTTGAAAGAAAATATTATTATTGGTAAATTAATACCTGCAGGAACTGGAGTTGCTGCATTTAAAAAACGTTATCTTGATAATAATAAATCGATTCATGAAGCAATTGAAATTGATAATCAATAGATAAAAAAATATGTAGGCGCGTAGCTCAGTGGTAGAGCACTGCTTTGACGTAGCAGGGGTCAGCGGTTCAATCCCGCTCGCGCCTACCATATAAAAAGTAATAATGTGGTGTAGTAAAGCTGTTTTTAAATTGAAATAGTGTTACACTATAAATATAGTATAGTAATTTTAGTATAAATAACGTTATCACGTAGGGTTATAAAAAATGTTAACTCAGGTAGAAAAGAAAAATATTATTGATCAATTTAAGATGTCAGAAACTGATACAGGCTCATCAGCAGTTCAAGTTGCAGTTTTGACAGCTGAAATCAATTTATTACAAGTTCATTGTAAAAATAACCATAAAGATTATTCATCACGTCGTGGTCTTTTACAAAAAGTTTCATCTCGTAAATCGCATTTAAAATATTTACAAGATACAAATAAAGAATTATATCAAGATCTACTGAAAAGATTGAATTTAAGAAAGTAAGATCAGTATGAAAAGAACTTTTAGATTAGATGAATTAGGCCTTGAATTAGAAATTGGAAAATTAGCTCGACAAGCTGATGGTGCAGCATGGTTAAAAAAAGGTGGAACTGCTATTTTAACAACGGCAGTTATGGCTGAATCAAAAGATTTTCCAGGCTTTTTGCCATTAATGGTAGATTATCGTGAGCAATTTTCAGCAGCAGGTAAAATTCCTGGTGGATATTTAAAACGAGAAGGTCGATCATCTGATAAAGAAGTTTTAACAGCTCGATTAATCGATAGATCATTACGACCGCTATTTCCTACCTATTTTTTTAATTCTGTTCAAGTCTTGTCAACTGTATATTCAGTTGATAGAAATGCACCACCTTCTGTATTGTCATTATTGTCTGCATCGATAGCATTGACTATTTCACATATTCCTTTTCTTGAACCAGTTGGTGCTGTTCAAGTAGGTAGAATTAACGGTGAGTGGATTATGGATCCAACAGCAGATCAAGAAAGTGTTTCAGACGTTAAACTTGTTATTGCGGGTACAAAAGATGGTATTTGTATGGTAGAAGGATCTGCAGCAGGTATATCTGAAACAGATATGGTTGAAGCATTCTTTTTAGCGCATGCTCGAATCGTACAACAAGTTCTATGGCAAGAATCAATAGCACAAGAGTTGCAAGTTGTAAAATCTCCTGCAGAATCAAACCATTTTGATTGGAATTATTGGAGTGATAAAATAGCAAAATTTGTGGATTCTGATATTTTTGATCGAGTTTTTGATGCTGGTCATAAAAAAGAAGATTTAAGTTCTGTTATTAAATCAATATTTAATGAATTTCATGCTGTAAATTCAGATGAAATTTCTTTATTGTTGTATCGATCTGAATTAGATTATGTATTTGATACCATTTTAAAAGATAGATTAGCAGCTGAAATTGTACGACGTGGAAAACGTGTTGATAGCAGAGATTTTGAAACAGTTCGTGATATCTCAACAGAAGTTGGATTCTTACCATCTGTTCATGGTTCTTCACTATTTCAACGCGGCCAAACACAAGCTTTAGTGAGTGTGACGCTTGGTAGTGGTAAAGATGCACAAAAAACAGATGATGTGTTAAGTGATGATCCTGTAGAGTCACATTTTATGTTGCATTATAATTTTCCTCCATTTTCAACTGGTGAAGTAAAACCTTTACGTAGTCCTGGACGACGTGAAATTGGTCATGGTTATTTAGCTCAATCAGCTCTTGCTCGAGTTATGCCAACTAAAGAATCGTTTCCTTACACCACGCGTGTTATCTCTGATATTTTAGAGTCAAATGGTTCAAGCTCTATGGCAACTGTTTGTGGTACAACTATGGCATTAATGAATGCTGGCGTTCCTATTTCAGGGATGGTTGGTGGTATTGCTATGGGTTTATTAGAAGGTCAACCTGGTCAATTTCAACCAATTACCGATATTACTGGCTTTGAAGATTCATTAGGGTTAATGGATTTTAAAGTTGCTGGGACAACTGATGGAATTAATGCAATTCAAATGGATATTAAATATAAAGGTGGTTTGCCTCGATCAGTCTTTGTAAAAGCCTTAGATCAAGCAAAGCGTGCTCGTTTGCATATTCTTGGTGAAATGCGTAAAGTTATGTCTGAACCAAGTAAAGAAATGTCACCATTAGTTCCAAGATTTTATTCATTATCAATCGATCCTAACAAAGTTGGTGGAGTGATTGGTTCTGGCGGTAAAATTATTAAAGAAATTATCGAAAAAACTGGAACAACAATTGATATTGAAGGTTCCGATGTTAATATTTATGGCAAACATAAAGAAGGTATAGATTTAGCAATTTTATGGGTTAAAATACTTGCAGATCAAGTTGAACAAGGTATGCAGCTTGATGGTGAAATTGCTAGAATCGCAGAATTTGGTCTTTTTGTTGACATTGCTCCTGGAAAAGCTGGACTTGTTCACATTTCAAAAATTCCTCGGGATTTGCAAAATCAAATGGATAAGCATTATCCAATTGGTTCAAAAATTAAAGTTGTTGTGCTTGATTATGAAAAAGAAAGCGGCAAAATTCGTTTAGGTCTTGTATCGTAAGTAGTGTAAAAATAAAAAAGCCGAAGTATAAAAACTTCGGCTTTTTAGTTATGAATGCATAGTATTATGGAATTATTTCAATTTATTAAAGATCCTGTAAAGTATTGTAAAGAATCATCAGCAGATGTATTTATATTTCAA
>JACCDW010241104.1_pt1 | contig 10658 bp, 8 predicted proteins | sample 7449781 | NCBI WGS metagenome assembly JACCDW01 (sample SAMN15323449, study PRJNA562643) | freshwater metagenome | isolation source: river surface water | place: USA:Blue River Watershed | collected 2017-08-18
CACCTGAAATATCAAAGCCACCTGAATCAAACAACCTGCCTGCCATGTATCACACCACATACACATCCTGCACTCCCTTCACTCCAGCGCACGCTTCACCTTCTCCTTCAACGCATTCACCTCCCCCCACCGCAAAGCAAGCAAGCTTTTCACTTGCGCGACCGCTTGTTCGACTGCTGCCGCTGCGCCTTGTCCAGCTTCTCCTCCAGCAGCTCTATCTGCTGGTTCAGCTCTCCCACATCCCTCTCCAAAGAAGACTGCAGCATGAAGTTTTTATCTTCCAGATCAGCTACTTCCTCCTCCAGCTGCTCCACCTTGTCCTTCAGGCGCTTAATCTCCTTCTTCGCTGCCTGCACACATGTATAAGCCATGGGTGGTCTGTCACCTGTCAATTCCAGTTTGACAGGCCTCTACTGCGCCAGCTGCTGCCTCAGCGGGTGCCAACCATGTCCATATGCACCCTATCACCCTCGTGACCTCCACAAGATCATTCAAATGTCGTCAATGTACCCGTCACGCACCCTCAGCTGCTCCTTCAGCTCGTTGTAGCTTGGAGCCGCCATCCTGGATGGTCGGGGTCGAAGGGGTCCACGTGTGTCCTTGGCAGTCCGTTTTTGCGATATTACTTGATGTTTGTACGTATCACATGAGATTATGTGCACTGTGTATAGTATGGAAGCGTTTTGGGGGCTACTCTACTATTCTGGGGGCAGGTTCCTGGGGTCCAGGGGCCATAACGTGATTTGGGAAATGGTTTCGGGACTTCAAACTAGCGTTGTGTATATATAATTAGTTGTGATTGGCATTTGCGTGGTCAGAGACAGGTGTTTTTTAGCGTCATTAACAATACAACAAATATTTTTATCGCTTTGATCAACACATTGACGTCATAGGATCGAGTCTCGCTGAAATGACTTTTCCTATGAAAAATGCCTCAAAGAGTTCTGTCAACATACTTATCCTCTGAAGATTCTTCAGCATGGAATATTAATCTTTTTGGTCGAAAACATAAACCGATGGCTCAACCAGACATAAAAAATGTACGTTTAATTTCACAATTCACTGAAATATATTCGGTGTGGTGTGAGGCCGATGGGCATTCGGTGCCTGGGGCTGGGTGATTCTTATTTATTAATAGTAGAATCTTCTTCCCATATAATAAAGCGCTGCTTGAATATTTTATGTCATTAATTACAGGTCTTTCTTGTGAACAATATGCCATTTGTTTTATAGGGAGCAATAAGGAGCGCATTATTGACCCTTTTTATCTTTAGGTACCCATGGGGTTTCTCCCGGAGTTACTAAAAATACAAATAATCTGCTAATGCGCTACCTGAGATTTCATTCCCTTCTTTTTATTAACCTTCATAGACTGTTATTTGGTAAACGTTTGTAAAAGTTTTAAAATCATTACATCCCTTGAAATAATCTGCTCCATATGACGCTCCTGCTGCTCCCTTCGATTACTATCGAGATCTTTTATTAACTCTGATGCATTTGTCTCTGATCTGTGCTTTACTGTTAGAATACGCCATCTTCTAAAAAGTTATAAAAATGAAAACTATAAAATAATGTGCTCCGAATATTTCCTTTACTCATCATCAATAAACATATACACACTTTCTGATAATAGTTGTTTTTTCTCCAGGAACTTTCTTAGTTCGCTTATGATGATATGATATCCTTTCAGTTTTTTGTATCCAAGATTAATCTTCCTTTCAATCCCTATATTTTGTTCACAAAGAGAATTCATTTTTCTTCCAAACATATTCCTGTTCCATATCCTCATGCTTTCTTCTTTCATCTTTAGATTGTCTTTCAAAAAGTCTAGATACTCATTATGTAGCTCTGAAGCAATTTTCAATATTTCATAATGTGTTCTGTTCTTTTCCCATACATGACACATATATTTCAATATAGGATCTGCACAAAGAGATTTTAGAGCATTATATGTTTCAGTAATAGGCCTTTCAAGAATCCAATTCGTTCTTTTAATATCGATCTCGCGCAAGTAGTTGATGATTGCCTTTTGATTTCTTGGATCTTGCATGTATGTAGCAAACGAGTTGAAATAATCTGAATCGCCTATCTTGTCATTTGAAGTTTCAAAAATCACATACCGCCTACTGTTATCTGTGATCTTTGCACATAGGATATTATTTGTCGTAAAGACCAATCTTGCAAAATTCGTCATGGTGATAGGATCTACTCCTTTTTGTTCGTAGTTATAGATTTTGCTGGTGATCATATTTTTCAATACTTCACTGTTTGCGAAAGTGTCTTTACTGTTTGCTTCATCAATGTCTATTAGCAGCTTATGTTTTCTACCATTACAAAATCGTCCAAATAAATCTTTCTCTGGATCTGCTGTCTCAAAGTAATAATCTTCTCCAATGATGTTTGCAAAACTATCCCAAAATATGTTCTTTCCAGCACCTTCTTCAGAAACAAATATCAAAGCAATTCCTATCAGCTTGCCTGGTTCTTGAATGATTTGGGCAAGCCATTTCAGGAAGTATTCTTTAGCCTTTTCATTATGACCTACAAGAACACTTACATGATGTAGAAAAGGTTCGATTATCTCAGATGACTCACATTCATAATGATCTATTCTAAATCCTTTCCACAGATTTAGAACATCTGGTGGACAATAAAGGGGAGGAGGAAGAAAGTCTATTTTTTGAAATGTCTTTATTGTTCGATCGCGCACCCAATCCTCAATGAAAGTTGCTACCTTTTCTCCATTCATACAATAAAGATTCTTGTATACCTTTCTCAGTTTATTGTCTTCTCTTATGATCCATTCGTTATCCTTTTCTTGAATATAAAATCCCGGTACCATCACTTTCGAAAATGTTTTTTCAAATACCCTTTTAACTTGTTCATATGAATAAATTGTCGAGTTTTTGGTCAAATCTTCAAGAACAACATATTCATCGGAACATTTCTTGTTCAATACCATTTCGACATATCGTTCTGGAGAATCTTCTTTTGCCCATTTGTGCAGAGAGCCAATGTTTAGTCCTTCATTCCTCATATGTTTCCAAAGATCTGCACATTCGCCGTCTTTATACTTGATAGACTTCTTGCTGAATTCGTCCCAAAGATAAAGGTTTGTCTTATCGATGTTGTGTAGACACCAGCCTACTCTGATCCATTCATTGTAATTTGAAAAACGCGATTCGGACAACAGTGATAGAAGTATTTTCAACTCATCATCGTTTTTCTTCGCTACCGTGTCCGGTTGATTGTTTGGTATTCTTTCCTTAAGTGTCTCTTTTCCTAAAAGTGTATATCTACTTTCTTCGTTGACACCATAACGAATAGATAGGTCTTTGATCAACTGACGTCTGTCTCGTGGAATTGGTAGTTCTTCAGCTTCTCCGACAAGTTTGTTAAACCTATAGTAGTGGGTTACTTTCCAACTGAACTCTTCGTCTGGCTTTTTCGATCCATACATAAACCAATTATTCTTTTCGATAACCGCTTTGTCGTATATATCTGACACATCATTTGTTACTCCTTTTAGAAGCATCATATTGGCATGATTGGTTATGATTTCGTCTCTTATTTTATACTGAATCACCGGGGCTGTAATCACATTTGGTAGAACTATGTGGACGCCATCTTTGAATTGACCCGCTGAAGTTGAAGTTCTTGGCTTTTCTTTTTCAAGAACGTAGCATAGTATTACGTTTTGCTCTACGTATCTATGCGTAATTGTTATTAGTGCATTAAGAAATTGTTGTATGTAATCCTGAGTGTATAGACGTGTGTCTATATCTTGCCTGAAATCCAGATCAATCAGTACTGGTGACATGAGTTTATGTTTCTCCGTCAAGCTTGGATTGCAATCCTTTTCAATCAAGTCAAGATAAGCATCTAATAAGTCTTCGTATTCATCAGTCGGAATGTAATAACTACCGATTGGATTACCAAGAGATGTGTGAGTAAAGTCTCCTCCTTTGCTTACCTTGCGCGCCTCGAGAAAATCACTTAAGACTTTTTCTCTCTTTACAATAGGACGAACAGAGTTCCCGGCCAAGGTTACTGTTTGTCCTCTCTTTTGTTTGTTTTGTGCCATATGCAATTGTGCTATAATGCATATTGAGAAAATCCTTTAAGTGCTTTTGTTTTCTTCCAATCTTTTCTTATACTTTCCATTTGCAATCATTGATACAGATACACCTAGCTCCTCTGCTTTTTTGTACCTCCATTCCTGATGCTTTTGATTTCTTTCGGGAGTGTACTTATTTTTTGCATAATCGGGATTGAATTTCATAATTTCACATATTCCTTTCATTATGTCATCAATGTTTGATATTTCATTTCCTTCCAATAATTGGCGTATTTCTTGTAAACGCTTTTTTGACATTACACTTGCACCCTTGGTAGCACTCATCTTCTTACTGTATTTACTTTTTTCTCTTATGTTATTTACAGGTGAACAATTGTAAAAACAGAACAAACTTTCTACAACGTTTCATCATATTAATGCCAAACAGAAAATCTATATCCAACACGTTTATAACAATCATGAAAGATTGTTCCTCCTTTTGTGATATTATCATCAATAAGCTGCCCATCAAACTTGTAGAGTGCCACAGCATTTAGAGCAATTCTCCATCCATTGCGGGCAATCTCTTTAAGGTGCAACCCTTGCAAAATATTGATAAACATTTTCTCTGTCAACAGCTTTTGATCTGCCAAGGTCCATATCAACTTAGAAATCGTCATGTCACCATAGGATGCAAATTGATCACGTAATTGTGTTTCACTAACAACCTTTTTCCGGGCTTCTAGATACTTTTTGTGTAATATTTTCACCTCGATATCTTGAGGCTCTGCTCCAAAATATTTTTGATACCATGTTTTGCCTTTTGCCAATAACCTAAATTCAGGCAAGGATATCCTTTCTTTACCGATATTCCAATGAGATGTGTCATTGAGAGCCACGTGATCTACTTTTGGATGCAACTTGAGGACTTCTTTTATTGCACATTGAATCATTTCAATTGTTGGACTACCTCTTTCCATTGTTTCATACGCGCAAGTTGAATAATAAACAATATCTTGAATTACCATGTACCATTTCCCATCAAACTTATCGAGAGATATGCTCACATATGGTATTGGTTTTCCTTGATCGTTCCCAAAATAATAATAGTAGTGGTTCCTTGAGACTTTCTGAATCTTTGCCCAAAATGTATAATGATTGGTTTTGAGAATCATATACCTAAATCGAGTAAAAACTTTTTGATGCTTTCTATGCATGATTATCAAAAATTGAAACGCTGATATTAATTGTTAACCATATGATCAATACACATACACAAACACCGAGACAATGGGCAACAAGCACAAGAACGACAAGAACAAGAAGATCCTGTGCATTGCAAAGAAGATCAAACCCATGCGTATCGAGGTTGCCCCATTCCAGAACCGGATTCTGGAGATGTCTGTGACTACGAAGAATCAGCAGGTTCTGCGCATTGCGTATCATTATGCTCTTGCGCAATACGAGAAGTTGTTGGTGAAGAATCACGTCCATCTGTTCTGCTACATCGACAATGGCGATGTGATGAAAGGTGCTCACGCCAGCATGGACAAGGACAAGCTGCCTTCAAACAGTCCTTTAATACCCTTTGTCGAAAAAATCAAGAACACTGGCGAAACCTTGGTGTGTATTTACATATCAGACGAGGAGCATATCTTCGCTGCAGTGAAGCTCTCTTGAACTCAATAAAAGTTTCAAAAAACAAAAAAAGAAAACAACAAGTTTTCTTATTCTTTCAGACCTCTAAGCATCTTTGGATTTTCAGCCTTGAGAGCAGACAGAATATATTTCTGATATCCCTTGATGAATTTGTACAAACTTCCAGTGTTGACCACTTTCTTTGCAGCAAATTTGACTAATTGTGTGCGTTTCAAGTGAGGATTTGCCATACGAACATCGATATACCACATACGCCATACTGCACAATTTCCGGTCAAATCTTCACCAGGAACCTCATCAATTTCTTTGGATTGGAATACAGGCATTTTAGGGCAAAAATCAATTGGTTGATAATACTTTATTGGTTTGGGGAAAATGTCCGGTTTGCTAGCAAATGCTTTTTGAATTTCTTCGTCCATTTCTTGCCAGTGATAAGATTTCGCCAAATCTCTACCCAAACCATCAAACCGTTCCATTTCATTGGTGCTCTTGTCGTAAATAAGCACATTGGCATGTTTACCACCATCTTTGGAGTCCAGATGAAGAAAGCATATCACAAATTGAATAGCAGGATTAACCATAGCTTTGCTCCAACTATTCCACACTTCATCTGCGACCTTAAATGAAAATTTTTTAGTGACGTCATTATACCGCCATATCATTTGAAACATTCGTTTTTTGATTTCTCTTGTATCATCTTCATCGGGTCGTATGAATTTAGCATAGGGATATTTTCGCAATATGAAGTTCATCGCTCCCAAAATAATGGGTACATGTCTATCCATGTGTATGAGATTGACTTTTTTACCTTTTTGTGCTTCGGTAGATAGAACCTGTTCTAACATGACGTTGACATCAACCATTTTGGATGGCGGAACGCATTTTTCCAAAAGATGATTGTATTGCTTATTATCTGAGCATGCAGCTCGAGGTTTTTCAACTAGATATTTTTGGAATGATTTTGATAAAGGTCTCAAACACTTGTTCGTTTCAGAATTAACCATCATTCCTTCTTTGCATTTATCAACAATACTCTGTCGATACTGAACATATCCTTCCCATAGCTTATCAATATTAGCTTTGGCCATTAAACCGACTTTTGATAAAATTCGTTGACGATCAAGGTCTGGAAAATCATTTCGTGCCTTGAGATAAGCAAGCAAAAACTGTGGATACACGTCGCGTGATTTTTCGCATCCTAATTTATTGATTATTTTGAGTGGTACATCTAGATCCAAAAGTAGATTAGCTTTGTCATCTCCAAGTTTTTCAACAATGTCTGTTTGTAGTTTTTTAATCCATAATTTCAAACTGAAACCATCCAAGTGATATTTTCGCACATCTAATCTTTCCACTTCATGTGTAACTTTGTTGTAAAGAATTAGGTTGTGATGACGACTGTTTCCTTTTTGTTTGCAATTGAGTTTACGAATCATTAACACAGGAATAATTATGATTTTGACATTTGAATTACTCATCAAAGATTGAAATCTTTCGTATACTTTGGCTTGAGGTGGCACAAGCATGCGTTTTGATGTTTCTGGGTTACACTTGAAGACAAAAACATCTTTTTGCAGAAACTTCTGTTGTTTAGGTTTAATATCAACCATCCCTTTTAGGTTTTGAAATTGTGATGTGGCATATTGGTAAAAGTAAGGCCTAGGATCCCCTCGAATAAACTGAAAATCTTCTAATCTAGCACTTGTGTTCATTTAAACTTTTAAAATATATTTTTGCGTTTGAGCGACTTATGAATGGAAAAGTCCAATAGTGATGAAAGATGAAGGATTGTTGTGATTACTCCAAAGGATAAACTCTTTTTTAACATGAGGTGCAAGTAAAGCCAACACTCTTTTTTCTTTATGTTTTGAAATGTAAGGAACTCTGATTGCAGCTGCTTGTCCATTTTTGTCAATATAGCTGAATTCATGTAATATAATAGATGCAAGTTGTTTTGAGGACAATTTTGGTGTGATTTTACTTTTTTCTGGTTTGATTATGTCATGAACAGTGTGTCCTCCTCCATCTTTTTTTATATTATTAGAGGTTTCGCATCTTATTTCATTCCAAAGGTTTGAAACATATTCTTCATATTGACTTTTATTTCTGGAAGTGTTTTCTACCTGATTGTTTGAAACTTTATATCTTACACATTTCTTGTTATTTGATATTACCAGATTGCCACGTGTATTTTCAAAAGCTGAATAAATAGTTTCATGAATGTCCCAATTGTTGTTTTTCCAACCAATTGTGATGTGATGCCCGATAAAACCTTGACGACCAAATGCCAATGGATCTCTAGCCCAGACTATGATATTCGTTAACAAACCATCATAACAATAGTAATAATTGCCTTTATTGGTGAATAATATATTACAATCGTCTATAGCTTTGACTTTCAAAGTATCTCGAGTATCACCTTCACCAATTTGATTTACATAGACATATGTAGTTGAGCAATTTGTATATGTCGAAAAAAACTTACGGACATCATCAAATGAAACTTGGGAATCACATGAATCTTTCAGTTTGCATTCAAAATTTAATAATGCACAATCCATAATATTATTTCGTGAATATATTTTTATGTAATAATAGTGATGCGACCGATATCAGCTCTTATACTTGGAATGCATATGATTGCATGTTCATTCATAATCAAAGCTGGTTTGGAAAAAGTAGGATGCAAAACATTGGATAAATTAGGATGGAAGAAACATGTAAATGGCCATGATTGGTTTCATCATGACTATCATCACTCCCCAGCAAGGGCGGAAAAATGGGGGTCGCGGGCGGCGCCGCAGGCGCCAATGCTGACTGGAGTGCCAAAAGCACGACTGTCTGCCATACTATCAGAGCGTAGCGATCAAAGCCATATAGCTCATGAAAATAAAAAACTCATTTCTTGATGCCCAGTTCCACCAGCAGCTCCTGCACAAGCTCCTCGTCGTACTCCTCGGAAACATCTGTTGGAATATTCCCAATATTCATGGGCGGCTTGTACGGCTTCACGGACTTCTTCTCGAGAGCCATCTTGAGTGCCAGAGCAGGAATTGGCAGGTACTTGGGGTCAGGGCTGGTTGTAGACTGCATGGTGTTGTTTGTTTGAGTGGTGGTTGTTATTAGCAATGCTTTGCTTCAACTCTTTATGTATCTTTGCAATATGGTTGTAGCGCTACATCTATCTAGAATTATTAGGAAATTATTTTATCACGTAAGACGTAATTTTACGAATATTCTATAGTATAAAAATACTCTACTTTAGATCGTAAAAGACTTAATTACTATCAAAATAATTCCGATTATTATCGGGAATGGTTATAATTTAATATCTGGCGAATCATGATCTCATACAATTGTAAGAATGAGTAGCAATACTACGCATCCTCCCACTTACACTGCAAACAGTAATACTATCAACGGACAGACATATAATGCTTTCTCTGATGGCGCATACAGTACGTACCTGGCTTGGAAGGCGTTCGATTCGAACGTAACTACTTATTGGATGAGCGGCGATAACGTATACAATTCAACTACTGGAATAACAACTAGCACCACAGTATTGGCGGGTGATGGATATGCTGGATGCTATGTTGGCTTCACCTTGCCATATCGTATTGTCCCTGTTACATATACGCTAACATCTGGAAATATGAAAAGCTGGCGTCTATATGGAAAACAGAATGATTCATCCAGTTGGGAAGTCTTGGATGAGCAAGTTGACCAAACTTCCCCCGACGGTGTTACATATACTTTATCAGAAAGCGCACAAGCAAGAAGATACACTCAGTTTGCTGTGCAAGTTTATAAGGTTGTTTCACCTACTTTTGGTAGGGTTAATTGCAAGACCTTTTTCGTTACTGGTGCAATAATTACACAGCCTGATAACCCATGGCCTCCAACTGCTGGCTATACAGCAACATCAAATGCCTTCACTGTATCTGGTCAGTCTTATGGCAATGGCAATTATATTGCATCTGCATCATCAATCTATGTCTGGGATGTTCCTGCTTACAAAGCATTTGATAATGATGCTTATACTTGGTGGGCTTCGTTAGCTAAATATAACAGTAATGGTACACATGATTATACTGGAACTACAACAACAACTGATAAAAATAGTACCGTCTACTCTGGAGAATGGCTACAAGTACAGCTACCACAATCGATATATGCCACGTCATATGTTATAACTCCTCAATGGGCATTCACATATCCTGGAACATCTTCAGTGAATCAACCTGCTACGTGGTATCTGTTTGGATCAAGTACAGGTGCTGACAGTAGCTGGACTCTCTTACACAGCGGTAGTTGCTCATCTTGGACACAAAGCGCGCAAACATTCACGATAGTCAGCAATAACACTGCTTATTCATACTATCGTATTGTTTCTACAAATATTGTATCAAACACATCGTTGGGAATAGCGACACTGAAAATTATGAGCTCGTAACTATACATTTTGATTTCGAACCTTTAAATTTTTTTCTTTTTTCAAAGACCTAATCTGTTACATACGTCAATTACAAATAATGCAATTGCCCAAATAAATGGGTGCCATAAAGGAATCGTAAACAAATATATTCGGCAAATGGAAGCCATATGCCAACTATAACACTTGCAATAATCTGATTTACCCGTCTCGCACAAAGAGTACCGTAGAGAAGACAAGAAATAATTTCTGATAATACTTCGTGTTTTCTCAGAAAATAAAACATTGCTTTTACACTCTGGCACGCGAATATTGGAACACCTGTAACAAGCTAAAAAGTATATAAGAAGTAGTTAACAAAACCACTCTAAGTATGAAAGGTAGGGTTCAAAGTTCACCTTGATGATTACTTCCGGTCTGCAGCGATCGCTTCAGTGCGGCATGCCCTTTGGTGGGTGAGTAGAACCGTTGAAAGAGAACCATGAAAAAAAGTGCTTTGCAAGAGCA
>JACCDW011960561.1_pt1 | contig 10658 bp, 8 predicted proteins | sample 7449781 | NCBI WGS metagenome assembly JACCDW01 (sample SAMN15323449, study PRJNA562643) | freshwater metagenome | isolation source: river surface water | place: USA:Blue River Watershed | collected 2017-08-18
GGCTCTGCCTGGCCGGCTCTGCCATTTTCTAACCCTAAAAGAGATGGGACAGACTAGACGAGTGCGTATGGTAGGAGGGCTTTTTGGATTTAAAAAGCCTGAATGGATGAAAGGTGAAGAACGGAAGGAAAGAGAGAAAAAGGAAGCAGAGGCGGCGGCAGCAGCCGCCGCCGAAAAAAGAAGGGCTGACGCCGAAAAAAGAGAGGCGGACGAAAGAGAGGCGTATTTAAGAGTTCCAGTAAAGGATAGAGTGCTAGCCCACCGAAAGGGTAACTATACAGGGTATTATGGGAATCCCAAAATAAATCAAATGCCACCTTGGAATGAAGAGGGTTACGCTGAATTAGCGAGACAATTGGAAGAAGAAAAAAAAGAGCGGGAAGCCGCCAATAGGGCTTGGGAAGAAAAGGTGAAAAAGAAAAAAGAAGAAGAGGCTGCAGAAAAAGAGAGACGTTCTAAATTACCCAAACTAAAGCAAATTCTAATAGAGATTAAAGAGGCAAGGGAAGGTTATAACAGCCAGCAGAGTGGTACATATGGATACTATGATATGCAATATCATGCAACGAACTATGGCTCTAAATTGAAATCATTATATAAAGATTTAGTTAAAGAGATTGGTTTAAAGGTAAACGCTTATAATAGTTCTATATCCCCTAAGGTAAAAGAACTTTACAAAAAACTGAAGGGAGCAGAGAAAAAGTTCCAAGAATATAGAAAAAGTACTGCGGGATTATATCAAGGCTATACAAATAACAGAACGTATGTAAGCGAAGTAGAAAAATTAGAAAAAGAATTAGCGTCAGAGGTATTAAAATCATTCAAATCGCACGCACACGGAGGTGCGAAACGTACAACGCGCCGTCTGCGACGCAATGCTTAACCTGACCGGGCGCGTTTGCGAGTTGTCTGAAATCTACGCCTTGTTGCCATCCGCTTCGTGTTGTTGGCAAGAAGGCGACGCCCTTGAAAGAGGGCTGCACCGACGAAAAGGGGGCCTGTTGTGAGAATGGAGCCCATGGCTGAGGGGTAGAAACCTCCTGTTAGTCGGTTTCTAGCGTCACCCGTCTTTGACGGGCTCCTATAGAACCCCCCTGTTAGTCGGCCTCTGCTACGCGTCATACACCTCTTACAACCCTTTCTGCGCGCAAAGGCGAGCATTCCCTATAGACACTATCGGTTTTTACTTCAACCTCTTGGCCATTCGCAATGACCAGGCGGATGAAATCGCGCCGAAAATGAGCATTCCCTGTGGCGAAAGTGGATTAGCAAAACAGAATTTCTCAAAGAAATCGTGGCAAACTTTAAAATAGGATGGAATTATCATCATAGAGTTAACAGAATCTGCACGTTCTAACCAATCATCTGGATAAATTGCTTTTTTCGCTGAATTTATGAAGTGAAAAGGAAATACATGAACTATATAAATAAAAGGGATAATATATAATATATTATAGACAGCAAGTGAGGGACTCAAAAAAGCAAACATCACAAAGGCCCATACTAAAACATGAAAGATGCATAAGCCTATGAATAATGGGTTCATTCCTGTGTAATGCGGCGAATAAATTTGAGACCCCCGTGACCCCCACCCTTGGGCAGAACCAGAGGAAGATGGACGCAGCCGCCTATAAGAAGCACACGCACCGCGAGCACATCCTGGAGTTGCCCGACACCTACATCGGCAGCACGGAGACGCACGTTGAGTCACGATGGGTCTGGGATGCGGCGGCGAACAAGATGACGTATCGGTCCGTCGCATTTAATCCGGGCTTTTACAAGATCTTTGATGAGATCATTGTAAATGCTCGTGACGCACTTGTCCGCTCGCAGACGGAGGCTGGGCGCACTCCTATCAAGTCAATCCAGGTCACCTGTGGTGTTGGCGCGACAGAAACCGCTGAGGAGTTTGCTGTCAGCGTTATGAACGACGGTGATGGTATTCCTATTGAGATGCATCCGACAGAGAAGTGCTATGTGCCTGAGATGATCTTCGGTCACCTGCTCACGTCTGGCAACTACAATAAGGACGAAGAGAAGATCGTCGGCGGAAAGAACGGTTATGGCGCGAAACTGACGAATATCTTTAGCAAGCGCTTCAACGTAGACACACTCTCGCCAAAGCATGGCCTCCGCTTTCATCAGTCGTGGTTCGACAACATGTCTCGTGCTGATAAGGCCTCAGTAACTAAGAAAACGGCTACAAAGGGCTACGTAATGGTTGGTTACACACCTGACCTAGCGCGGTTTCCTGGCCTGAACCTGGACGACATGACCGCCGTCATGCACACGCGTGTCGTGGAACTGGCGGCGGTGGCGGGCAAGGACTGTAAGGTGTCGTGGAACGGTGCAACCATCACGACCAACACCTTTGAGAAGTTCGTGAAGACGTTCGTGCGCGACGGGGCGGCCGTGGCCTACGAGGCGTGCGGGCCGCGCTGGGAGGTCGCGGCAGTGCTGGCTCGTTCGCTGTTTGACGAGGACCACGTGCCCGAAGAGAAGCACGTGTCGTTCGTGAACGGCATCAACACGCGCCGAGGCGGCAAGCACGTAGAGAAGGTCGTTGGCACGGTGATGGGCGACTTCTGTGAGGCGGCTGCAAAGAAGAAGGTGCCTGTAAAGCCGGCACAACTGCGCGACACGGTCGTCTTCTTCGTGAACGCGACCATCGTGAATCCGGCGTTTGACTCCCAGACGAAGGAGACGCTGACGACGCCCGCGGCCAAGTTCGGCTCCGTGTTTAAGACGGACGGGGCGCTCGTCAAGGGCCTCATGAAACTGGGGCTCCTAGAGGAGGCTGTGGCGATTCTGGACGCGAAGGCGAACAAGGACGCGAAGAAGACGGATGGCACCAAGAAGCGCGTGCTCCGTGGCATGCCGAAACTGGTGGACGCCCTGTGGGCCGGCACGGCGAAATCCGGTGAGTGTACCCTGATTCTGACGGAGGGTGATTCAGCCGCGACGAGCGCCATTGCGGGTCTGGCAGTCGTTGGGCGCGACAAGTGGGGCGTCTTCCCGCTGAAGGGCAAGTTGCTGAACGTGCGGGACGTGTCAGCGGACAAGTTCGCGAAGAATGAGGAACTGACGGCGATTAAGAAGATTCTGGGCCTGGAGCAAGGCAAGGATTACAAGGACCTGAAGACGCTGCGTTACGGGCGTGTGATGGTGATGGCGGACCAGGATTTGGACGGGAGCCATATCAAGGGTCTGCTGATGAATCTGTTCCACGCCGAGTGGCCGGCTCTCATGCGTGCCGGCTTTCTCTGCTCGCTCGCTACGCCGCTGCTGAAGGCGACACGGACGCGGGGCGGGGCTGAGACGGTCTCCTTCTACAGCATGGCCGAGTTTGAGCGCTGGAAGGCGGCTCTGCCTGGGGGCGTCACTGCAGGTGCAGTAACCGGCTGGCACCTTAAGTATTACAAGGGTCTGGGCACGTCCACGGAGGTGGAGGCACAGGAATGGTTCCGGTCTCTCCACGAGGTGAAATACGACTGGGACACCGCCACCGACGAGTCCATGTCGCTGGCGTTCTCCAAAAAGCGCGCGGATGACCGAAAGGAGTGGCTGGCACACTACGACCCCGACCGCTGTCTGGCGACGGGGGCGGGCGGTCATGTACCCTATTCGCGCTTCATCCACGACGAACTCATTCACTTCAGCAATGCAGACAACATCCGCTCTCTGCCATCCGTCATGGACGGTCTGAAGCCATCGCAGCGCAAGATTCTCTTCGGCTGCCTGAAGCGCGGGCTGCGCTCAGAGGTGAAGGTGGCGCAACTCGCCGGCTATGTGAGCGAGCACGCGGCCTATCACCACGGCGAGGCGTCTCTCACGGCTGCAATCACAAACATGGCGCAGACCTTCGTGGGGGCCAACAATCTGAATCTGCTGCGGCCGAATGGCCAGTTCGGCACGCGTCTCCAGGGCGGCAAGGACGCCTCTTCGCCCCGATACATCTTCACGCAACTGGAGGCCATCACGGACGTCGTGTTCCGAAAGGAGGATGCGGGCATTCTGGAGCATCTGGACGATGACGGCATGGTCGTGGAGCCGCGCATGTACTATCCGACGGTGCCGCTGCTGGTCATCAATGGCTGTATTGGTATTGGCACGGGCTTCAGCACGGATGTCCCCCCGCATAACCCAGAGGAGGTAGTGGGGCTGCTGCGCGACCGGCTGCAGGGGCGCCGCGCCACTCTGGAGAATATCGCGATGCGCCCCTGGTGGCTCGGCTTCAAGGGCCCTGTCCAGCATGTGAGCGATGGTGTCTGGCTGACGAAGGGGCTGTACACACTGAATGACGCGAAGAAGTCAGTGACGATTACGGAACTGCCGGTGGGGACTTGGACGCAGGACTACAAGACCTTCCTGGACGAACTGTGTACGAACTCGGACATGGAGGCCGCACGCTCCGAGGACGGCAAGCCGGTGCTGAAGGGCTTTGATGACCTGTACAACCACATTGAGGTGCGGTTTGAACTATATCTGGACCCGGACTACTATGACGACATCGCTCTGAAGCCCGCGGAGTTTGAGAAGCGTTTCCGTCTGACGAACACGGTGCGCACGACGAACATGGTGTGCTTTGACACGGAGATGCGCATCGTGAAATACGGCTGCGTCGGCGATATGATGGAGGCGTTCTACGTGCCGCGCCTGGCTGCGTATGAGCGTCGCCGACAGCGCGAGATGGAGCGTCTGCGTGCGGAGGCCGTGGAGTTTGACGCCAAGGCGCGCTTCATCGCGGCAGTGCTGGCGGGCAGCCTGGAACTGCGCCAGGCATCCGACGAGAAGATTGTGGCGCTCATGATGTCCCATGCGCTGCCGCCACTGTCTCGGCCGGCCGAGCCGGAGTCGGTGGAGGCGTATGAGTATCTGCTCCGCATGCGTATGGACCGCGTGAAGGCGACGGCGGTCGTGGAGCAGCAAAAGGCTGTGGAGGCGGCACGTGCGGCGATTGCGGCACTGGAAGGGACGCGCCCCGAGGACCTGTGGCTGCGGGACCTGGACGAGTTTGAGATGGCGTGGAAGGCGATGCGTCAGGCACGCGAGGAGGCCCTTGCTGATGTGGACGGCAAGAAGCGGGCCGCGGGCGGGCCGAAGAAGAAGTTTGTGCTTAAGAGCCGCGCAGTGCCCAGTTGAGCACTGCGCAGCAGTACGTGAGTGCTTCAAAAAGCACTCACTTGAAGGCTACGGTTTGAGGCTAGACACTAACCATCAAAACGAAACCTTTGCTCTCGGCGGGGATCGAACCCGCGACTTCGGCGTTGCATTGAGCATATGATAATCATATAAGCACCGCGCTCTGAGCCAACTGAGCTACGAGAGCATTAGGCCTTTCGGCCTACCCAACTAAATCGTGAAGGTTTTAGGTAGTTTTTTCTTGCCCGTCCGAGCCGCGTCCCGTCGGCGCACCCGAGCCTTCCGCGTCGCTGCTCCAAAGCCACCTTTGAGGAGCGCAGAAGGGACGGGTGCGGGAGCCATGGGCGCAGATACATCAACAAGAATAAGCGTGAGATCATCACCGTCATAGGCGGCTGGCTGATCATCGGTTGCTGTTGCCACATGATTATTCACGATCGCCTTCGCGGCCGCCTCTAGGTTTGATCCGGTTACCAAAGCAGCCTTGACTGCATCTACGACAACACTCGTAGGCAACACATCACCTGTAGGCGATTCCACCATACCGTCCGACATGAGCGCAAGGATACCCTTCTTTGGCCTAGGAACGACCAGAATCTCCGGGTCGGCGACGACACAGAAGTCCTTGGCCCAGTCCTTATGATGCTCCGGGATGTGCTGCTCTTGGAACTTCAAGCCGAAATCTCCGAATGCGCGACTCACCATCAGCATGCCGTTTACCCGGGGCGCGTCGCCCGGGTCCTGGGTCACTTCACCGCCGTTCTGCAGAATCCGGGCGCGTTCGTCCGGACGGGTCGGCACGTGCTTTCCAATCTCCGTGAATGTTCCGGTCGTTGTGTCTAAGACAAATGCAGGCGAATCTCCGAGAAAGGCAAAGGTCACTGTTGTGGGGGAAATGAGCGCTACGGTGGCCGTACAGCCGCTCGTCTTGTAACTGAGAAAGCCATCTTGGGATATGGACTTGTCATGGTCAATGAAAACTTGGCGAAGTCCGGCACGGAGGGCCGTCTCGTCGTCGCCGACCTGGGCCCACATCGCGGCCAACTTATCCGGCAGGGTTGTCACAGTCCGGACCACGGTTTTCAGTCCCGAGTGGCCATCAAAGACGGCCGCGATGGCTTTTCCTCCGGGCAGTTCTTTGTAGACGTGGCGGTCCTCCGAGGCACGACCGTGTCCGTCTACGGTATGAACTCCCCAGCGCATTCCTCTGGGGGGCTAAGAAACGAAGATGAGGATTTTTACATGAAAGGCTGCGCCGGCAGAGACTTTGTTCCGGCACGGGACAGGTGCTGCATGTGGGGCAGAGGCACCGGCATATGGCTGATGTCATTCAAATAGAAGTGGTAGTGGTCTACAGCCGACAGAATGTGCGGCACGGACCAGTCGCACACCTTACGGTTCAGGTCCGCCACCTGGGCCGCCACATCGTTCGGCAGGTTCCGGGCATATTGGAGGTAGATGGCGCGCATTATGATCTTCAACTCCTCTACGGACTGCTTGTCAATTACATAGCCCTTCGGCTGGCTCCGGTCATACACCTCCTTCCGAATCTGGTTCTGGAGGCGCTCCACGTTTTCCCCCGAGAAGAACTTCTCACTCACCGGCGACTTCTCCCAGTTCCCCCGGAGTGCGTCGTTCTGGAAATCGCGTTCAACGCTCGTATCCGGCAAGAAGCCAGGGAGCACCACCGGGTTCGGTTCGTCCGTGTCCGTGAACACCACGCGGCCATTTTGTCCGGCAGGCTTCATTGTGTACGGCAATTCAAAGTTGGAAGGCATTCCTCCTCTGTCTCTTTATTCCGGTGAAAGTTACTGGAAATTCTCCGGGCAGCCGAGAATTATTTCTTACGGCAGGGTATAAAGGAATGACGTCCCTGACACGCACCACTGCGCAGATCAGCCGTGCGACGGGTTACTATGTGCCGGTTGGTTCCCTGGGTAACAAGATCTTTGCTGAGCCGACGGTGAATGCTAACGGAACTATGGCCGCGTTCTCTACGGCGGCCTGGGCGAGCGGCTCTCTTGCCACCGGCCAGGACCCTATCTTTTCTTCTTTCATGACGCCTGCTGGTGCTAACTACCCTGGCCTGCTGAAGGACATGGGTAAGACACTGGTGTCTGCCCAGCGCACGTTCCGCAAGGTGCAGATGGTGGTCTCCACTACGAGCACGTTCGGTGTGGGTGGCAACTCTGGCACTGCGGCCGCTGCTGGCCAGGACTACTTCACGGGCTACATTGAGCTGGGCCTGGAGGGCTACGGTCGCAATGCGCCCGTGGCGTCTTTCGGCCGCTAAACGGTCAATTGCTAAAATACTTTCCTCAAAACTCCACATTTCAGTATCTCGTAGACACTGAAACTTGGATTTTTCATACCATGTGATATTAGGAAATGGATTTCTTGCTCATAGCATACATTCTCATATCAATCTTCCTTATCGTAGGACTCTTCTTCTTCAACTTCACTGCAGGCAAGCCGATTCTCGGAGCCCTCTCTGCAATCGGTGTACTCGCTGCCAGCATCACGTTCGGCATTCGCTGGTTTCCGGGCGGCCAGTTCAACCTTGGCTCTATGCCTGCAGGAACCAAGTGGCCACCGTATGTGAGCGTCTGCCCGGATTTCCTGACGCTCACGCAAGTTTCTGGAAAGCCCTATTGTGTGGACCAAATTGGCGTAAGCCGTCGCAATGGTACTACAGTTGGGATGAATAAGTATAGTGCAGGATCAACAGCGTCTACAGATCTTTTTGATCTAAAAGCGACTCTGCGTGGCGAGGAACGTATCTCTGCGCTTGTTCAAGAGTGCCAGGCGAAGGGTGTAACTTGGGAGGGTGTGTATAACGGATCTGTTGCGACGGGTGGGGCGGAGCCCCCACTTCCTTAGAAAGGAAGTGCTAGCAGGTCCACGGCCTCGTCGCTTTGCTCCTCACCCGCGAGCGAGCCACCGCTGCCCTAAAGAACTCACCACCAACTCCCTATAGATGCTCCACCCGATTTCATTCTCCATACCCGCCGATAAAATCGTGGCCGAAATTCCTCCAAAGACTAAACTTCTGTCAAGTTTAATCCCTGGAGACCGAAGCACATACATCTACGACACAGAAGAGGCATATTATGATGAATATAAACAGTCCCTTTTTGCCAAGACAACTAAAAAGGCCGGCTGGGATTGTATGCGCCACTATGAAATTCTCGCATGCGGGGCCATACCCTATTTCCCTGACCTAGAGGAATGTCCTGAGACAACTATGGTGTCCTTTCCAAAGGAACTCGTAAAACAGGGCAATGCATTGTATTTAGAAGCACGTAACTATACAATTCATACACTACCACCTCATCTCCGCCAACAATGCGATACCCTTATTGAAGCCCTACTTGACTATACACGTAGACATCTCACAACAAAACGAATCGCCGAATACATTCTGGCAGCATCCGGTCATCAGAATGCAAAACGTGTCGCATTCTTGTCTGGCAGTCTCTATAGTGACTACTTGCGCTGCTTGTGTCTTCACGGATTCAAAGAACTTTTTGGAAAAGAATGCCATGATATACCACGCATCCCCCACATCTATACCGATTCCACTGTTCCTTATGAAGCGATGTGGGGACGCGGCTTTTCTATTTCCAAACTCTTACCCCCTGAACTCCATGATACCGAATACGACGCATCTCTAAGTCCCGACTTGATACAGCGGAAGTATGATCTGATTCTCTATGGAAGTTATCATCGTGGAACGCCACTTTACAATGAACTCATGCAAATTTATGGACCTGAACGAATTGTGATGCTGTGTGGAGAGGATATTCATAACTGCAATAACAATGTTTACACTGCTCGCGGCCACCATGTTTTCGTTCGGGAGCAGTAAGAGGCGATAGCCATAGCCTAAGACCCCACCACGAACCCCACATAATGAAACCTCCCACCTACTGTCTCCACCCCGAAGTTGAGCAATCTATTCAACAATGGATCGCCCAACGTCGCGAACCGGCTGTTCTCCTCCTCGGCCCTCCAGGAATTGGCAAGACCACTCTCGCCCACCGCGTCTTTACCGCTGCCGGCCTGCGCCCTATTGAATTCAACGCGAGCCACACCCGCTCCGGAACTTCATTTCGCAAGACAATCCTCCCTCTTCTGCGCGAAGGCGGTATTGTACAGATGATGGAATCCGGCAAAAAGGGTGGTATCGGCGTTCTCCTGGACGAAATTGATGGTCTCTCCAACGGCGAGCGCGGCGGTCTCAATGAATTGCACACCTACCTTAAAAGTCCTGCAGCCAAAGAGGGACGGCCTCTCATTCTCATCTCCAACACGCTAGACAGCCGCACACTTCAGCAAATTGCAAAGGTCTGCCTCACGTTTGAAATTCGTCCCGCCGCTCCCGAAATTCTTCGGGCCTGGCTCGGCCAAGAAATTCCGAGTACCTACAGCGGCGACCTCCGCTCTCTCCAGCGGCAAATTCGTGGTCTGGAAATTCAACAAGCCACCGAGGAAATTCCCGAGGGCGTCATGCCGGTTGCAGCCTGGACCCTCTGGGGTTCCTGGGATCCCCTCCTAGACTTTGACATTGAGAACAACGAGGGAAATTTATCCAGCCTGATCTGCCTAGAGAACATTCCCGAACGTGTAGAGGCATCTCTTGGAAAAACGGAGGCAGCATGGGCGACCTACCTCTCCCTTTTTGACGCCTATAAGGTGAGTGACCAGGGCGATTTCTGGGCCTTCTTCTATCAGTGCTGGAACATCCTCCCAATTTCGCTCAAGTTGAAATTGAAGACAATTTCTCTACGGCTGGCCCAAGAGGCACCGCTGCCCGAGGACGCGACAATTCTCCAGGCTGAGGACTTCCGCTACACTCCTGTACTCACAAAACAGTCTGCGATGTTCAACGCCTGGAAATTGCTGTGCGAAATTGCGGAGAAGAACCAACTTCCTGTGCGTCTGGCGGCTGCCGCGGCACATCAGGAAATTCTCAAAGGGGACTTGAAGCCTGATAAGGTGAAACGCTATCAGGCTGTCAGTCTTCAGAACTTGTATGAGACTCTACAGGGTGCCTATGGTAAGCAAGATGGGGCCATATAGATAGCCTTTAAAAATGCCGTATCCGTTCCGGCGAGCCAGTGGAGCACCTCTCCCGCGATGAACCAGGCGACCAGATGCTTCCAATAGGGGCCTTTCCAGATGAACCATGTCAGTGCAGCGACTGCAATTGTGCCCAGAATATCGTAAAGGGCTAGACCTAGAATACGTGTTTCGTGAAATCCGACGCCTGGGACTCCAAAGAGATATTTATAGGGGCAGGCCGACGACATCCTGCTAGAGGTTGGTAGTTTCTTGGGCGGCAGCACTGGTTGCTTCAGACACTTCTGTATACGACTCCTCCTCCTTGTTCAGCAACTTTATAAAGTTCAGCGGCCCCTTCCGCCCCATGCGGTAGGCGCGTCCCAGAATCTGTTTTTCCTCCTCGTGCGTCATCGCGTGAAGAAGAACAACATGGGTCGCCCCGATAATATTCA
>JACCDW011038241.1_pt1 | contig 10657 bp, 12 predicted proteins | sample 7449781 | NCBI WGS metagenome assembly JACCDW01 (sample SAMN15323449, study PRJNA562643) | freshwater metagenome | isolation source: river surface water | place: USA:Blue River Watershed | collected 2017-08-18
AGTTGAACTTGGGCATGTGCTTGGCGGTGTAGCCAATGATGTCGCCAATGATCTTCATCGAAGGCTCTGGCGGGTAGATGTAGGTGTTGCGCACCATGAACTCTTTCAGAATGTCGTTCTGAATCGTTCCAGAGAGCAACTCTTGGCTCACGCCCTGCTCTTCGGCGGCCACCACGTAGCCCGCCAACACGGGCAATACAGCGCCGTTCATGGTCATAGAAACCGACACTTTGTCCAACGGAATGTCGTTGAACAAGATCTTCATGTCTTCCACCGAGTCAATGGCCACACCGGCCTTGCCCACGTCGCCCGTCACACGGGGATGGTCAGAGTCGTAGCCGCGGTGGGTGGCCAAGTCAAACGCCACCGACACGCCTTGGCCACCGGCGGCCAATGCCTTGCGGTAAAACGCGTTGGATTCTTCAGCGGTAGAGAAACCTGCGTATTGGCGAATCGTCCATGGACGCACCGAGTACATGGTGGCTTGTGGGCCGCGCAAGTACGGCTCAAAGCCGGGCAAGGTGTTGGCGTAAGGCAGGTCTTGCGTATCTTCGGCGGTGTACAGCGGTTTGACGCTGATACCGTCCAAGGTCTTCCAGTTCAGGGCGTTGATGTCGCCGCCTGGCGCAGACTTGGCGGCTGCTTTGGCCCATGCTTCTAAGTTAGCGGCGTTGAATTCGGTTGGCTTTTGGCTCATGGCAAATCACTCGTGAAAAGGGTGTGCAGCGATCAAAGAAACCCAAGCTTAGCCTAGGGTTTTGATCATTCCTGACGATCATATCATTCATAATTATTGATTCAAAATCTTATCTGAGCTTACAATTTCACCTCATGGCAGCCGTCACCCTCACCCCTCGCGCGCTCTACGAAGAAGTAGCTGAACTGCTGCGCCAGCGCATTTTTGCGGCTGAGTTAGAGCCCGGCAGCTGGATTGACGAGATGCGTTTGGCCGAGGAATACGGCATCAGCCGCACACCCATGCGCGAAGCCCTCAAGGTGCTGGCCGCCGAAGGCTTGGTGACCATGAAGGTGCGTCGTGGTGCGTATGTGACCGAGGTCAACGAAAAAGACCAGCGCGATGTGTACCACCTGCTGTCTTTATTAGAGTCAGACGCTGCGGGCGTAGTGGCCACCGAAGCGACAGCTGCGCAAATGGAAGAATTACAGGTTTTGCATGCTGAGCTGACCTTGGCAAAGGCAGACCGCGAAAAGTTCTTTGAAATCAACGAGCGCTTTCACATGCGCTTGTTGGAAATCGCCAACAACCGTTGGCGCGACCAAATGGTGGCGGACCTGCGCAAGGTGATGAAGCTCAACCGCCACAACTCACTGTTCAAGAGCGGTCGCCTCGAAGAATCCCTTAAAGAGCACCAAGCCATCATGGATGCATTGATGGCACGTAACGCAGCACTGACTGTGCAGCGCATGAACGAGCACTTCGCCAACGGCTTAGAGGCCGCCAGCTAAAGCGCCATACTGTCAATTTGACTCTGCGGGATGTTCTGCGCCGCGAGCCAAAGCCTCACGGGCAATTTTCAGCACTTCACGCGGTGGCAATGGTTTGAGCTTGTGGTTGCTCCATACCTGACGCCACAAACGCGCACCGCGTTGGCCATGAAATAGACCCAGCATGTGACGTGCAATCGGATACCAAGGGCAACCGTCTTCTGCTTGAGCTCGCTCCATGTAAGCGACCATCGCCTCCTCCACCGCTTCGCGGCTGAGGGTCTCGTGTGGGTCGTTGTAAAACTCGGCATCCCACGTCGTCATCAGCCACGGACGGTAATAGGCTTCGCGCCCCAACATCACACCATCGACATGCTGCAAGTGCTCGGCCATTTGCGCATTGGTGGTGATGCCGCCGTTGATGGCGATCACCAAGTTGGGAAAGTCTTTTTTCAGCTGGTAACCCAACTCGTAGCGCAGCGGCGGCACTTCGCGGTTTTCTTTGGGACTCAAACCATCGAGCCACGCATTTCGTGCGTGCACGATGAACACCTTGCAGCCCGCATCGCTGACCGTACCCACAAAGTCGCGCACAAAGTCGTAGCTCTCGATGCGGTCAATGCCAATGCGATGCTTCACGGTTACGGGAATGCTCACCACATCCAACATGGCTTTCACGCCATCTGCCACGGTTTGCGGCTCGTTCATCAAGCACGCGCCAAATGCGCCGCGCTGCACGCGGTCAGACGGGCAACCGCAGTTGAGGTTGATTTCGTTGTAGCCCCATTGCTCGCCCAACTTCGCACCGTGCGCCAAATCAGCCGCGTCGCTGCCACCTAATTGCAAAGCAACAGGATGCTCTTCGGCGTTGAAGCGCAAATGCCGTTGCGTATCGCCATGGCGCAGCGCACCGGTGGTGACCATCTCGGTGTAGAGCAAGGTATTGCGGCTGAGCAGCCGGTGGAAATAGCGGCAGTGGCGGTCGGTCCAGTCCATCATGGGGGCGACGGACGTGCGCCAAAGCGAGGCATCGGGAAAATTCATGGCGCAATTATCCCGTGCCGCCCTTTTCAAAATGGGCACAATGGTGATGTACCTAAAAATATTTAGTTCAAGGTGTGAATCATGGATAACCCAACCCTCTGGTTGACCGTCGCGGGCGTGCTCGTGATGGCCGAACTGCTGACCGGCACGTTTTATTTGCTCATGCTCTCGCTAGGCGCAACAGCTGCTGCGCTGACTGCCTATGCAGACGGCACGCTCACTTGGCAAATCATTTCAGCAGCCATCGTGGGCGGCGGTGCTGCCGTGCTGTGGCACTTGAAAAAACCACTCAGCAACGATGCACAGGACAGCAATGTGCACCTCGATATCGGCGAAACCGTGTCGGTAGAAACGTGGGACGCCCAAGGCCACACGCAAGTCAAACACCGTGGTGCGCAATGGGCTGCCATTTGCACACCCAACATCACACCCGAGCCTGGCTTGCACCGCATCGTTGAGATGCAAGGCAACCGCTTGGTGCTGGAAAAAATTCAATCTCTCTGAAAGGTCCATCCATGGAAATCGCTCTCCTCTTTTTGGCCATCGCCGTTTTGTTCATCGTCAAAACGGTCAAGGTCGTGCCTCAGCAAAATGCATGGGTAGTCGAACGTTTGGGCAAGTACCACGCCAGCCTCACACCCGGCCTGAACTTTGTGGTGCCTTTCATTGACAACGTGATTCAAAAACACAGCCTCAAAGAAATTCCGCTCGATGTGCCCAGCCAGATTTGCATCACACGTGACAACACGCAGCTGCAAGTCGATGGCATTTTGTATTTCCAAGTGACCGACCCGCGCTTGGCGAGCTACGGCTCGTCCAACTACATCATGGCCGTGACGCAGCTCGCACAAACCAGCTTGCGCAGCGTGATTGGTAAGTTAGAACTCGACAAGACTTTTGAAGAGCGCGACATCATCAACGCGCAAGTGGTGGCGGCCATCGACGAAGCTGCCTTGAACTGGGGTGTGAAAATGTTGCGTTACGAAATCAAAGATCTGACGCCGCCCAAAGAAATCTTGCACGCCATGCAATCGCAAATCACAGCAGAGCGTGAAAAGCGTGCGTTGATCGCCGCCTCAGAAGGCCGTCGCCAAGAACAAATCAACATTGCCACGGGTGAACGTGAAGCCTTCATTGCGCGCTCTGAAGGTGAGAAGCAAGCGGCTATCAACAAGGCCCAAGGTGAAGCGGCGTCTATCACCGCCGTGGCCGATGCGACGGCACAAGCGATTGAACGCATCGCAGCTGCCATTCGCCAGCCCGGCGGTGAACAAGCGGTGCAACTCAAAGTGGCCGAGCAAGCCGTGCAAGCATACGGAAAAGTGGCATCAGAGGCCACCACCACCCTCATCGTGCCCAGCAATATGACCGAGGTGTCGGGCTTGATTGCCTCGGCCATGCAGATGGTCAAGCTCAACAAATAAACGGTTTTGCTAGACGTGAAAAAGCCCGCTTCAAGCGGGCTTTTTCATGGAAGCCACAAAGGCTTAGCCCATGTGCAAACCACCGTTCACGGCGAAGTCAGCGCCGGTGGTGTAGCCACCGTCTTCGCTGGCCATCCACGCAATGATGGACGCGATTTCGGCAGGCTTACCCAAACGCTTGACGGGCACCGTGGCCACAATTTTTTCCAGCACATCAGGACGAATGGCATTGACCATGTCGGTACCGATGTAGCCAGGTGACACGGTGTTGACCGTCACACCTTTGGTGGCCAACTCTTGCGCCAACGCCATGGAGAAGCCGTGCATACCGGCCTTGGCAGCCGAGTAGTTGGTTTGACCCGCTTGGCCTTTTTCACCGTTCACCGAGGAAATGTTGATGATGCGACCCCAGCCACGTTCGACCATGTCTGGCACCACTTGCTTGGTCACGTTGAACATGGAGTCGAGGTTGGTGTTCATCACCGCATCCCAATCTTCGCGTGTCATCTTCAAGAACATGCGGTCCTTGGTGATACCGGCGTTGTTCACCAACACGTCAATCGGGCCGTGCTCAGCTTTGGCTTTGGTGAAAGCTTCGACCGTGGAATCCCAATCACCCACGTTGCCGACGGATGCGTAGAAGGTAAAGCCCAAAGCTTTTTGCTCATCCAACCATTTGTTGAAATCACGGGTTGGACCGCAACCGGCGATCACGGTGAAGCCTTCTTTGTGCAGACGTTGGCAGATCGCGGTTCCGATGCCACCCATGCCACCTGTGACGTACGCTACTTTTTTGCTCATTTTTTGTCTCCTGATTTATGAGTTTTTAGTGAAAGAAATCTGAATTCGAGTGAAGTGCGAATCAACGCTGCATCAACGCTCGAGTGCCAACGACACGCCCATGCCGCCACCGATACACAGCGCGGCCAAGCCTTTCTTGGCGTTGGTGCGTTGCATTTCGTGCAGCAAGGTCACCAAGATGCGGCAACCGGATGCACCGATGGGGTGACCAATGGCAATCGCGCCACCGTTGACGTTGACCTTGGCTGGGTCGATGTCCAACTGTTGGTTCACGGCGCAAGCTTGTGCAGCGAAAGCTTCGTTGAGTTCGAACAGGTCCACATCTGATGCTTTCCAGCCTGCACGCTCCAAAGCTTTGCGTGAAGCAGACACAGGGCCCATGCCCATGATTTTTGGGTCTAAACCGCTGGTGCCGAATGCGGCGATGCGAGCCAAAGGAGTGAGGCCCAAAGCAGCTGCTTTCTTAGCCGTCATCACCACCACAGCGGCAGCGCCGTCGTTGATGCCTGATGCATTACCGGCCGTCACTGAACCCGCTTTGTCGAACGCAGGACGCAAACCGGCTAACACCTCGGCGGTGGTTTTCTTGTTGATGTATTCGTCGGCGTTGAACACAGCGGGGTCGCCCTTGCGTTGGGGAATGTTCACCGACACGATTTCGTCTTTGAACTTGCCCGCGTCTTGAGCAGCCGATGCTTTTTGTTGGCTAGCCAAAGCCAAGGCATCTTGCATGTCGCGGGTGATGTGAAATTCTTTGGCCACGTTCTCAGCCGTGATGCCCATGTGGTATTGGTTGTACACGTCCCACAAACCGTCGACGATCATGGTGTCGATCATGTTCCAGTTGCCCATGCGTTGGCCATCGCGTGAACCCAACAGCACATGACCCGAAGCGCTCATGTTTTCTTGACCACCAGCCACCACGATGTCGCTGTCGCCATACGCCACAGCTTGTGCAGCCAACATCACGGCTTTGAGGCCAGAGCCGCATACCGCGTTAATGGTCAAAGCAGGCACTGCATTGGGAATGCCAGACTTGATCAAGGCTTGACGCGCAGGGTTTTGGCCAGCGCCAGCAGCTAGCACTTGGCCCATGATGACTTCGCCCACCATCGCAGGATCAACCTTGGCACGCGCCAAGGCTTCACGAATGACGATAGAGCCCAGCTCAGTGGCTGCGATTTTGGCGAGTGAACCACCAAACTTGCCCACGGCTGTGCGTGCGGCTGAAACGATGACGATGTCTTCCATGTGTGTCTCCAAAAATATAAGAAGTTTTTAAAAATTAATGACTGGCGCGTTCTTTCACGTAACGACCAGGTGCAGCCTCGATCGCTTTGTGCTTACCCTTGCCGTAGGCTTTGGGTGCTGCGATTTGTTTGCCTGCATGTGTTTTGAGCCAAGCGGACCAATCGGTCCACCAGCTGCCAGCGTGCTCTTTAGATTTGGCAATCCATTGCTCAGCGTCTTTGGGGAAACTGGTTTCGCTGCCCGTCCAGTAGCAACGCTTGTTGGCCGCGGGTGGGTTGATCACGCCAGCAATGTGGCCCGAGGCCCCCATGACAAAACGCTTCTTGCCGGGGAACACATGTGTGCTGGCATACGCGCCACCGATAGGCACGATGTGGTCTTCACGCGAGCCGTAAATGTACAGAGGCATGTCCACTTTGCGCAGGTCGATCTTTTCACCGCACACCGTGGCTTTGCCGGGCTTGATGAGGTTGTTCTCAAGGTAGGTGTTGCGCAAGTACCAGGCATACATGGGGCCTGGCAAGTTGGTGGAGTCGCTGTTCCAGTAGAGCAAGTCAAACGGTGGCGGTGTTTCGCCTTTGAGGTAGTTGCCCACCACGTAGTTCCACACCAAATCATTGGGGCGCAAGAAGCTGAAGGTCGACGCCATGTCTTTACCCTTCATCAGTCCGCCTTCAGCAAACTGGCCTTCGCGGTACTTCACAAACCCTTCGTCAATGAACACATCCAAGATGCCGGTGTCTGTGAAGTCAATCAGCGTAGTCAACAAAGTTGCGCTGGCCACTGGTTTTTCGCCACGCGCGGCCAGCACAGCCAGCGCATTAGAAAGAATGGTGCCGCCCACGCAGAAACCCAGAGCATTAATTTGCTTTGCGCCGCCAATTTCTTGTACCACCTTGATGGCTTGAATGGCCACATCCTCCACATAGTTGTCCCATGTGGTGTTGCGTAGGCTTTCATCAGGATTGCGCCAGCTCACCACAAACGTGCGATGACCTTGGGCCACGGCGTAGCGGATGAATGAGTTTTCAGGCTGCAAGTCCAAGATATAGAACTTGTTGATGCAAGGCGGGATGAACAAGAACGGACGCTCATACACCTTGGCGGTGAGTGGCTTGTATTCGAGTAACTGGAAAAACTCGTTTTCAAACACCACTTTGCCTTCGGTGGTGGCCACGTTTTTGCCCACTTCAAACAGGCTTTCGTCGGTCATCGACACATGGCCTTGCTGCATGTCGTGCAACAAGTTTTGAATGCCTTTGGAAATGCTCTCGCCTTTGGTCTCAATCGCTTTTTGCTGAGCTTCTGCGTTGAGTGCCAAGTAGTTGCTAGGCGCAGCAGCAGCAGCCCATTGCTCAACGGCGAATTGAATACGTGCTTTGGTTTTGGCGTCAGTTTCGGCGGCTTCGGTGAGCGCCATCATCGTGCGGGTGTTGAGTAAATACGCCGCCACGGTGAATGCGGCCATGGGGTTGTGTGCCCATGCATCGCCTTTGAAACGGCGGTCTTTCACTTCTGGTTTGCCGTGCAAACTTTGGTTCCACAAGTCAGTGGCTTCTTCGATGTACTGCTTTTGCAGGGCTTCCAGTTTGTCTGGCGAGAAGCTCAACGAAGGCGTTTTTGCATCTCCACCACCGCCGATTGTTTGAAATGAGGCCAAAGCTTTGAGCCAGCTATCCCCTAGGCTCTTGAGGGCCGCATTCTGATCCATCGCACATCTCCTATACAGTCGCAGTTGTCTTTTTAACTGTCACCAGTATGTCAGTGATTTACCTTCGAATTTCTGACAGATATCAAACTCAAGAGAAAACCCCTAGATGTATTTGGTCCTGATCGCGTGGATTTACGTGGCTTTGATGATGGCAATCGCTGAAGCGACAAGCCCAGTGGGCTCTTTGCTTGGCGCCCTGTTTACTTTCTTGCTCTATGGCTTATTACCCATGGGCGTGGTCGGCTACATCATGGGCACGCCTTCAAGGCGCCGTGCCATCAAGGCAAAAGAAGCCGCAGAACGCGAACAAGCGCTTGCGGCAAACGGTATACAAAACGCTGGCGGTGATGGCGCTTCAGTTGCGCCAAATACACACGGCAAAGCGTCCGGTGACACCATCGCGCCGGTACGAAAAGAGCCTTGAGCGCTGCGCGACCGTGCACCACTCGGGCGTGCTGTCGTTGCCTGCGATCGACGTAACGCCTAAAGCCTGCAAGCGCAAACGCGCCAAGCCTGCAAGATCAGCCAACCATTTGCCTGCGTGAGATGGGTGCGGTTTGAAAAAACCTTGGGCTTGAGTTGGGTCTACAGCATCGCCCGAAGTAAACGCCACACGCACATCGTCCCCCACCTCAAACGCATCAGAGCCAATGCATGGTCCCAGCCACACACGCACTTGCGCTGCAGACACGCCTGCTTGTGCACACACCCCATTCACCGTTTGTTCAATCACACCCGAAGCTAAGCCACGCCATCCAGCATGTGCGGCAGCCACCACTTGGCCAGCATCATCGGTGAACAACAAAGGCAAACAATCGGCCACCATGATGGTGCAAGCCACTCGGGACTCTTGCGTGAGGCAAGCATCAGCTTCTGTGCCATCGGGCGTCACGGCGTTGAGCTGAGCCACCTCCACGCCGTGCACTTGACTGAGAAACACAGGCCGCGCCCCCCCCAGCTGCGCTTGAAGCAAAGCGCGGTTTTGAGCCACGGCATGCACATCGTCTTGCACATGGTCGCCTAAGTTAAAACCATCAAATGGCGCTTGCGACACACCGCCCACACGCGTGGTGCAGAGCGCTTGCACACCCGCAGGCAATGCCCAATCCATGGGCCAAAACAAAGGCGGTGTGGTCGTATCAGATGTGTGGCTCATAGGGCGAAAGGATATCCCGAATGCGACGGCTGGCTGGGCGCTGTGACGGTAGACTCGGGCTCAGTTTTAACTTGCAAGACACACACCATGATTCTCGAACTCGTCGACATCCGCATCCAACCCGGTCAACAAGCCGCATTTGACGAAGCCATCCAACTCGGCGTGAACACCGTCATCGCCAAGGCCAAGGGCTTTCAGGGCTTCAAAATCAACCGTGGCATCGAGTCCCCCGAGCGCTATCTGCTGCAAATTTTTTGGACCACGCTTGAGAACCACACCGTGGACTTCCGTGAGTCCCCTGCCTTTGGCGAGTGGCGCGCCATCGTGGGCCCCTTCTTTGCACAGCCTCCCATCGTGGAGCACTTCGAGCTCGTGAGCAAATCACAAGGCTAAGCCTTTTCAACTGGAGCACGCTATGAGCTATGCGTTTGAACCTACGCCCGTTGTGTCTGTGCCCGTGGTGGGCAAAGCAGAACGTTTTCCTGTGCACCGCATTTACTGCGTGGGCCGCAACTACGAAGAGCATGCCAAAGAGATGGGCTTCACTGGCCGTGAACCACCCTTCTTCTTCATGAAGCCCGCAGACGCCGTACTGGTGGTCAACGCCGGTGAAACAAGCGACATGCCCTACCCCAGCCTCACGAAAAACTTGCACCACGAAATTGAGCTGGTAGTAGCCATTGGCAAAGGTGGCAAGAACATCAAAGCAGCCGACGCATTGAGTCACATTTATGGCTACGCCGTAGGTCTAGACATGACACGCCGCGATTTGCAAAACGAGATGAAAAAACAAGGCCGACCTTGGTGCATTGGTAAAGGCTTTGACCACAGCGCGCCCATTGGCCCCATCACACCTGCAGCACAGGCTGGCGATGTAGCGAACGCCGAAATCTATGTACAAGTCAACGGCCAAGACCGCCAACGCAGCACCACCAGCCAACTCATTTGGAACATCGCAGAAACGATTGAACATTTGTCTGCAGCTTGGGAGCTGGAACCCGGCGACTTGATCTACACCGGCACGCCTGAAGGCGTGGGTGCTGTGGTTGCGGGCGACACCATGGTGGGTGCGGTGAGTGGCTTGGGCGAGCTCAAAGTTCGTCTGGTCTAACGCTATGCTGCACCGCCCACTCATCCAACATTGCAAAGCCTGCGGCAGCGCTGTGACCTACCGCCTGCCTGACGATGGCGACACGCGCGAGCGTGCGGTGTGCAACGCTTGCCACACCATCCACTACGAAAACCCACTCAATGTGGTGGGCACCGTGCCTGTGTGCGGTGACAAAGTGCTGCTGTGCAAGCGCAACATCGAACCGCGCTTGGGCAAGTGGACCTTGCCCGCTGGCTTTATGGAACTGAACGAAACCGTGGCGCAAGGCGCTGCGCGTGAAACAGTGGAAGAAGCCGGTGCGCAGTTTGAAATGCAAGAGCTGTTCACGATGATGAACGTCACACGCGTGGGCCAAGTGCATTTCTTTTACCGTGCCCAACTCACCAGCGATACGTTTGATCCCGGCCACGAAACGCAAGAAGCGCGTTTGTTTGCTGAGCATGAAATACCGTGGGACGAGATTGCGTTTCGCACCGTCAAAGAAACTTTGCAGCACTACTTTGCCGATGCGAAGACGGGCAAGTTTGAGCTGCACCACGTCGACATTGTGTAAGTGCATTCAGCGACGCCAGAAAAGACAAGCCATAAAAGACAAAAGGGCTAGCAATTTGCATTGCTAGCCCTTGGTCATTTTGGTCGGTGTGAAAGGATTCGAACCTTCGACCCCTTGCACCCCATGCAAGTGCGCTACCAGGCTGCGCCACACACCGAAT
>JACCDW010168193.1_pt1 | contig 10656 bp, 6 predicted proteins | sample 7449781 | NCBI WGS metagenome assembly JACCDW01 (sample SAMN15323449, study PRJNA562643) | freshwater metagenome | isolation source: river surface water | place: USA:Blue River Watershed | collected 2017-08-18
CCACTTGTTCCACTACTTCCGCTTGTTCCTGATGAACCAGAAGAACCTGAACTACCACTAGTTCCTGAAGAACCACTTGTTCCGCTACTTCCACTAGTTCCTGATGAACCAGAAGAACCTGAACTACCACTTGTTCCACTACTTCCGCTTGTTCCTGATGAACCAGAAGAACCTGAACTACCACTAGTTCCTGAAGAACCACTTGTTCCGCTACTACCACTAGTTCCTGATGAACCACTTGTTCCACTACTTCCGCTAGTTCCTGATTTTCCTGAAGAACCACTAGAGCCTGAGCTACCACTAGTACCACTTGTTCCAGATGAACCGGAAGTTCCACTTGAACCTGAGGTTCCTGAACTACCGTCTGCACCTGAATCACTTTTAAAAACCACACCTGAAGAATCTACAACCAGATATTTAGTTTGTAGATTATCCTGAGTTATATTTGTTAAAGTAAGATTACCTGAGGTGGATGCCGAAGCGGTAATTGAATTTACATTGAATATATCATTACCTCCCAATCCTAAGTCTCCGGTCATTTGTCTTGTTCCGTCAACTAAAAGATATTGTTGATGGTCATCAGCTGTAAGTCCCAATAAATTTCCATGTATTGAAGTTGCGTTCACACCGCTGGCCTTGAATCCTATGACCGGTCTAATATCCTCTATTTGAATAATGTTAGACGCTCCTTGTTGAATATATATTGAGGAGATGGAAACAACTCCATCTGTGAAAAAGTCAGGTGGTAATGGTAGAGGAGCGTTTTCAGTTTCTACTAGTGTTGCGAATTGATTTTGACCTAAGACCAAAAAATATTCTTCATTCACTCCTTCACCAATAACATATAAAGTGTGCTTTGTATAGTAAGAAGTTGTAAGTGCAGATAGCGAATTTTGATTAGAGTTGAATTGAGTGTTGTTTACAATAGTGGTTGCTGAAGTAACCCAACCAGAGCCATTATTCCAATACTGTGTAAATGTAATTGGAGTTGCTCCACTTGGTGTGAATTGATTCTCAGAAAACCAATAGTTTCCACTTGTTACATCTAATGTAAATAAAGTAGAACCTGTAGTTGTAATTGAACCTGTAGCATAAACAGGTCCTAAAGCCTGTCTATTAAAACTTGAAAGTAAGGTTGCAGTATGTTGTGCATTATAGGGCGAGGCATCTATCAGTTCAATTCCTGTTGAGTTCGTTACCACCCTACCCATAATAATATTATAGAATGGGTCAGGAAGACCTGAATTTGCAACAAGAGTTCCATTATTACTGATATAGATATAATTGTCAGTATTCGCACTTAACGTGAGTTGACCGTCTATCCAATCGTATCTCTTAATTATATTATTATTTATTTGGTCAGCTAAATACCCATATCCTGCAGACGTATTGATTGTTCTTCCACTTACAACCGTTATTGTTCCTCCACTCAAAAGCCCCATTTGAGACCCTTGAAAGATTAAAGTAGAAGCATCTGTATGAGTTCCGTCTGCAAAGGTTACAGAAAGTTTCCTTGTAATGTCGTTTTCGCCGTCCGTATCATCCAAGAAATTCCAATAAAAATCTTCACTGTTTGTTAATATTTTTGAATGGTCACCAATTCCTGAAAATCTACCTTGTGTTCCAGAGTTCTGTATCAAGAAATCATAGTTAGTTGTTCCATGAATCATTGAACCCACAATTCTAAATCTTGGGGCGTTTGCAATGTTCGGAACATGAACCGCTTTATCCCAATCTTGTATATCCAATGAGGTCGCTTCTAAGACAGCGTCATCGAAGACTTCTATTGCGGTTGTTCCTGTCAGTAAACCTCCGTCAAATGTACATAGACCCATACTCAACTCAGCACCTAACCCACTTGCACTATTTCCAATTGTATCGTCTGCGGTAGGAAATAGATAATAGTTTTCCATATTAACAATACATGAAAAACCGTTAGATGCTTCAACTAATGTTCCGTAACTAAAATCACCATTTATATCTATATATTCTCCATAGAACTGAGTGTCTTGTGTTGAAGATTTTACCCAAACACCGATATCAGAATCAAAAATTGAAACCTTGTGAGCCTGTCCAAAATCACCAATATCGTCCGCATAAATTGCCGCATATCCTGTACCAGCACCAGATAAACTGAGAAACGAAATTTCATTATTAATTCCTAAGTTAACAATGTGTTGAGTTGAACCTGTAGGTATGATTTGAGTTGTTTGTATATTACTTCCCAGCAAACTAACATAAGGTTTTCCTGCTAAGTTAATCTGAGGTTCAAAAAACTGTCCTGGCCCAACACTAACTAAAAAACGGTTGTTACTTGTTGCACCTGTAATCCAATCTACAGCAGCCGCAATTGATGAAAAATCACCACCTTTTTTTGCAACCGTAATAACTCTCGGGTCTTGATTTACTTCATACAACGGTGCATCAATTGGTATCGTAGTCTTAATAAATGTATCCGTTCCTTCAACATGACCAGTTGCGGTAGGATGTTCAACTAATATATCTTTAGTGTTATTTTCAAAATTCAACGCACTTCCGAAAATACTTGGTGCGGAACCTGTGTTTGGTGCATATATCGCGGTAGCCCATCTTTGAAAGTTTACTGCGGTAAGTCTTAAAGAACCACCATTTTCAACCCAAAATCCTGTACCTGCTGCAACACCTACTGCTTTCGTTAATAAACATCCGTTTACTATAAAAGTACACCCAGGTTGGTCTGCCTTGGCAAAAATGAGACCTGTCGTTGTAGTAACACCACCGTTTGTGGACGTTACATTACGTAATTGCATCCTTCCTATACCACTACCGTCATTTGTAACATGAAATCCGAGAGTGAAAGGGTATCCACCATATTTAACATTCGAACACTGCATTATACAGTTACCACCACCGGTTCCTATGGTTTTTGCATGAGTGTAGTTTGGTCCAAATCTTACATTTTCTACATAAGAAATTGCGTTTGTTTGTGGTGTGGTTGAAGACGAATATACTACGGAAGCAACTCCTGTTCCTGTTGAACCTTGGATTTGCATATCAATGACCATTGACTGGTCTGCCATAAGAAAAACACTGTTGTTAGGATTACTAGCCTCTACAATCGTACTAGTACTACTATCTCCACGAACCGTTATCCATGATTTCATGGTAATAGTATCCTCAACGTATAATCCAGGATAAACTCTGACAGTCCATGTATTTGCAGATGTTGCACCTGAGATACTGTCAACCGCTTCTTTTATAGAAAAATAATCAACATCGGCACTTCCACTTAATCCAACAGTAACATAATTTTCTATATTTCCTATTGTACCAGTTCCTGCAACAATCCAATTAGCTCCGTTACTGATTAAAGTAACACTACCGTATTGATTTAGGGATGTTGTTAACTCACCATCAATTGTTTGGGACCCTGTACCGTCTATTGTAATAACACCGGTACCCGAGTTCTTAATGAAATAATTTTTTCCTGTAACACCAATTGCTGTTGGTAACGTAATTGTAAAAGTACCCGATGTTGCGTTTACAACATAATCATTAAAACCAACAGTGTATGTTGATGTAACCGCGGTATAAGGAACTATAACACCACCTAAGGAAATTATACCATTTCGCGCAACAAATTCATTTGCCATTCATTTTTCTTTTTTCACTCTCCAAAAGAAAAATTCTTTTATGTTTATTAACTAATAAATATGATGAAAAGAAACTTTGTGAATATAAATTTATATTTGTGGTCGAGTCCAAAAATTGGTTGATAGTATATCCAAAATTTCATCATGAGTATATGGACCTTCCTTAGTTGTCAACGATTGTATAGAACTTGGAATTTCTCCGTCCCATTTAACAAAGGTTTTTGTTTCATCAACAGATTTTATTACAGTAGTGTTTGAAGTCTCTAAAACTTGATTGAAATCAACTTGTGATAGCTCAGAAACATCAAAAATCATGTATAGTCTTGTATCGTACATCATATATTATATTTCTTATAATTATACCGATACTAACTGATGTATATTTTCATCAGATGAATTTAAACTATCATATAAAAAATCAATTGTAATTTTTATTTATAGATTAAAAAGTGATTTTTGAGCATTATAGTTTTGTTGAACCTCTTCAGCTGATAATGTTCTATTATAGATTTGTACTGAATAAATATTTCCTTTATACCTTAAGTCTCCCGATAGTCTAATTCCTAATTGTAAATCACTTCCTACATCTCCTGTATTTGCATTAGCTTTAGTATATGTTCCTCCGTTTGATGCAATAACTCCTTCAAAATATGCTCTTTCTTGATTTCCATTTAGGGTCCATGTTACATTGTATACCCTATTTGCTTGCCAATCTCCTGATGGATGGAATGCATTAAGTCCTTCATCATAACTACCACCTAAGGTACCATTCCTGGTGTATGTGTGGATATAACCTCCAGGGTAGATTCCCAATTCATATGCCCTATAGTGTTTACATACCAAAGATTGTCTATAAGGCAGTCCATTTTGTGGAATACTAAACCAAATGTTTATAGACATTTCTGTTGTCATGGACAATGAACTGTTATGTGGAATATTCACCCAATCATCAACTCCGTCAAATACAATGCTTCCTCCACTCAAACTACTAAATGTAGACCCATTTGTTAAAGTACCGTTATTATTATTTCCACATATATCATACCATAATGTACCACTTTTCGGATAACTTGGAACGAAAGTCGCATCTAAATTCAAAACTAATCCAGACGTAACTATATTTTCATAATTTTTATTTACAATAGTAGTATTAGAGTTTCCTGTTGTAAGATACCGTAGTGCTTGATTTATATTATCACCTCCTGTGTTTCCATAGACACTCGCCCAATAAATTACATCATTATCTGTTTCACAGGTATTGATTGTATACCCTGATGTTTCCGTAGCAACTCTGTAAATAGTATAACCATTTGTTGGTGGATTAATTCCTGCCCAAAACCCTGTAATGTTCGATGGACCGTAATTCAAATGGTTTACACCCAAAAGAACATTACCTTTCTTTATTGTGTTCGGTTGAATTGTGGTACTATATTTAATTACATTCGGCATATTATATTATTTCAGGAAACCACCCATTGTCAACCATGTATTGTTGGTCTTTTAATTCAGATATTTCTTGTGTAGTCAAAAAGTTTTCTTGGTCTTCAGGTACTTCCAATGCACCCTCAAGAGTATTTTGATTTACAATACAACCGAACCAATATATTGTTACATCACCAGTACATCCCGTCTGTATGCAAATTTCTTGACTTCTATCAAGTGCGTCTTGTTCTGTTGTAAATATTAAATATTTCATAGTTAATATATCGAATAATACGAATTTATGTTAGAATTTATACCAGATATGTTTGAATTTTGATTACCAGAATAAAGTATTAATTCAGATACTTTTGCCAATGCAGGCTCGTTATATACTCCTTGACCACCAAATGTAAATGTACCCCAATTTGCTTGACTGGTTAAATCCCCTCCAACTTGTGAGCCATTTTGATAGATATAATTTGTCCCTACTTGTCTAGAAAATGAAATCAAATAGGTCTGATTAACAACTTGTGAAGGAAAATTTGTCAATATAGTTGTTGATGTGAAAATAGATAAATTATCTTGTCTCTTAATTGATATCAAACTATTAAGTGATGATGATTGGAATATACGGTTACCGCTACCTGTTAGGTCATTTTGTGATACGACACCTATAATACTGAAAGGATTATTCAATGTTAATGTTGTCACAAGACCGTTAGTGTTAGGACTATTAAGTATTTGTATTGCTGGTTTGGAAAGTTGTGTTTCTATATTACCAGTATTAACTATTCTCGGTTGATTACCTGCGGTTGTTTGTGTTGCGTCGATAGCATTACCACTTTGGTCGTACCATTTAGTTATGTATCCATAAGTTGTGACTGAAGCTCCCGCAGTTTGTCGATATGGTTGTAATGCAACAGGACTAACTTGTGCACCCCAAATGAATATAGAGCCAACACCACCTGCAGATATGTTACTGATTCCGAAATTACCCACACCTGAGTTAACAGTCAAACTAACGTCGTACCTTGTCCATGTCGATGTTGTTGTGAAATCTGAACTAAAAGTTGCAGTAACACCGTTCCATATCTTAACTCTGAATTTATTAGTTGAGTCAGATTTAGCATAAAGACTTATATTATACGTCGTTGTCTGCCAACTTATTGGTTGTAAATAAACCTCTGAGTTACTAGATGAACCAAAATTAAGTCTATCTGCAGTGTTGCCCCCTATAGGGTCTGTTGTTACATCAGAGTTGATTGTTGCACCAAGATTTACCGCCCAAACTCCAAAATTTTCACTGTAAGTTAATAAGTTTGTTGACCCAACAAAAGATTGTAATGATGTGGTATCTAATTGATTATTTATGAATCCAATATCCTGTTCGGTATTATCTGTACTTCTCCTGACTCTAATTGCAGAACCACTATATGAAGAACTTAGTTTACGTAAAGAATATGCCGCCGCAGCACCCGTGTAAGTATCAAGTAAATATGAATATGTAGGACCTGGTGAAACGGTAACACTTGGCGTATTTGTTACTGTTGGCGTATTTGTTACTGTTGGTGTGACTGTTGACGTATTTGTTACAGTTGGTGTTACAGTTGGTGTATTTGTTACTGTTGGTGTGACTGTTGACGTATTTGTTACAGTTGGTGTATTTGTTACTGTTGGTGTTACAGTTGGTGTATTTGTTACTGTTGGTGTTGGTGTGACCTGTAACCCTCCTGTCTGTGTAGGTGTTGGTGTTACAGGAATAAAACCATAAGATGTCCAATACCCGTTATTATTCAACCAAGTTTTAGCCTCAGATGCACTGGTGAAAGGAGTCTGCCCTTTTCTTGGTGGTATAACATTAGATAAATCCAAAAATGATTGTTCAGTCAAAAATTTTGACCTCCAAAAACCAATATAAGCGGGTCCTCCAACTGGATTAGGTTGTGTTCCTCCACTCGTTGTATGTGTTATTATATACCCTAAATCTTCATCAGGTCCCATCCACCAATTAACACCTCCGATACCCGTTGAATAATCTTGGTCGGATACACCGATTGAAATATTACCCAACTGGTCTGTGCCACTTATTGTTGAACCTGTGTTGTATGCAAATGGTCTAACTGTCGCCATACTAAAAAACGATTTTTACCCCTATTTTTACTAACCAAGTTCCTAATGTCACATTCGACAAAATTCTCAAATTACTTCCACTAACATCAACTGTGAATGATATACCTTGAGTTGAATTATTCAAGTCTGTGGTTGAGTAATCGGTGAAAACAGCCCCACTACAATCCCAAGCAGCAATTATTGTACCACCCCTAATCGCTCCGTTATCTTCTCTAACAAAATAATTAAAATAACCTGTAGAACCCGAAACACAAGGGACTTGTATTATTACTGTTGTTCCAGTAGTTATTGAATCCCCGCTAGCCGAGTGTTGAAATTCGTTTCCGAAAAGCGTAAAAGATTGTGTGTTCGAATCGTATGTGATTCCTGATTGAGCAATAGCACCGTCTGTTGTCCCGTCAGATACTAAGATTCTTGTTAGTGCAGGATTTTGAACACTATTGAATCCTGTCCCGCTAGTTCCTGATGAACCTGAGCTTCCTGAAGAACCTGAAGAACCTGAAGAACCACTAGTTCCACTAGAACCTGAACTACCTGATGACCCTGATGTTCCACTACTACCACTTGTTCCTGAAGAACCAGAGCTACCTGAAGAACCAGAACTACCTGAAGAACCACTAGTTCCTGATGAACCGCTTGTTCCGCTACTACCACTAGTTCCTGATGAACCGCTTGTCCCGCTGCTACCGCTAGTTCCTGAAGAGCCTGAACTCCCTGAAGAACCTGAACTTCCTGAAGAACCAGAGCTTCCACTCGACCCTGAACTACCCGAAGAACCTGAGCTCCCTGATGAACCGTTAATACCTGAAGTACCTGAAGTACCTGAGCTCCCTGAAGAACCTGAACTCCCTGAAGAACCTGAACTTCCTGAGGAACCACTTGTTCCTGATGTACCAGAACTACCAGGAACACCTGTAGAGATTGTTAGTCCTACACTTCCTATCAAAGTTAAGACATCTGTTGCTGTAGGTGCTGGTCTTTCTTGAGATATTGTTAATGTCGTATCAGATATAGTATAATCTAAATTGTACGTCTGCAATTGACCATTAATAAAAAATAAATGTTGTGAACCTACAGAAAGTGCTGAAGATAATGTAAACGTTTTATTTATACCGTCTTGAATACCACTTAGAGTTATTCCTGATAAAACTGTAGTATCTGAACTAACAGTGACTGTAACAACACTACCTGACATGGTTGCAGTGACCGCCGACCCAACAAAATTTAATCCTGTCGCATTTTGTGTTAAAAACTCACCTTGACTATAAATGAATGCCAATGGACTCGTTCCTGAAGAACCTGATGAACCAGAACTTCCACTAGTTCCTGAGGAACCTGAACTACCTGAGGAACCTGAACTACCTGAGGAACCTGAACTACCTGAGGAACCTGAACTACCTGAGGAACCTGAACTACCTGAGGAACCTGATGTACCTGAACTACCGCTTGTCCCTGATGAACCTGAAGTTCCGCTTGAGCCAGATGTACCACTTGAACCTGAAGTTCCGCTTGAACCAGATGTACCTGAACTACCACTTGTTCCTGCTAAAGTCGATAGACTTATAGTCCAATTACAAAAAGTACCACTTCCTTCATAATAATAAGGAGTGAATGTCAAAACACCTGTGGAACTATCGTAAGAGTCGATTTGTGCAAGGATGAAATTGTTTGTATCATAGGTTATTTGTATAAAATTACCTACAACTAAAGTCATTCCTGTACTAGCAGTAATCGTAATAGGACAATATGGTATTTGTGAATTCATATCTTAAACTTCCCCACATCCAAAAATGTTTATGACTCTACTGTAAGTTTGAGAACCGAACTTAGAATCTGTGTATTGTGATACCTGATAGCAATTTGTTCCATCAGAGTAGTACCCTGTACCAAGTAATGTTCCTTGAGAATCAGAAAATACATCACAATACAATGCCAAAGGATTACATGTAGTATAAATAGCCACGGTTGTTACTGCAGTACAAGCAATTTCACAAGAAATATTACTGTAATTGAAGTTTCCTAAAAAAGCAATACTACAATCACCTGCTGTTGTACAAACAGTATCATAGAAACCTAAGTTAGTAGAGCCCATAGTCTTTACATCATTTTTGTAGTAATAACTTGTATATGGGTCTGATGTAAAGAATCCACATATATATTCTGTTCCTGCAACAGTGAATGACTGAGTATACTCAATACCATCAACTTTGTAGTTAACATAAACTGTATTGTCAGGATATAACGTATTTCCCGTTGAATCTGTAATATCTCCACCTTCAACTCCTACAACACCACAATAATTTATAACTGGTGTTGAGGATGGTGTTGGTGTTATAGTTGGTGTTATAGTTGGTGTTGGTGTAATTGGTGTTGGAGTTGGTGTACTACAAACTGACAATGGTAAAACAATACAAGAAGTAGATATTCCTGTAATAACACATGATTCTCCGCTAGTTCCTGAGGAACCAGATGAACCAGATGAACCAGAACTTCCACTACTACCACTTGTTCCTGAGGAACCAGATGAACCAGAACTTCCACTACTACCACTTGTTCCTGAGGAACCAGATGAACCAGAACTTCCACTACTACCACTTGTTCCTGATGAACCAGATGAACCTGAAGAACCTGATGAGCCTGAAGAACCAGATGAACCAGAACTTCCACTACTACCACTTGTTCCTGATGAACCAGATGAACCAGATGAACCAGATGAACCTGATGAACCAGAACTTCCACTACTACCACTTGTTCCTGAAGAACCAGATGAACCAGAACTTCCACTACTACCACTTGTTCCTGAGGAACCAGAACTTCCACTACTACCACTTGTTCCTGAAGAACCTGATGAACCAGAACTTCCACTACTACCACTTGTTCCCGATGAACCAGATGAACCTGAAGAACCTGATGTACCACTACTACCACTTGTTCCTGATGAACCAGAACTTCCACTACTACCACTTGTTCCTGATGAACCAGATGTTCCTGATGAACCAGAACTTCCACTACTACCACTTGTTCCTGATGAACCAGATGAACCTGATGAACCAGAACTTCCACTACTACCACTTGTTCCTGATGAACCAGAACTTCCACTACTACCACTTGTTCCTGATGAACCAGATGAGCCTGAAGAACCAGATGAGCCTGATGTACCACTACTACCACTTGTTCCAGATGAACCTGAAGAACCTGATGAACCAGAACTTCCACTACTACCACTTGTTCCTGATGAACCTGATGAACCAGATGAACCAGAACTTCCACTACTACCACTTGTTCCTGATGAACCAGAACTTCCACTACTACCACTTGTTCCTGATGAACCTGATGAACCAGAACTTCCACTACTACCACTTGTTCCTGATGAACCAGAACTTCCACTACTACCACTTGTTCCTGAGGAACCAGATGAACCTGATGAACCAGAACTTCCACTACTACCACTTGTTCCTGAGGAACCAGATGA
>JACCDW011016260.1_pt1 | contig 10656 bp, 8 predicted proteins | sample 7449781 | NCBI WGS metagenome assembly JACCDW01 (sample SAMN15323449, study PRJNA562643) | freshwater metagenome | isolation source: river surface water | place: USA:Blue River Watershed | collected 2017-08-18
CGTTAAAGTTTATGGCGGTCAAGCCATCAACGCAGGCGGCATCATTGTTCGTCAACGCGGTACACGCGTTCACCCTGGTGTGAACGTGGGTTGTGGCAAAGACCACACATTGTTCGCATTGGTGGATGGTCATGTTCAATTTGGTGTGAAGGGTGCAGCGAAAAAAGCTTTCGTTTCTGTACTTCCGAGTGCTTAATTAGCCTTAACTGAGATAACGAAGAATATTCAGAACTCAGCATAAGGCCTCGCCCAACAGCGAGGCCTTTTTTATTGGATCTTATGAAATTTATTGACGAAGCTCGTATTGAAGTAGTTGCTGGCCATGGTGGTTCCGGCAGTGCTTCCATGCGTCGTGAAAAATTCATTGAGTTTGGTGGACCTGACGGTGGTGATGGTGGTCGGGGCGGTAGCGTCTATGCAATCGCAGATAGAAATATCAATACCTTGGTGGATTACCGTTTTGCGAAAAAACATTTGGCTCAAAATGGTGAGCCTGGTCGTGGTTCTGACTGTTATGGCAAAGCGGGTGAAGACATTGAGTTGCGCATGCCGGTCGGCACAATCATTCATGACATGGATACCAACGAAGTCATTGCTGATTTGACTTACCACGGGCAACGTTTGTGCTTGGCAAAAGGCGGCGCGGGCGGTTGGGGTAACTTGCATTTCAAGAGCAGTACCAATCGAGCCCCCAGACAAAAGACCAATGGTTTGCCTGGCGAAGAACATAAGTTGAGACTTGAGCTAAAAGTCTTGGCGGACGTTGGCTTACTCGGCATGCCCAACGCTGGTAAATCAACCTTGATTACGGCTGTGTCTAATGCGCGTCCCAAAATTGCAGACTATCCATTCACGACTTTGCACCCTAATTTAGGTGTTGTCAGAGTAGGGGCTGAGCGCAGTTTTGTGATTGCTGATATTCCAGGCTTGATTGAGGGTGCAGCTGAAGGTGCTGGTTTAGGGCATCGTTTCTTAAGACATTTGCAGCGCACGAATTTGTTATTGCATTTGGTTGATATGGCGCCGTTTGATGAGAGCGTTGACATTGTTGCTGAAGCCAAAGCGATTGTGAATGAACTCAAAAAATACGATGAGTCTTTGTATGACAAACCTCGTTGGTTGGTTTTAAACAAAGTGGACATGATTCCTGCGGATGAGCGTTCTGCCAAAGTAAAAGCATTTATCAAAGCGTATGGCTGGAAGGGTCCTGTCTTTGAAATTTCAGCATTGACCGGTGAGGGTTGCCAACAACTTTGTTATGCCATTCAAACTGATTTGGATGCTAAAAAAGCACAGCGTGATCAAGCTGAAGAACATGATGCGGATGTTCGTTTTCAGAATAAAGATGTTGATGATGAAGAAATCAACGATTAATTAAAAGAATGGTTCGTGAAGGAGTTGTGGGTGAGTAAAGCAATACAAGGCGCTGAATGCATTGTGATCAAAGTAGGTTCAACCTTGGTGACCAATCGTGGTCAAGGGCTTGATCATGAGGCAATTGGTCGTTGGGCTGAACAAATGGCGACTTTACGTACCATGGGTAAACAAGTGGTGATGGTTAGCTCGGGTGCCATTGCAGAGGGTATGCAGCGTTTAGGTTGGGCAAAAAGACCCACTGATATTCATGAATTACAAGCGGCTGCTGCTGTCGGTCAAATGGGTTTGGTACAGGTGTATGAGACTTGCTTTGCTAAATTTGGTATTCGTACCGCCCAAGTTTTGTTGACCAATGCTGACTTGGCTGATGAACAACGTTACCAAAATGCCCGCATGACATTGTTGACGCTTTTAAAGCATGGCGTGGTGCCAATCATCAATGAAAACGACACTGTGGTCACTGATGAAATTAAGTTTGGTGATAACGATACTTTAGGTGCTTTGGTGACTAATTTGATTGAAGCGGATGCCTTGATTATTTTGACTGATCAAGGAGGCCTCTACAGTGCCGATCCACGCCAGGATAAAACAGCAACTCTGATTCAGGAAGCTCAAGCAGGCGATCAGTCTTTGGAGTTGATGGCCGGTGGCGCTGGCAGTGATATTGGTAAAGGTGGCATGTTGACCAAAGTTTTGGCCGCCAAATTGGCTGCGCAATCAGGTGCAAGCACCGTCATTGCTTCAGGTTTAGAACAGGATGTGTTGGTGCGCCTGGCCAAGGGCGAGTCAATCGGTACTCAACTCACGGCCAAAAAATAAGCAATCAAACAATCATCGCTTTAAGGTTTAAGCAAAGGAATGATTTCTTTTGCGCTTCTGCGAGGGATGGCGTTATCACAAAACGCATCTCTGACTAAAGCGGCGTGATAAGAGTTGTAACTGGTATTTCTAATCCCTTGCCAACGGCTGTTGGCTGATTTGCTCCACTTGCCATCAGATTGCATCGTGGCATAAAGGCGCCATTCATATTTTTCGCACCGAATTCCTTCGTAAGTGACTTGCTTAGCCCCACTCGGTGTTGTAATGACAATCACATAGCGAATCACTTCATCTTTACCAAAAGCAATGGATGGAGCATCCAAAGCAAATTGAAGTTGCGTGGTTGCAGAAACATAAAATGGTTTTAAATCTTTAGAGGGTGGCGCCGTTGGAATATTGACCTCAGTTTCTTCCCAGATCCTTGGCGCATCTGGATCGTTTTCATCCGCAGGATCTAAAGTCTTGTATTGCGCAATAGACAATGAACTCGCCAACATGAAAAAGACACACAATGCCTTAGAAAGTGAAATGATTTTCAAGATGGCTCCGAATCTTTTTTCGTCTCATGATGAGAGGTCCTATAAAAGTCTAGTGGCGATCCCCAGGGCATCATCATCATGCGAGGACCCTTGGAAATAAATCGAGCTAACTCTGAGAGTGCGAGTTCATAGACTTCTCGTTTAAAGTCAATCACCACATCCAATGGAATCCAATAAGGACTCCAGCGCCAAGCATCAAATTCAGGGTGATCCGTTGCTCTTAAGCAAACATCACTGTCTCGCCCCACCATGCGCAATAAGAACCAGATTTGCTTTTGTCCTCGATAGGCTTGCCGATTAGATCGTTTAGCGTTTGGTGATGCGGAAGGGCGACGCAAGAACTCCTGTGGCACGTCATAACGTAGCCATTCACGAGTTCGTCCAATAATTTGGACGTGTTGCGGCTCTAGACCGATCTCCTCATGCAACTCGCGATACATTGCTTGCTCTGGATTTTCGCCATGTTGGATGCCACCTTGTGGGAACTGCCACGAGTGCTGTCCAACACGCTTTCCCCAGAATACTTCGTTGCGTTGATTGAGGAGAACGATGCCGACGTTGGGTCTGTACCCTTCTCTGTCGAGCATATTCGTGCCCTAATCCTTTAATCCTTTAAAATCAATAAATTGATTATAGCTACACAGCCATTCCATTATTTTATAAAGTGAATCATGAAAGCCAGCCAATTTTTTATCAGAACCCTTAAAGAAGCCCCAGCAGACGCTGAGATTGTGTCTCACAAGCTGATGATGCGTGCCGGCATGATCCGCAAGCTCGGAGCAGGTATCTATAACTATATGCCCATGGGGCTTAGGGTTATACGTAAGGTGGAAGGCATTATTCGTGAAGAAATGGATCGTGCGGGAGCCATTGAATTATTGATGCCAGTGGTTCAACCCGCTGAATTGTGGCAAGAAACGGGTCGTTGGGACAAGATGGGTCCTGAGTTGCTGCGTATCAAAGACCGTCATGATCGTGATTTTCTGATTCAGCCCACTTCTGAAGAGGTAGTGACTGACATTGCCCGACATGAAATCAAAAGTTACAAGCAATTGCCTGTGAACTTCTATCAAATTCAGACCAAATTCCGTGATGAGCGCCGCCCCCGTTTTGGCATCATGCGTGGCCGTGAATTCTGTATGAAGGATGCCTACTCATTTGACCGTGATGTGGAAGGGATGAAAATCTCTTACAACAAAATGTTTGAGGCTTACACACGGATTTTTAAACGTTTGGGTCTTAACTTCAGAGCTGTGAATGCCGATAACGGTGCGATTGGTGGAACGGGCAGTCAAGAGTTTCATGTGATTGCTGACACGGGAGAAGATGCCATCGCGTATTGCCCAAGTTCTGATTACGCGGCAAATATTGAAACGGCTGAGGCATTAGGCTTAATTGCGAAAAGAGCACAAGCCTCTCAAGCCATGGCGCTTGTGCCAACTCCTCAACAAAGCAAGTGTGAAGACGTAGCAAAGTTTTTGAAGCTACCACTAGAAAATACAGTGAAATCGATTGTCTTAGCAGTCGATCAAGAAGGTGGTGCGAAGCTCTACTTATTGTTGTTGCGTGGTGATCATGAGCTCAACGAGGTAAAGGCCAGCAAAGTCGCTGGTTTGACTGACTTCCGCTTTGCAACAGAAGCAGAAATCATTGATTATTTTGGTACGCCACCTGGGTACTTAGGTCCTGTTAAAACCAAAAAACCATTGACCGTGGTGGCTGATCGCACCGTTGCCAATATGAGCGACTTTGTTTGTGGAGCCAATCAAGAGGGGCATCATTTAACCGGTGTGAATTGGGGTAGAGATTTGCCAGAACCGATCGTGGCAGATTTGCGCAATGTCATCGCAGGAGATGCTTCACCGGATGGCAAAGGTATTTTAGAAATTTGTCGTGGCATTGAAGTGGGTCACGTATTTCAATTGGGAACACGTTATTCAGAATCAATGAACGCTGTTTATTTGGATGAAAAAGGTCAATCTCAACCGATGGTAATGGGATGTTATGGCATTGGTGTGACTCGTTTATTGGGGGCAGCCATTGAACAATGTTTTGATGACAAAGGGATTATGTGGCCTGTTTCAATTGCACCGTTTCAAGTGGTGTTATGCCCGATGGGTTACGACCGATCAGACATGGTACGTGAAGCATCTGACAAACTTTACCAAGAGTTAACGACTGCTGGTATTGAAGTAATCATGGATGATCGTGGCGAGCGACCTGGTGCGATGTTTGCCGATTGGGAGCTGATTGGTGTGCCGTATCGCATTGTGATTGGTGAGCGGGGACTTAAAGAAGGTCAGTTGGAGTTCCAGGCAAGAACAGATGCAGAGGCGACCAATGTTCCGGTGGCAGAAGTATTGAATCGGGTTCGTGCAGCGATTCAAGCCAAGTTAAATTGATTCAAGATTCATCATCAGTTAGTAGAAAAGCCAGTCAGTGACTGGCTTTTTATATTTCGACAAAAGAATAAAAAAATAACAAATAAAACAACAACAAAAAATTAAAAACACAAATAAGTTACCGCAAAAAGAAAAATCAAATAATTAGCGCTTGAACATATTGCCCATGCCTTTTCCAGCCATGCCGCTTAACATTCGGGCCATTTTGCCTCCCTTGAATTGCTTCATCATGCCTTGCATTTGCTCAAACTGAGCCAGCACCCGATTGACCTCTTGAACCTGCACGCCAGCACCAGCAGCAATGCGACGTTTGCGACTGGCTTTTAATAATTCAGGTTTACGACGTTCTTCAGGAGTCATGCTATCAATGATGCCTTGCGTGCGTCGCGCTTGTTTATCTGCAACACCCATGTCTTGCTTGGCAGCGGCTTGAGCAAATTGAGCGGGCAATTTATCAATCAAATTACCAAGGCCACCCATCTGGCGCATTTGACTGATCTGCATCCGAAAATCATTGAGATCAAAGCCACCTTTTTTAACTTTTTCAGCAAGCTTTTGCGCTTGATCGATGTCAACGTTCTTTTGAGCTTGCTCAACCAAAGCGAGGATGTCACCCATGCCCAAAATACGACTGGCCATGCGGTCTGCATCAAAAGGTTCAAGGCCATCTAGTTTTTCGGCTACACCGGCAAACTTAATTGGAACGCCCGTGATGTGACGGACAGACAATGCGGCACCGCCACGTGCATCACCATCAAGTTTTGTCAGAATCACGCCAGGCAGTGGCAGTGCTTCATTGAATGCCTTGGCAGTATTCACGGCATCTTGACCGAGCATGGCATCAACAACAAACAAAGTTTCAATTGGATTTAATGTTTGATGCAAACTCTGAATCTCTTGCATCATGGCTTCGTCAATACCTAAGCGACCTGCTGTGTCGACTAATAAGACATCGTGATAGTGGCGTTGTGCCCAATCCAATGCATCGCGTGCAATGTCTTTGGGTTGCTGCTTTTCATTGCTAGGAAAAAAGTCAGCTCCAGCTTGTTCGCTCACCATTTGTAGCTGAGCAATCGCTGCAGGACGATAGACGTCACAAGAGACCGTGAGTACTTTTTTCTTTTGTGTTTCTTTGAGCCATTTGGCCAGTTTGCCAACTGAGGTGGTTTTACCAGCACCCTGTAAACCAGCCATCAAAATCACTGCGGGGGGTTGTGCTGCCAAATTGAGACGGCCCGCGCTAGGGTCTCCCATGATGGCTGTCAACTCTTTTTGAACCACGCCCACCAAAGCTTGACCGGGGCTTAGGCTGCCAATTACTTCTTCGCCTAAGGCTTTTGCTTTGATGTTATTGATGAGTTCTTTAACAACGGGTAAAGCCACGTCGGCCTCTAGTAGGGCTAAACGCACTTCACGCAACATTTCTGAAGTATTGGCTTCGGTCAGTCTAGCCTGGCCTCGCATGGTTTTAACCACACGACTTAAACGGTCTGTTAGATTTTGAAACATATGAGTATTAATCTGTAGATATGAACATTTTAGGTCACTCAAGCTTCGCCTGGATACCCAGTGCTTTATATTTCTTGTTTTTTTTGCGAGAAATAAAAGGTTTCTCACAAAATTCTGAGCAGAATCAAGCCTCTTTTACCGCCACCAAAGCATCGCAGTGGTTGCTATTGCTCATCTTGATCTTGCATGGCGTCGCTTTACACGAGTCAATATTTACTGGCCAAGGATTCATTTTTGGTTTTGCTCAAGCCTTATCGACCATGGCATGGATTGGAGTCACATTCTTCTGGTTTGAAAGTTGGTATTTGCCCATCAAAGGATTGCGAGTCATTATTTTGTTGGCCGCTTGTATCAGCGCCTTATTGCCAGTCATTTTTGCGGGTACTGTTTTGTCTGCTCGCGCCATTCATGATCCTTGGTTTAGGGCTCACTTCATTGTGGCGAACGTCGCTTATGGTTTATTGAGTTTAGGTGCCTTGCATGCGATTTTGATGCATTGGCAAGATCGTCATTTGCATTCACCCAGTCACGATAAGGCCAATAGTTTCTTCGCGAAATGGGGTAATCGCTTGCCCCCTCTTATGAGTATGGAGAGTATTCTTTTCAGAATCATCTCTGTGGGTTTTGCTTTATTGACGCTTACCGTCTTCTCGGGATTATTCTTTAGTCAGGCTTTGTTTGGTAAAGCTTTGTTCTGGGATCACAAAACAGTTTTTGGCATTTTGTCTTGGCTGATGTTTGCTGGTTTATTAATAGCCCGTTGGCGCATTGGCTTACGTGGCTTGACTGCCGTACGATGGGTGCTAGGTTCTTTTGTGGTGCTTTTATTGGCATATGTGGGTAGTCGATTTGTTTTAGAAGTCTTACTTGCCCGATGAAATGGCTACTCTTTACTCTGATATTGACGGGTTTGATTATCTGGTGGCGCTACGCTCAAATTCAGCAAAACAATCGATCTAGCGCCAAGCCAAAACCAAAAACTGCGACCCAAGCAAAGCCCCAATCATCAGCGCCACAAAAATCTCAAGTCATGCAACAGTGCCCCTATTGTGGCTTGCGCTTTCCCAACGATGAAGGTGTTGAGGCGTACTGTTCCAAGGAGCATCGTGCCGCGATTGATTCTAAAGGATGGTGGGGTGAGGCGCATTGGCTTAAGTCACCGAACTACGATGAACGCCCCAGTGGCATGCCCATCGAGTTGGTATTGATTCATCACATTAGTTTGCCACCGGGGCAGTTTGGTGGAAATTACATCGCTGACTTTTTCCAAAACAAATTAGATCCCAAAGCCCATCCTTATTTTGCAGAAATCGCAGACCGCCAAGTATCGAGTCATTTTTTAATCAAACGAGATGGTCAGGTTTTGCAATTTGTTTCTACTTTGCATCGAGCATGGCATGCAGGTGTTTCTGATTTCTTTGGTCGGGAGCGTTGCAATGATTTTTCGATTGGCATTGAATTAGAGGGAACCGATGATTTGCCATTTCAGCCAGCGCAATATTTAGCCCTAAAAAATCTGGTGGATGTTTTAAAGAAAACATACCCTATCTCAGCTTATGCAGGTCACAGTGATGTCGCGCCAGGAAGAAAAACAGATCCTGGGATTCATTTTGACTGGGAAAAATTCGCAGAAATGGCCAATATTCCAGTTCTACAGTTGCCCTACGGACTTCAAAAAAGAGCCTAACTCATCTGCAGTTCATGGCAAGCTAGGTTAGTAAGTACTAGCATCAAAAAATCCTTGGAAATGAAGCCCTAAATTAGTGCCAAAAATACGGTGAATGTTTTCAATATTAGGGATTCCGATAAGTCTTTTTTTGAAAAAAATGCTTATCAAAAGTCATCTAAATATCCTATACTTAGTACCGTTGTCGCCAGTAAAACACTAAATGTAGTGTTCTGTACGGCGAATAGCCTGTGAAATAACCCAAAAAATACCGCTTTTTACCTAATTAATACATATATATAGATATAGGGAGTTCGAATGACCTACGTAGACCCACAAACAACTGGCCAAACAACAAGTCCTTTTGCTGGCCAAACAGCTGGTCAAGTTAGTCAAAATCCATCAGCTGGATTTGTGGCGGGTGGAATTGGTGGTGCGCAAGCAACCCAATTGTCTGATTACAAAATTATTCGTCGCAATGGATCTGTGGTGGCATTTGAGCCATCCAAAATTGCGATTGCTGTAACAAAAGCGTTCTTGGCGGTGAACGGTGGCCAAGGTGCGGCTTCTGCACGTGTGCGTGAGCAAGTGGAACAATTGACTCAAGTGGTGGTGCGTGCTTTATTACGTAGCCGACCCAATGGCGGTACTTTCCACATTGAAGACATTCAGGACCAAGTGGAATTGGCTTTGATGCGCAGTGGTGAACACAACGTGGCTCGTGCTTATGTTCTTTATCGCGAGAAGCGCAATCAAGAGCGTGCTGCGCAAATAGCTGCTCAGCCAGCGCCACAAATTATTGAGCATCCTGGTATCAACGTCACTGACAATGGTGTGGTCAAGCCATTGGATATGGCTGCATTGCAAATGGTGATTCAGGCTGCCTGTGAGGGTTTAGGCAATGCCGTGAACGCAGAGCCAATCATCAAAGAAACTATCAAGAATTTGTACGAAGGTGTACCAATGGCGCAAGTCTATGACTCAGCTATCTTGGCATCACGTACTTTGATTGAAAAAGATCCTGCTTATAGCCAGGTGACGGCACGCATTTTGATGCACACCATTCGTAAAGAAATCTTGGGTCGTGAAGTACCACAAGCTGCGATGGCAGCTGAGTATGTGAACTACTTCCCGCAGTTCATCAAAAAGGGCATTGACGCTGAATTACTGGATCAAAAGTTAATGACTTTTGACTTGGTTAAGTTGGGCGCGGCATTAAAAGCCGACCGCGACTTGCAATTCAATTACCTAGGTTTGCAAACTTTGTACGACCGCTATTTCTTGCACATTGAAGATCATCGCATTGAAATGCCTCAGGCCTTCTTTATGCGTGTGGCGATGGGCTTGGCTCTTAACGAAGTAAATCGTGAAGATCGTGCGATTGAGTTCTATGAAATCTTGTCTACTTTTGATTTCATGTCTAGCACGCCGACATTGTTTAACTCAGCCACTTTGCGTTCACAACTTTCAAGCTGCTACCTCACCACCATCCCTGATGACTTAGATGGTATCTACGAAGGTTTGAAAGAAAATGCATTGTTGTCTAAGTTTGCGGGTGGTTTGGGTAATGACTGGACCAGTGTGCGTGCTTTAGGTAGCCACATCAAGGGTACTAATGGTAAGTCTCAAGGTGTGGTGCCTTTCTTGAAGGTGGTCAATGACACGGCTGTTGCTGTGAATCAAGGTGGTAAACGCAAAGGTGCGGTATGTGCTTATTTAGAAACATGGCACTTGGACGTTGAAGAATTCTTAGAGTTGCGTAAAAACACGGGTGACGATCGTCGCCGTACGCACGACATGAATACTGCTAACTGGATTCCTGATCTATTTATGAAGCGCGTGATGGAAAAAGGTGAGTGGACCTTGTTCACGCCATCCACATGCCCAGATTTGCATGACAAATTTGGTTTGGAATTCGAAAAAGCCTACTTGGCCTACGAACAAAAGGCCGCCAATGGTGAAATCAAGCCATTCAAGAAGGTTAATGCCTTGGATATGTGGCGCAAGATGTTAGGCATGTTGTTTGAAACAGGCCACCCATGGATCACATTCAAAGACCCATGTAACGTCCGCAGTCCACAGCAACACGTGGGCGTGGTGCACTCATCTAACTTGTGTACCGAGATCACTTTGAACACCAATGAGTCAGAAATTGCTGTTTGTAACTTGGGTTCAGTGAACTTGGCGGTTCATTTGAAGACCGATGCCAATGGTCAATTGGTTCTTGATCATGAAAAACTCCAAAAAACTGTTCGCACAGCGATGCGTATGTTGGATAACGTGATTGATATTAACTATTACGCTGTGGCAAAGGCACGCACTTCCAATATGAAGCACCGTCCAG
>JACCDW010667507.1_pt1 | contig 10655 bp, 14 predicted proteins | sample 7449781 | NCBI WGS metagenome assembly JACCDW01 (sample SAMN15323449, study PRJNA562643) | freshwater metagenome | isolation source: river surface water | place: USA:Blue River Watershed | collected 2017-08-18
AATCGTATTAGACAGTCTAGGTATGTTGCTAACACCAACAGACGTCAATCAATTTGAAGCAGGCGATCTTAAAGGTGACATGGGTCGTAAACCCAAAGCACTTACAGCACTGGTTCGTAACTGTGTTAATATGTTTGGCGATCTAAACATCGGTCTAGTAGCAACTAATCACACATATGCCAGCCAAGACATGTTTGATCCGGACGACAAGATTTCAGGTGGACAAGGCTTCATTTATGCAAGTAGTATCGTTGTTGCAATGAAGAAACTTAAACTCAAAGAAGATGAAGATGGCAACAAGATTTCAGAAGTCAAAGGTATTCGTGCCGCATGTAAAATCATGAAAACACGTTATGCCAAGCCTTTTGAAAGTGTACAAGTCAAGATTCCTTACGAAACAGGCATGAACCCATATTCGGGTCTAGTTGACATGTTTGAAGGCAAAGGCTTGCTACAGAAAGAAGGCAATAGTCTTAAATACACGCTAGCAGATGGCACTGTTATCAAACAGTTCCGTAAGGCCTGGGAACGTAACGAAGATCAATCCTTGGATAAAGTTATGAAAGACTTCCAAAAAAATCCATACAAAGAAAATGTTTCTGAGGAAGAAATTGAAGAATGAATTTGATGGAATTCAATTTTTCTGCAACAGAGTGTAACGGTTGGCCAAATTTAAAATTTTACATAGATGATGATTTATACGAGGACTATAAATTTTGTTCAGACGAAGCTAAAATATTTTTACCTATAGAATTATTAAATGGAAAACATCTACTACAAATAGAATTGTACGGAAAGACGCAAAATAACACCGTAGTAGATAAAAACAATACCATAATCAAAGATCAATTGGTTATATTAAATTCTATAAAATTAGACAATGTGCAATTACCAGAAATGTTTTTGTATCTTGGAAGATTCACTGGAAATCCAAACTTTCCTCAATTGACTTGGGGTGTAAACGGATTTTGGAACTGGACTTTTGAAACTCCTATTATAGATTGGGCAATTTTTGTAAGAAATAATGCTAGTGAAAACATCAATTCAGATCTAACAGTAACCTCATCGTTTTCAAATGAAAAAAATACCAAGTTACTAAATTTGTTAGACATTATGGAACATGAATTAAACAATGACAAGTTTTCGTAAAGCAATTATTATTTCATCGGGTCAAATTGAATTTAGTAGACCACCGCCGGGACTTGCATTTTTATCCGGTATATGCGAAAAAAATAATTTAGAATACGAACCATATGATTTAAATTTGTTCATACTAGATTCGCTTGGCAATCAAAACTGGATGAAGTTATACCATTACACAGCGTTACATAATTTTACGACCTTTTATAAAAATTTTGATCAACAGATAGATGAAACATTAGATAAATTTGTACAAATTCTACAAGAAAAAAAACCAGATTTAATAATTGTAACTGTGCTAACTTATTGGCAAAATTATTGGTGTAAAAAACTACTTGAAAAAATTAAAGAGAAAAAGTTAGAATGTCAAACACTAATAGGTGGGTCGGGTGTTGGTGTTAAAATGCAAAACGGCAAAACATTTGCCAGATGGCTATGCGACGAAAATATCTTAGATTATTACATTTTAGGCGAAGGTGATATTGTATTAGACAGTTTCCTAAAAGGATCAATTGAGCTAGGTTGCAATTCCAAGCACGATAAATTTGAAACATGGGCACCACAGATAGATGATCTAAACAATCTACCATTTCCGTCATATAAAAAAATTGATGTTTGTAGATATAAAACTGCAGATGGAAGTGGTGAAATTGCAGTCACTGGCAGTAGAGGTTGTGTTCGTCGTTGCACGTTTTGTGATGTTGGCAATATTTGGAAAAAATTTAGATTTAGATCTGCTGAAAATCTAGTAAAGGAAATTGAAAAACATCATTTAGATACCGGAGAAACTAATTTTTTCTTTACTGATAGTTTAATAAACGGATCACTAAAAAATTTTATGTTGCTACTCGAAGGACTTGTTAAATTAAAACAGACACATTCTAGCCTAGCAAATTTTCAGTATTCCGGACAATTTATTATTCGTCCACAATCTAATCATTCTGAATATATGTATCAGTTAATGGCAGAAACCGGAGCAAGAAATATCCAAGTTGGTGTAGAAACTGGTAGTGATAGAGTAAGATTTCATATGCAGAAAAAATTTACATCCAAAGATGTTGACTATCATATGGAAATGTGTAATAAGTATAACATTGGAAACACGTTAATGATGTTGGTTGGATATCCAACAGAAACTATTGAAGATTTTAACGAAACATTAAATATGATTCGTAGATATCAAAAATATTTAATAAATGGAACCTTAATAGATATAAATGAATCTGCACCTTTGGTTCTTTTACAAAATACTCCTTTGTACGATATGGCAGCAGAATTAGAAATAGAAATAAATCACAGTGAATATTCGAATTTGTCTTGGACGTCCAAGAAAAATCCTGAATTAACAATTAAAGAAAGATGGAGAAGATTTATTATTTTTCAGAGAGAACTAATAAATCTAGGATATCCTAGACCAGCAGAGCAAGAAATACTGCTGGCTCAATATCTAGATAAAATCAAAAATTTAAAGGAACATGACCATGTCAATTGATGTCGAAGTATTAATTGAAACATACACTACACTCAAGGAATATATTCCTAGTAAAGAACGACAAGCAGCCGCTGACAATTTGGTTAGTATGCTAGTAGACAATCTTAGCGACAAAGAACTAAGAGAGTTTGGCGGCGCTGATAGTTATACCAAACGAGCATTGGAAGAATATCTAGACGACGAAGATGAAGAAATTGACTACGAAGAATAACAATGTGGTACAATAAAATTGTAGCAGATCTTGGTAATATCCCGGACTTCATAAACTATTATGAAGGCGAACTCCAGCAGGCAAAATATGATACAGCTATTAAAGGAAACCTGGAAAAGTCCACCGCCGCCTTACCGGGCATTACGGAGCATAGGTTTAACCAGCTTCAGGAAATTGAAGCTGTACTTAATTATCTTAATATTCAACTTCGCAAGATACGACGCAAGCATTTTCAGAAATACCTTGAGACCTACGCTCGTTCGTTATCATCCCGGGACGCGGAAAAATATGTCGACGGTGAGGACGAAGTCATTGATTACGAAACAATTATTAACGAAGTTGCTCTTCTTAGAAATCGATGGCTTGGTATCATGAAAGGTCTCGAAAGCAAAAATTTTATGTTAGGGCATGTGGTTCGATTGAGAACAGCAGGCATGGAAGATGTTACCCTCTAAAACTTTATAAAAATGTCTTTTTTTAAAAATCCACAAGCTAGCCATCAACACACAAAATTCATTCGAGATCTATTATATCAATATGATAGTTTTTTAGACAGCCTAGAAGTTGTTGCCGACTTTGGTTGTGGTGAAGGATTGGACATAGGGTGGTGGGCTACACTTGAAACTAGAGATGATCCACCAGAGCCAAGAAATTATTTGTGTTATGCAGTAGACCGAAACACTAAACAAATACAAAAAGACGTAGCAAGTTTGCCGAATGTTCGAGTAATTGAATCAGAGCTGGAAGATCCAGATAGATTTATTTCTAGACAAATTGATTTAGTTTGGTGTCATGATGTTTTTCAATATATCACAAACCCTGTTTACACATTGCGTCAGTGGAATGAAATGATGAGCATAAATGGGATGTTAGTTATGAGTATTCCACAAGCAGTTCATTATGAACACAATAGATTAAACAATAATAGTTACAACGGTTGGTATTTTAATCATAATGTTGTAAACTTAATGTACATGTTGGCAGTAAACGGATTTGATTGTCGCGATGCTTACTTTTACAAAGACATAAATGACATGTGGCTACACGTTGCAGTTTACAAAAGCGATATACCGCCGATGAATCCGCAAACAACTACTTGGCATGATCTTGTTGATGCCAATCTAGTGAACGAAAGTGTTCGACAATGCGTTGAACGCTACGGATATGTCAAACAAGAAGAAATACTTACAACCTGGTTAGATAAAGATTATTATCGTATTAAAGAATGAAAATAGTTCTTGCAACTGGCGGATTTGACCCTGTACATAGTGGACACATAAGTTATCTTAACCACGCCGATCATTTAGGAGATTGGCTTGTGGTTGGTTTAAATTCAGATGCGTGGCTTGCCCGTAAAAAAGGACGATCTTTTATGACTTGGCATGAACGCATGACAGTACTTGACAATCTTCACATGGTAGATCGTGTAATTGAGTTTGACGACACAGATGGAAGTGCTTGCGATGCTATACGCCAAGTTAAAGCAATGTTTCCAGATGGAAAGATTGTTTTTGCTAATGGTGGCGATCGTACCCAAGATAATATACCTGAGATGACGTTCGATGACGTAGAGTTTGTATTTGGTGTCGGGGGTGAGAACAAACTTAACAGCAGCAGTGATATTTTAAAACGTTGGACATCAATTGAAGTCGAAAGATCGTGGGGAAGTTATACAGTACTTAACGAAATACCCGGTGCCAAAGTCAAAACACTAACAGTTCAGCCTGGGCAAACACTCAGTATGCAGCGTCATCAACATCGTAGCGAATACTGGATGGTTACTGATGGCGCTTGTATGATTAATATGGCCTTGCCCGGGGATCTAGCTAACCCACCAAAAATTTTAGGAAAATATGATGAATGGCGTGTCCCCAAAAATGCTTGGCATCAATTAACTAATCCGTTTACCCGACCTTGTACAATTGTTGAAATTCAATACGGCGAACAATGTGTTGAATCAGATATTGAACGTTTAAATGCTGCTGGTCAAACAGCGCAAATATAGTTCTGCTTGTCTTTGTCTGTATTCAATTATAGCCAATAGTATTTTACGCATTTGGTTTCCAGTTTCTTTGATTTTGATATGTGTATTGTTGTAACCAATGCTCAATATCAGCAGCAGTTTTTGGGTTTTTTGATTCAATGTATCTTTCGACATCACTTTTATTAGCAAAACAGTCTCGTAAACGTTTCACTAGACTATTACAGTCCATTGGTTTCTCCTTGTGGGTAGATTAGTATTTATTGCAATGCAACACAAGTAATCATAATACATAAAACCGGTAAATATATTATTATGCGCGATCTTATAAACATTATCTTAAACGAAGTTACCCTAAGCAAATATGGCCCAGGGCAGAAATTTATTATCAGTAATAGCCAAGCAGGTCAGACGCTTTCTGGGGCATTGGCCAATCAAGGTTTAACTATAGCAGGGCCAATAGAATTAACTAACAAATCCACTGGTAAGGATACTCTTACCATACGAGGTAGTTACGATCATATGGTTCAATTTGGATCCGGGACAGATGCTTACGAATTCCGTACAGAAGACGATTTGTACTTTATTGTTCGAGGCACAACAGGAACCATTGAAAAATCTTTGATTCACAGTAAAGAAAGCAAGATTAGTAATAGAGGTGAAGTCAGTGAAGGTATTCTTGGTGCAGCGATGTTTGCTAAATTTACCAAGAGAGAATCAAATGAAGAAGTAGGCGTAGTTAGCCCTGCAGACATAACTAACGTACTTGATAATTTACAGTCTCAAGGAAATGATACTTATAGTGTCACTGTCAATGATGCCAACAGCGACATTGCAGACACCATTAGTTTTGTATTAAGACTAAAAACAGGACCATATCAAGATTTAATGAATCCGCTTAAAAGAAATCTTATTGCAAATGATATCAACAGTGCAGCGGCCTACGTTAATAGTGCAATGGCCGAACGGTATAGCAAGTATTTTTACCTCAACGGCAAGGCTGACGAAATTAATATTATGGCCGACGGCGCAGCTAGCGAAACTGAAAAGAAGTCGGATGTTTGGGTAGGTATTAGAGATCAAAACGGTTCAATGCGTACCTTGAAACTAAACGCAAGTTTAAAAGTTGGTGGGCAAGCCCAATTTGGTCAAGTTGGTGGTAGTAGTTTTGAATCAATGACAACACTATTTGGCTACTTTGGTATTGATGTTTCTCCCTATCTTGATAAATTTGAAAAACAATCTAAAAAAGATCCTGTTGCCGCTGTAGAATATATGTATAGACAGATCACTGAAGACCTACAAGGCAAACTGGCCGGAAATGACGATAACGAAGAAGCAAGATTTGTGGACCAGGTTGCACATGCAGTAACACACTTTGCTACATTAGGTGATCCCAATGTAGAGCTTGTGGACTTTGACAAAGGTGGATTTAAGATTCTTAGATTCAAAAATCTAGAACACAAGTTACGAACTATAGATCTAACAGCTAGTTATACCGGAAAGACCAGACCCGAGATCAGTATTCACGATGTAGAAAATCCTAAAAATGAATTGATTGCGATTCGTTGTAAAGTAGAAAATAAACCAGCTGGTCCGTATGTGCGTAATTATATTGAAAAAGGTCCTTTGCTCGAAGAAATTACCAAAGTTCAAGAACGCACGTTCAAAGAACTAGAATTACCTGATCCGGAAACAACTCGTGTTCAAATAAGACCCAAAGGTCGCCGTGCCGAACCAAGAGATAAAGATACTAGTCCTCGACAAAAACGAGATAAAAGTTGACTTTTATCATTCTTTACCATATAATAAAATTATAACATCAGAAGCATAATCTAATTGTTAATCAACATATAATCTGACTCTTAAAGAGTTAGTGAAAAACTTAAAGGAAATAACATAATGATGCAATTTCGTAACTGGCCTCAACATCTGGATTGGCTGCGGACCAGAGGATTTAATCCTACTACTGTAATTGATGTGGGTGTGGCGACTGACACAGAAGAACTGTATCAATTTTTTCCGCACAGCAATTATATTTTTGTTGAACCGTGTGCGGAATTTGAACCTAATCTAAAAAATCTTTGTCAACGATATCGAGGTATGTATTTTATGGTTGCCTGTGGAAGAGAAGCTGGCAGCATTACCTTAAATGTCAGTGCCGATTTAGGTGGGTCAAGTATGTTTCGACATCAACTGGCCGATGATCCGGAAACTAACGTGATAGTAGAAAAAGCATTAGGAATGCCAGGAACATTAGAGCGTGTTGTTCCTATGGTTACATTAGATGATCTCTGGGAAGCTACTAATAGTACCGGTCCTGCATTACTTAAAATTGATGTACAAGGCGGCGAACTAGAAGTCATGCGTGGTGCAAATAAATGCTTAGAACATATTGATGTTATTATCATGGAAATTGGCACTACAGAAACATATAAAAATCAGCCGGTGTTTGCAGAATATATTTCGTATATGCACGAACGAGGATTTTGTGTTATTGATTTAATTAACGCTGGATATAATGACAGCGGTATATTAATGGAAGTAGATGCAGTGTTTGCTAGACCCAATGGACCTTATAGTGGATCTGTCAAAGAGTTACTTGATATTCATAAAATTCACGGACAAAATAACTATAAAGGTGTTAAAAGATTCACAGCATGAACAAACAAGAGCAAATACTAATGATCACTGCCGAGGAAGCAGCCGAAGTAATACAAGAAATTAGCAAAATATTTCGATTTGGCTTAGATGAAATGCACAAGTCTGGTATAACCCATCGAGCCAAATTAGAAGAAGAAATTGGTGATTTATTATGCATGATAGATTTATTATCTGATCAAAAGATTATTGAATTATCAAGTGTTCATAAAGCCATACAAGCTAAAAAAGATAAATTAAAAATATACAGCAACATTTTTGACGACAAGGATCAAAACCAGAATGACTGAATTATATCGTGGTTTATTAGAAATTTTGGTGATGCGCTGTATTGAACAAATTGAATCTTTGAGAACGCATATTAGATCACACAACACAGGACACAGCAATAATTCAGATTTTGATATTGGTGTTAATGGATTTTGGAATTTTATGCTTGAAACCATCTTCACTGTTATAACAATCTTATTTTTGTTTTTGTTTGTTTGTTTAACTGCGTCACTGGCAGTTATATCATATCCATTTGCTGCTTTTATAAACTACGGATCCTGGTTGCTAATAAACACTAAAAATCCTAGAGATGAAAGTCCTATCATTATTAAGCAAAACAATGACCAAGAAAAAAAGTAATGTAGCCAAAGGCAAGGACAGCTACGATGCAGAAATAGGCGGCGAACTAGTCGCCTTTTTTAATAAAAATATTACTCCATACGCTACAGAAGTGGGCGGTCCTGCGTTTGACTTAATTCCAATAGAGAAACAAAAAGACATAATGGTCAATGTTGCTCGCATGCATGCCGAGCAAGAATATAATCGTATCATGGATTTAGTGCGGGTTTTACAGAAACAGGCTGACGAAATTAAACGACGTCTATATATTACAGATGCTGTACATGCGGCCGAATATCAATTTCAGATATACCACGGACAATGTTACTGGTTATGTTTTGATAGTAAAATTAATAGAACAAGATTGTGTCCATTAGGACCAAATGATTGGAATACCGGAGCTCCGGAACATTATAATTATATTGCTCGAGTAAAATGGCTAGGTGATTATACCTGGCAGGAAGTTCCTACCACACAAACGTACGACGATAATAATCAACAATCTTAGTCAACTCTGAATCAAAGTTGGCTTGCGGCCGCCATCCTAATCCACGCAGTTTTTCGTCGTTGATTGCATATCTAACATCTTGTCCTGGCCGGACCAAATCTGTTATATGATTCTGATAGTCAAAGGCAATTTCAAATCTTTCAAATATCTTGGTAACTACATTCAAATTAGAATCTTCGTAATTTCCTGAAATATTAAATATCTCGTTTTTCACGTTAGACTGTATAACAGTGTGTACTGCCTCTGCGGTATCCGTGATGTGTAACCATGTTCTACGAGGTTTACCTTGATCATGTAGATCAATTCGGCGACCCAGTTGCAAGTATTTGACGGTTTTTGGTATCAACTTTTCAACATATTGACCAATACCGTAATTGTTAGTGGGACGAACAATAACATATGGAATATTGAATGTTCTTGCCCATGCTTGCACTAACATGTCAGCAGCAGCTTTAGTAGCCGAATATGGATTACTTGGTTTCAGTAAATCTGTTTCCACATGTGCGCCTTCCACAATGTCACCATACACTTCATCTGTGCTAAAATGAACCAGTGTAGGCATATTGAATCTACTCTTTTGTTGAATAAGATTCAGCAAATGATGCACACCATTTATGTTACTTTTTAAAAACACATCGGATCCAACAATACTATTATCTACATGTGTCTCTGCGGCTGTATTGACTACATAGTCACAATCAACTAGTCTTTCGAGGTCGTTAATGTCGGATTTGATATACTTAAAGCGAGGATTTTGTTGAAATTCGTTTAAAAAATGTAAGTTACTGGCATAGGTCTCTTGATCTACACCTAGTACATAATGTCCTTCATCTAAAAGTTTTCTTGTTACGGCTGCGCCAATAAGGCCCAGGCAACCGGTTACATATACAATTTTGCTCATATTTTTCCTAGAACTGCCAACACCTTGAGATCGTAATCAACAGCGGTGTCTATTATTTTGATATTGTGTTTATTTAACAAGGCATGCAACGACGATTCTCTAAAGAAGTTGATGTGTTCGCCGATGACCATATTGTCCGAAGGAGGATCGCGATACGCTGGTACTTCAATATACAAATATTCTTTTGTACAATTTTTTAATTGATCCACTAGTTTATCTATATTGGACACATGTTCCAATACCTGGCAATTCATTACTAAATCATATTTACGATTACTATCTAAACTATGTATAACAACACCGGCTTTTGGTTCAACTCCGCTGACGTCGTACACAAATTTGATAGGCACATCGGGAATGTAAGTACCATCGTCGCCACCATAATCTAATATAGATCTTAGATTATCTGTGTGCTTGCTAATTAAAGCATTGATAAATTCTTTTCTTTGATTGACATATTCCGGTGAATACAATTCACCTTTGTAATTTGGCTCGCATTCGTGTCGCATACTATTGTAGTCTGCATTTCTGTAGCCTTGATACAAACGCTCAATTTCGTTGTCGTTAAATCGCTCAGGCGCAAAATAAAAATCGCAGTTCTTGCAATGGGCCAACGATGTAGCAACATTTGATTCTGGCTTCGTGCCGGTAGTACGCCATATTACAAACTGCGAAAAATATGCAGGCATAAGAACAGGTTGTGTACCACAACAAAGACAATTTGTTTGCCTGTACATTATTGTGGAAACACTCCGCAGTCTACATTGATATTTTGTCCTGTAATTGCACCGGCTTGATCGCTGGCGAGATAATAACAGGTATCTGCAACTTCTTGTCCTGTGGGCAATCGCTGCAATGCAGATTGAGCAGCAGCAAATTCAGTCATCCAAGTAATTGCTTTGCCCTTGGCAGGTGCATGTTCACTTTCTAAGGCAGTCATTAAGCCCGGTGTTGGTACAAGAACAGGACACACACCATTAACTCTTATGCCTCTGGGTCCTAGTTCTTTAGCTAGCGATTGTGTCATGCCGTTCATACCAAACTTGGTTGCCACATAAGCTGAATTGTTACTACTACCACGCTTGCCAGCCAAGCTACTGATATTGATAATACTACCGCCGGTTTTTAAGACCTCTGCGGCTGCTTTACAAC
>JACCDW010889932.1_pt1 | contig 10646 bp, 22 predicted proteins | sample 7449781 | NCBI WGS metagenome assembly JACCDW01 (sample SAMN15323449, study PRJNA562643) | freshwater metagenome | isolation source: river surface water | place: USA:Blue River Watershed | collected 2017-08-18
AGTATATACTATGGTATGAGCAAACAGTTAATCTCCGTGCCACTCGTATAAAAAATATGTTTGATAACTTCAAGCATATTGTCATAGTTGATACTGAAAAGTTTTTTAATTTGGACGAACCGTTTGGTTGGTCAGTATGTGAAGATGCAAAACAGTATTTTTGGCCTAATCGAGAATTAGGAAATAACTGTGTTTGGAGATTTGAGCGTGTAATGAATTGCCCTGCTACTGCTTGGGAATGGGAAATAAATGAATTAGGTGGCGAAGATAAAGTATTTGTAGCCACCAATAATGGACAAGATGCATTAATGATTGCATTAAAATACTCATGAGTATAACAAGAGAAATACTGTCAAAAGAGTGGCATGGAATAGAAATTGAAAACTATCAATTGCCCAAGCATGTTGTTGATTGGCTAAACAATAGAATTGGTCAAGGACATTGGTTTATTAAAGGCCGTCTTGGTGGACAAACAATTTATTTTGACAGCGAAAAGGATCATTTTTTATTTTTAATGACATGGGGACAGAGTGGCTAACTATAAAGAAATCAACAATGGTTACTTGGGTGAGGAACCTAAAAAACTAACATACGATTATATGGTAATAGAAGATAAAGTTCATAAAATACATAAAGCTATCGTTCACAGATTTACCATGGGTGATGTTGAAGACCCAATACTGTATGCGGCAGAACCAATTATAAAATGGCAGAACAGTGAAGAAGGCAAATGGGTAATGGAACACGCTGTTGAAACTCCTGAGTGGAATAGATATGCTGACACTTTAAATTGGGGTCACAGTTTTTATATCACAGCAAAACTAAAAGCAAAGGATTACTCTTTCTTTTTACTAAAGTGGGGTGAGAAAGGCACTCTAAAATGACTAGACGAATTAACGCGATTGTGGCAGTAGACGACCATTGGGGTATTGGCAAAGACGGTACTATGCCTTGGCCTCATTTATCAGAAGATCTCAAACGTTTTAAAGAACTAACAGATGACTGCATGATTGTCATGGGCAAAAATACATGGTTAAGTTTGCCTAAACGTCCCTTGCCAAATAGAGATAATATTGTGGTCAGTAGAACGTTGGATGACGATTTCGCTATCAAGGTCCACGGCGATCCAAAAGCGATAATTACTAAGTTAAAACAAGCAACAGAATCAGACATTTGGATCATTGGCGGGGCAGAAGTATACCGTCAGTTTTTGCCATTTTGCAACAGCGTTTATATCACCAAAATATACGGTGATTATGAATGTGATACCAAATTTCCTGAAGCAGTTCTAACACGTCATTTTGTACTAGATTACATAGAAGATAGTGTAGTAGACAATGATGTAGAATTTCATTACGAAATATGGGAAAAAGATGACATTTTTAATTAAAAAACCAGCCAGATCAGGCGATGTAGTAACAATTAAGCTCACTACTGCTGAAGAACTTATAGCACGTTTAGATGCAGAAGATGATGTTTCAATTACAGTAAGTAAACCAATGACATTGAGTTATGGTGCCCAAGGCGTGGGCATGACTCCTTGGCTAATCACTGCTGAAAATGACAGTGGAGTTCAAATACCTAAGAAAAGAATTATGGTTATGACCCCCACTATGAAACAGGCCGCAGAACAGTATATACAGGGCACAACAGGCATCAAAGTTGTCAGTTGATAAATATCCAAAAGAGGATATTTGAATGCCAACAATACCAAGAGTCAACACCTTTGAAATATTTTTCCCTAACTATACTGTAACTGGGGTTCAAAATGGTGGCGGAACTGCGTCTGCAACACCGCTCTCCCCAATGGGAGGAGTAGTTCTCTCAATTCCTGATAATAGTTTAGATTTATATCTAACCGCAGGAGCTATTGCTGGTATTGCAAGTTCCGTTGTTTCTTTGGCAACATCTCTTCAAACTATTATTGAACCTACAGGTGGAGTTAGAGTTAAAGATATGTTAGATCCATACCAATATCAAATAGTGACACAAGCATTGTCTGCTAATGGATTACCGACTCCACCAGGAACCCCGGCAACAACAATTACTTCAAATGTTTTGGGTGGCGCAATGTCTGTGACTGGTACTTTAGTTGGATTGAGTGGTGCCGCAGCCACAGCCAGTCAAACAGCCACATCCGCATTGACTTCATTTGTTAGTGGATCTTTAGGAACGGGCACTGCTGTTTTTACTGGAAATGGATTTCCAGATTATGCTGGACCAATCACTGCCATCAATGCAGGGTTAAGTGTAATAGGAACCGCGATGTCTGCTATGGCAACTTTGGTCAATGCTTCAGTAGATGTGCCAAGTAGAGCACTGGCACTTAAAGCAGTATTAGGTCTTTTCCAAGTATCAGTTAATCAACAGTCTGCAGGTATTGCGGGCAGAGTTGCACCAACAGCACCTTCGTTATAATATATGTCAGCAAGTCCTGTAGCTAGAATTGGTGATTCATGTGGTGGCCTAATTGCATCAGGTATGGCCACTGTGACAGCTGGTGGAATACCAGTATCTAGAATTGGAGACGCTGTGGGACCACATGGTCAAGGTATACATGGTGGATCACTTATAGCTTCAGGAAGCGCCACAGTGTATGCTGGTGGAATTCCAGTCGCAAGAATAGGTGACACAGCATCATGCGGTCACCTAATCTCTAGTGGTCAAGCTAATGTAATAGCTGGACCTTAATTACCAAAGGTCTTTGGCGTCTGGTTTAAACTCATTGAGTGGTTTAGGCAACTTGCCTTTGAAACCACTTTTCTTCAACTGATAAATCAAAAACGTAGTTCCAAAAACATCCTGATGTTTACCACTGCTGGTCATCATTTCATATTTTGGAAGATTCTCTTTTACTGAGTCTGACATTTTGTCAAACGTGTCTTTACGTTCTTGATCTGTAATGGGCATGTCAAATTCAATGCCGTGCACCAATTGATACCAGTTGTGGTAAGCAGTATGCAGTTTCTTCCAAAACTTGTTCAATGTACGTGTGCCAGTAAATTCACATTCAAATGATTCCCACATGATGTCGGTCATTTTTTCAATCATTTTATCTGTGACTGTGATGCCAGCATTTTCAAACTCTTTAAAAAGATTGAACAGCATGACAACTTCTTTGTTCTCTACTCGACGGTCTTCGTAGCTCTTACGACGTTTCCAATACTTGCAAAAATTTTCAACTTGACGAACAGAAACTGCATCATCAGTGAAGTCAACTACCTGTGTGATAGCTCCAGGCTCGCTGGTATCACCGTAATCCTTGCTGGTCAAAAACAATCCTGCGTCTTCAAGCAAAAGTTGTTTCTCATTGGCGTGTACCCAATCCAAACGAGTTGCACCATCAAGACGCACGCCAAACACCATATTACTAAACAGAGCCAAAGGACTCAAAGGTTCTTTACCTTCGTCACTGTTGAGCACAATAAAGTTCTCACGAATCTCTGCTTTGTCGTGTGTGTCGTAAATTACTACAGGCACATCAATAACGCTGGCGCTTTGTTCGTAAATCATTACATAGATAATATAAAGAACGATACTGGTATGTTGGCCGTCCCAAGCAATCATTTTACCAGGCAAAGCAGGGTCTTCATATACGTTGATGCCCATGATCTTTGTCTGTTTAAAATTCTTTAGAATTTTGATGACATGTTGCCATTGCAAAGGGCGATTCATTGTGTCGTCAATGCGAAGATCTGCTAGTTTGCATTTTGCCGCACGAGCAAGACGAATTTTATCATGCGTCAATTTTGGATTATTTTTCTTAAATTCTTTGATGGCCATTTCAAGCTCATCAGCGGCTGTGTCTACACGAGCACAATAATCTTCTATACGTTGTTTGATAGAAACAAACTTACTAGAAGTTTGAGCAAATCGGCTGTTAACGAATTGGGCTCGAGTCATGGGCTTTTGGATTAGTGTAATTGAGTTAACCATGTTTAACCTTTCAATGTACGTTCGTTGTCTTTAAAAGTTTCGTCGTTAGCAAGCGGTTGCAACAGGTGAATCAATGCACCTTCTACAGCACTACGTTCGGTTTCTTTGTGAAGAATGATATAATTAAGTGTCCATTCTTTTGGATCAATTTCTACATTCTCACGCAACCAACGCCATCCATCAGTGTCAGTGGTTCCTGCTTTGAGTTCATTATGAGCTTTTTGCCAATGTTTGGATTGGCGATTTTTAATCTGACCTTTACCCACATAAACAACTTTGTTGCCTTCACTTAGGATATAAATTCCGTTATGACGACTGGGTACGTCTGCATAATGTTTAAAGGGTTTGGTAACAATACTGGCTTTGAGATCAAAAAAGTCCAAAACTTTTTGAATTGTTTGCTCTACCATTTTGTGCCTTTCTGTTAGTGTTTATAGTGTATATTATAGCACAGGTTTTATCAAAAGTCAAGACTTATTTTTGCCAAAAAGAAAGGGACCGAAGCCCCTTTCGGTTATTTGGTTACAAGGTTACCAACCCCGGCTTTGCCTTAAGCGGCAAGAGCGTAAACGTCTTCGTTTGCGTTTATAGTTTTTGCTTGATTTAGGGTCATCGCCTACCCTGCTGTCCACTCTGTTACTCTTTGCCCTGTCGAAACCATGCTCCCCCAACGCAAGATACTTTTTCAAATACCCTCCGGTGGAGGAGGGGGGATTCGAACCCCCGTCCAAGACCTGTTTCACTTCACTTCATACAGCAATAACTCTTATTTATTCTACTCCGAAATGCGTTTCAATCCTGTTGGCAATAATCATACCAGGACCACTCATTTTTGGTTCATCATATTGGTAGGCAATATCTACACATTGCCTAATCACCCGTTCAGCGATATCATAGTGTTCGCTTTCAGGAACAATGCCCATACTCATAACGAGTTCACGGATTTTAGGATTTGGTGTCATTGTTTACTCCCAGCAAGTCCTTGATTAGGTCTTTCTTTTGTTCATCGGTCATACCCATCTGAACAACAATCTGTTCCAATAACTCCGCTCCGAGTGTGTAGATAATGTCTTTACGAATGTCTTCTTTCATTAGAGTTAGTTCGTATAAGGTCATTCTTGGGATTTCTACATCTACTACTACACTTGGTTCAAATGTAGTTGGGTCTGTGATTTTGCGTAGATTGGAAACTTTCATTTTTCAACTCCGAAATGCTGTTTAATCTCTTGGATACATTGTTCTCCACCATTCAACCAAGTGTCTACACTTTCGGGAACAGGATCACTGATAACTTGCTCACAACAACCGATACATTCTTTAACAATCAACTCGGCAAAGTCATACAATGCCCGGCGATCCGTTTCGAATGTTCCAGCACTGGAATCATAGTTCAAGTCAGGAACACTTTTAATAAGTTCGTTGATTTTTTCGTTCATACATTTCCTAATCCTACTCTACTATAACCTAACTTTGATTTAATCTCTTTACGATCTCGATTCTTCTCTGGCTTCCATGCCCTCGGGTCAACTGTTTCGCCAGTAAGCACATAACGAAAGTCTGGATCATAAACCATACGACCTGCCAGTCGCCAAATGGGTTCCCCATTGTATGGAAAAATACAACCACGACACATGCACCAACTCCAGCCGGTGTCTGTCATTACATTGCCGTTGACTGTGCCAACATACTTGACAACATTGCCTTTATACATTTCTCGCAAGGCTTCGTGATAGTCAATCATTCTTCAACTCCAGATTTTTATCTATTATAACACTTGTCGAAACCTTTGTCAAGCGTTTTTCTATGGTTTCGACTAAATAATAGTATGAAACACAAACATCACATTATCCCAAAACACATGGGCGGAACTGACGATCCAAGCAACCTTATTGAACTAACTCCAGGCGAACATGCCGAAGCACATCGTTTATTGTATGAACAACATGGGCACTGGCAGGACTATGTTGCTTGGCAAGGGCTTGCTAAACTTGATGCCAACTTTGATGCCGCCAAAGAATCTATGCTTGCTGGCAGTAGAAAAGGTCGTGCCACAATGGTCAAGAATCGTAAAGGCAAGAAGTGGGAAGAAATACACGGAGTAGAACGAGCCACTCAAATGCGTAAAGAGTTTAGTAAGATTCGTTCAGCACAAGGAAAGACTTGGTCTGGGAAGATTTATGATGTTACTCACCCAGACGGAACCGTTGAGCGAGTAGAAGGGTTGCGTCAATGGTGTATAGATCGCGGATACAATGCTAATGCCTTTGCCAATGCGTCATTACGAGGTAATAAGACACATGGTGGTTTCATGGTAAAACAGGCTTAGTCGAACCCGCGTCCAGAACACTTTTCTCTTTGCTTCTTACAGCAATAACTTACAGTATAAACTATTTACGTTGTCTTGTCAATGTTTACACCAATATGCTGAGTTTGTATGTGTTCGCCTTTGATATTGTATAATCCCCAATCGATAACCTTTTTGGTTGTAGTGTTAGGATTAGTCGGATCTTCTTTTTTCTTTTCAGTTTCTACGTTGCTGGTAGGTTTGAAATCGCTGTTACTAACTGCCTTGCTTGCGGCAGTTGGTTCAAGTTTGTTGTACTGGCTAAGTTGTTGTATGTCAGTAACCGGCGGAACATAAAGACCCATTACATTCTTACCAATACTTCTTGCCATTGTCCGTTGATCTGCATCCACTGCTTGGCATAGGCAACACCGTCAATATAAACTATTGCAGGCTGTTGTTGGACTACAACCGGAGGTTGTTGAACTACAACTGGAGGTCGAGTTGCCGCATATACTACAGCGCCGCCAATTAGGGCTGGACCGATCCAACCCCAACCTCCACTATGTCCGTGATGTCGGTGCCCGTGGTGGCCATGCTGGGCCATGGCCGGCAATGCGGCCAATACCATTAAAGCTGCTACAAGAAATTTTTTCATTTTATTCTCCTGTTTAGTATATAACGCACAACCAGTTAAAATAGTTGACAGACTTCCCAGGGCGTGTGGAGCCTCTGCCGAGCCATTGTGTCCCCTTGCTATGCAAGTTTGCCCCTGCGAAAGCATACATTTAGTATAACTTCGAGAGTATTTATTGTCAAGTACGGCTTGGACGGAATGTGCCTGCCCATGTTGGTGTGCCGGGAGGACAACCGTTTGGCCAACTTATTGTAACATCGCCGTTATTTGGGTTATTTCCAGCATCTTTTGGACTTTGATTACCACCAACAAAACTGTATCCATTAGCTTTCTTTTGATAAACAAAATTTACATGTCCGAAACTCCATAACGCAATGTCACCGGGCTGTGCTTGATCATTTGGAACTTTTGTTGCATTCCATTTGGATGTTTTATCTCGTATATCATAGGCCCATGCTGTCTGAACATATCTATAGCCTGAAGATTTTAATGCAAAATTGACAAACCCCATACACCACGCCGTTTGATCTGAATTCCATGCACCTGTAGAAGGATATCCTAAGTTTTTCCAGATACCTGTGATATTTGGATTACTAGGAGCTCCGTTCTGCCCAGTTTCTCTCCACAATTTTCTACTTGCTTCTTCTAGCGTCCTAGTTAGGAATGGCACTATATCGCTAGCAGTTGAGGTATCGGATATTAAACTAGTTGCAGTAGTAGCATCATTTGGAGTCCCTGCAAAGTTAGGCTTGACTCCTGCTTCGGCAGCGTCGGCGTTATAATACTTGTCTGGGTTAGCAAGGTAATCGGCAGTTTTTGCATCTGCTTCTATTTGGCTTGCTTCGGGAATCTCAATAGCAATTGACACGTCAACGCCTGCAAATGCAGCACTAGATCCCGGTGCAACCCAAAGAGCCACAGGAACGTTATTGATGTAGACATTGCCACTGTGATATACATCAACAATTCCCGGATTGTTAGTTTTCTTTTGTGGACTACCTGCTTGAATATATGGCATTTATTACTCGTACTTAGGAAATTGTGCTGCCACAGACTGCATGTTTTTAATCAGCGAATTTAATTGATTTAATGTAACCGTGCTGGTTGTAAATCCATGATTCTGCAAGACATACCAGTTGTAAGATTCAACACCTTCTGTCCAATCATAAGGACCTACAACCCTTATACCTGTCGAAGTTGATAAATTTTCAATACTGGTAAGTTTAGTTGCGATTGTTTCAAGGGCGGTAGCCATACGTTCATAATAGCTACTATAGTCATAGGCTATGGCAATATTATGCGTGGATGTGCTAACTTGTAATGGTGCTGTCATAATCAGTATTTATCGTAGAGCAATGCCGGTGGTTCCTTGCATATACTGGTCGGCAGCATCTTTCTTACTAGGAAGCATGACAAAAATATGACTCTTTTTTAAAGTCATTTCTTCTTTATCTCCCAAAAACACCCAGGGCATCATTCCTAGCCCTTGCGGACCAGCAGTAAGTGCTAGTGGACGATCGATGGTTACTTCTTCAGTTGTTTCGCTCATAAAGCGAGTGATAATTTCATCGCCATTTACTAATTTAATGCTAACAACATCTCCTGAGGAGAATCCTTTATTGATCAACATAGTTGCCTTCCTTATCTATTTCTATCCAGGTATGGTCACCTAACCATTTTACCTGTGCTATGTATTCGTATTCTGCTGGTTTGCCTGTGCTCCAATCATTTGGACCAGTTATGCATAACCGTGTAATATTTTTTCTGCTGTCATAGACTAACCAATATACATTACCATGTGCTATTTGAAATTGATACTCGGCACCATGCACCATATCAGTTATATCTAATCTACGTTTTATTTGTGCTGCCTGTTTCTGCAATACAGAAACAAGTTCCATTATTCTATCATACTCTTGCTGGGCATGTAGCCTAGCAACGTTGAGCATTATATCTTTTTGTTTTTCAACTGGTACCAGATCAAATTTTGGGCCGCCGGCCTCTGTTGAATACTTACTAACATTTCTATTAAAGAATGTTATTAAAGAATCCCCCACTTGGGAATCATAACTTTCCCTGCCTTTGGCTAAATTTGATTTTTTCTCGTCCATCAATCATCGCCTATTAGCTTTTCCAATAATTTGTAATGATCATAGGCTTTTTTTAGAGCTGCATGTTTTTCTAATTTAGCAGGATCGGGATCTTGTAGGATAGCGAGTCTATCTTCGATGGTCTCTAATAATTTGCCTAGACTACGGCCTTTCCATTTAATGTCACCTTCAAACTCTGCATCACTTTTAACATGCAGGCCGCTCTGAGAAGTTGTGCTACCTATGCTAGAAATAGTATTCCAGCTATAAGACGGCGATGTACCATTAGACCCGGCAGTGGTATAGAAATAGCTACCAGTTGTTCCTTGGGCACCTGCTGTGGATATTGTATAATTGATGCCAGACATTCCGTATTTTGATAAATCTATTGTACCAGTTAGTACATCGTTTTCTAAAGACGAAATAGGCTGTTCATCTAATGGAAAACTGTTATTAGAGTCGCCCGTCACCGTACCCACCGTCAGTACTTTCAATATATTTCTTCAGCTCAGTAAAGCCTCCAATTAAATTATCGTTGATAATAATTTGAGGTACAGTTCTTGCTGTAGGAATAGATTCTAATAATTCTTCTTTAGTCCAACCGTCACCGATCTTGCGTTCTTCAAAAGAGATTCCCTTTGATTTCAATAACGCTTTTGCTTGATCACAATAAGGACAGTGATACTTACTCCATACAATAGCTTTCATTTTTATCTCCAGGTTTTTTGTGCGATCCAATGTTGGACACGTTGGATACGCCATGCTGCCCACTCTGGGGCTCTAAATAGTGCTCGACCGTTAGGTGTGTAAAGCATTAAATCGTTGCCTACACCCATGAGTCCTATAAATGGTAATTTCATAAATCCGGTAACTCCTCGTATTCTACTTCTTCACTCATAACACCAATAACATAATTAGTACTTTCATTTTCTTGCAGAGCAGTTTGTTTTTTGTTGATGTTTACATGTTTATTAAACCAAGGAATAGGACTTGTTTTTGGATGATCTTCAAGATACTTTATTCCTATTTCTTTTAATTTAGTAAACGCTGTATAGTCAACAAAATCTTTAAGGATAGTAGCATTTAACCCAATAACTGGACCTTTACTAAACAGATAATCTGCCCAGGCTTTCTCCTCCGAGATAACTTCTGTATATAATTTATACACTTCGTCTTGGCAATCTGCTTGGATCTGAATATAATCAGGATCGTCTTTTAATACAGCATTGATAATCCAAGCGGTCCACTCTGTATGCAGTAGTTCATCTTGTAAGATTAGACTGATGATGTTTCCATTACCAATATAGATCTTATTTTCTACCATAGCCAATGAGGTGGCAAATGATACCATAAAGCGTAAGGCCTCAAGGGCGTAGGATGCATGTAGTGCCATCCATATTGCTCGCTTGTGATCATATGTTGAAATATCTTCGCCCAACTCTTTACGACTATTGAGAACGTGTAGATCTTCATAGTAGCGACCAACACTAGCAGCCATAGCAGCAATTTCAGACGTATCGTGAATCTTGTTAAATTCATCTTTCGGTACTCCATAGACATTACGAATAATGTGACTGTAACTCTTGCTGTGGATACTGGTTTCAAAGAAACTCCATGTAAGTGTTAGGGCCTCTAGTTCGGGAATGCTACAAACAGGACCAAAAACTTGAAAAGGAGCCCTGCCTTGAATAGAGTCTAG
>JACCDW010628380.1_pt1 | contig 10645 bp, 11 predicted proteins | sample 7449781 | NCBI WGS metagenome assembly JACCDW01 (sample SAMN15323449, study PRJNA562643) | freshwater metagenome | isolation source: river surface water | place: USA:Blue River Watershed | collected 2017-08-18
CAGCAGGTCAACACTGTGATCGAAACCAAGATTGTAGAAAAAGTCAAGATCATTAAAGAAAAAGGACAGAAGCAGATTGAGTACATTGATCGTGTGGTCAAAGGTGACACAACAGAAATCACCAAAGACATGAGCGAACAAGAGCGCCAGGCATTTTTGGCCAAGCAAAAACAGCTAGAAGATTCAATTAAAAATTGTCCTGTTCCTGAGATAATTGTTGAAGAACTTAATAAGGCAGCGGAATCAAAATGAAACTATATTCAATTTTACTTGCGACTTTGTTAACAGGTTGTTCAACCACAGTTCCAGTGGTAATGAAGTTTCCAGACATACCTCCTTCATTAAATGAGAAATGTGCTGAACTGAAAAAGATCGAAGGCAAGACTATCAGCATTGTTGATCTGCACAGAACTGTGGTAGAGAACTACACACTGTACCACGAATGTGCTGCCAAAAACGAAGGCTGGCTAGAGTGGTACAACACACAGAAAAAGATCTATGAAAGCGTGAAATGAAAAAACTAGTTCTTGTCCTTCCTTTTTTACTGTCTGGGTGTGCTGCTGTACAAGCCTATTTCATGGCCAAATTTGATGTCAACGAATATCAATACATAGCCAGAATTAGAACACATGCAGAAATAGGTGCAGGGCTGTGCGGAACACCGGCTGTAAAAGACGAAGTGAAATACATCTATGTTGTGGCACATGAGTACAAGAACTATGCACAACACATTCCACGCAACGAAGACAGTGTCAAACTCAGCATAACTCTAAATCAAATCACTGATGAATTTTATAAACGGTACCAAGGAGAAAAAGAACCCAGTGCTGCCTATTGCAAGGCCAAGTTTACTGCGATTTCTCAAAGTGCCGATAACATACAAAAAGTATTAGGAGCTAAACCAAGATGAACGCCCAGATGATTTTAAACGAAATCTACAGCACTCCTGTTCAGGATCCTGCTGTACTGGCTCTGGCACAACAGCTGGAACAGATTACCAAGGACTATGAGTCAGGTGCGTTGAGCAAAGATGAATACATTGAACTATTGGCAGATTTTAAAACACAACAGTTGATCATTGCACAGTGCAATGACCTGGCTGCCAAAGAAAGATTAAACAGTATTGTTAACGTGGTTATCAATGCTGCAAGTGTACTGGTGTAAAACATGGCACTATTTCAACAAAACGATAGAACTGATCCAGAATGGGTTTACAATCAATTGAATCCCTCGCAAAATCCTGGATGGTTAAACGCCTGCGAAATAAGAACTAAAAACTTCCTGGGCATGTATCTTAACAAGCAAATAGATGTCGGTACTTTGAAATTTAATTTAATAAACATAAGAGGTACCAAACACGAGTACTCAACCTACGAAGAAAATCTTCGTAAAAACCAACTGGATGATCTTATCAATCCATTAATTGAATCACTATAAAAAAGGAGTCTACAAATGCCAGCAGATACAAGAACACCAATTGCCAGTTTCGGCGATGATCACATGATGCCAGACACTCCACCAGGTGGCGTGCCAGCAGGGTTTGGAGCAACACCTGCCAGTGGATTTGGCGCAGTAACACCAGGATTTGGAGCCGGGGCGGTGGCAGCAACACCAGCACCACAACCTCAAGCCGCACCACAAGGATATGCACCAGACCGTACTGCCAGTGCAGCAGCCGCAGTGGCTGGTGGTGCCGAAAGCACAGTGGCCAATACCAACACAGATTGGATCAACAACAAGTGGCGTCCAGCCATGGGTTGGTTGTACATGACAACCTGTTTCATGGACTTTGTGGTTTTTCCAATTCTTTGGAGTATCCTACAAACTGTGCAGGGCGGTCAAGTCACAAGTCAATGGCAACCACTCACACTACAAGGCGCAGGACTGTATCATATCGCCATGGGTGCTGTGCTTGGTATTGCTGCATACGGCCGTACCAAAGAAAAAGTTGCCGGTGCAAATTAAGCATCCATAAATACTTGCATAAACGGTCAGCGGAAATTGCCTAAAGAGGGATTTCCGCTTGACACATGGTTTAATAACATGTAGAATATGCGTATGGATTATTACACAATACTAGGTGTGCCACGCGGTGCATCTGAAGACGAAATCAAAAAGGCCTATCGTAAATTGGCCATGCAGCACCATCCGGATCGCGGTGGCGACGCTGCCAAGTTTCAACAGGTTCAAGAAGCCTATGATACTCTTGGCGACAACAACAAGCGTCATGCTTACGACAATCCTCAACCCCAAGGCTTCCAATTCAATTTCAGTCACGGTCCCGGCGGCTTTGCTGATCTAAGCGACATACTGAATCAGGCCTTTGGAGGGCATCAAGGAGGATTCCATGACCCATTTGCGCACATGCGTGGGCATCATCAGCCTAGACGCAACAAGGATCTAAGAGTTAACATTCATGTTGATCTTGCCAGCACACTATCTGACCAAAGCAAAACCATCAGCGTACAAACCACACAAGGACACAGACACACTGTGGAAGTGAATATTCCACGTGGTGTACAGACTGGCAGTCAAATCAAGTACAGTGGACTAGGTGATAACTTTTTTGAAACACTGCCACGCGGTGACCTGTATGTTGTGGTCACTGTACAGGCTCATCCCAAGTATGAAATACACGATCACGATCTAGTATACGATGCACAGATCAACTGCTTTGAATCCATACTGGGACAAACCATTGACATACCAGCACTAGACGGTAAAACTTTTCAACTGAATGTGCCAGCAGGAACTCAAAGCGGCGCTATGTTCAGAATACCCCATCAAGGACTATACATGCTGAACACACAGCATAGAGGACATTTGATGGTAAGACTACGAGTGGTAATACCAACCAACCTAGATCCTCGCCAGATGGATCTGGTTCGCCAGATTCAAGTTAGTCTATAAATATTTTACCCATTTAGGATACACATGATACAGCCAAATCCAGAAATTGAAGTGGTAATCTCTGCCGCGGGCGACAACGCCAAACGTTTCAATCACGAATATGTAACATTGGAACATCTACTACAGGCGCTGATCAACTATTCACCTTTTCATGACATGTTGAGCAAGTTTGGAGTGGACGTTGATGCCATGAACGTGGAAATTGAAATGTTTCACGCTCAGGCCATGTACATGGTTGGAGAGATTCCCATTGAACAACCCAAGAAAACTCATGCACTAGAGCGTGTGTTCAATCGTGCGCTCACACAGGTGTTGTTCAGTGGACGCACACAGATTCAGATCATTGATGTGTTTCTCAGCATCACAGCAGAAAGCAACAGTCATGCTGCCTACTTTGTGTTCAAGAGTGGCATAGACCGTGAAACCCTAGTGGAATTCTACAAAGAAAACTATCAAGAAGGTCGTGCAAGAAAAGCAGCGGTGCGTAATCGTGCCACAGAAATTCTTGAAGAACACTGCGATGATCTCAATAAAGAAGCAGCAGAAGGCAAGATTGATCCTGTGATTGGTCGTGATCATGAACTGGACGAAATTTCACATGTGCTGGCCAAACGCAACAAAAGCAACGTGCTCATGGTAGGCGATCCAGGTGTGGGCAAAACTGCCATTGCAGAAGGACTGGCCAAGCGCATTGTGGATGGTGAAGTTCCTGAGTATCTCAAGGACTACACTGTGTACAATTTGGACATTGGCAGCTTGTTAGCAGGCAGCAAGTATCGCGGTGAGTTTGAAGAAAAACTCAAGGATGTGCTCAAGGCTCTGCATCTCAAAGGCAAATGTATCCTGTTCATTGACGAAGCGCATCAAATGCGTGGAGCAGGTGGCGGATCCGGCAGCAATGTAGACTTTGCCAACATGATCAAGCCTGCACTGACCAAGGGTCGTATCAAGGTTATTGCCAGCACCACCTGGGAAGAATACACACAATCCTTTGAAAAGGATCGTGCGCTCATGCGTCGCTTCTACAGACTCACAGTGGATGAACCCAGTCCTGCTGTGGCCAAAGACATTCTCAAAGGACTGCGCCCACATTTTGAAACCTTCCACGATGGTGCTATCAGTGATGAAGCCATTGAAGCAGCAGTGGATCTAAGTGTGCGTTATCAAACAGACAAGAAGTTGCCAGACAAGGCCATTGACTTGATTGATACTGCCGCTGCCAAACTAAAGATCAGTCAACAGAACTGGACTGTGAACAAGCGCCACATCATGGAAGCACTCAGCAAGAGTGCCAAGGTGCCAATTGAACAACTCACAAACGATCAGACTGGTTCTGGACACAATCTACAGAATGTAGAAATCACAGTCAAAACCAAACTGTTTGGGCAAGACACCAGTGTTGACACGGTGTTAGAACACATCTATGTTAGCCGAGCAGGTTTGAAATCGCTGAACAAGCCCATTGGTTCCTTCCTGTTTACAGGTCCCACAGGTGTTGGTAAAACAGAACTTGCCAAGTTGCTGTGTGAAAACCTGGGAATGAAACTACTACGATATGACATGAGCGAGTACCAAGAGAAGCACTCAATTGCCAAACTGATCGGTGCCCCTCCTGGCTATGTAGGCTACGATGATGGCAACCTGGGTGGTGGTCTACTGATCAGCGACATTGAAAAGAATCCGCATGCAGTGATTCTATTCGATGAAATTGAAAAAGCACACCCTGATGTGGCAAACATCTTGCTCACTGTTATGGATGAAGGTATTGTTACCAGCTCAAACGGTAAAAAAGCCGACTGCCGTAACTGTATTCTAATCATGACCAGTAACCTGGGTGCAGCAGACAACGAAAAAAACAACATTGGATTTGGCAGAGACTTGCAAAAATCTGGCGAAGATGATCGTGCAGTAAAAGAATTCTTCAAGCCAGAGTTCCGCAATAGACTGGATGCCATCTGCAAGTTTAACAAACTTGGCGAAGAAAGTCGTCGTAAGATTGTGAGTAAGTTCATTCACGAGCTCAACGATCTAATGAATGATCGTAACATCAAGATCAAGCTCACAGACAGCGCAGTCGACCTGTTGTTGGCCAAGGGCTTTGATCCCAAGATGGGTGCTCGTCCGTTGAGCCGCAAGATCAGCGAGTTAATTAAAGTTCCTGTAAGTAAGAAAATTCTTTTTGAAAATGTAGAATCCTACAGCACAATCACAGTGGATGCTGTGGATGAGCAAATGACATTTTCAATACAAAAAGACACAATGGTGCTACCAGAAATAGACAGCAATGGATACATTATTTTGGAAACAGTTGCATCCTGATATCAAAGTACAACATGCTCAACAGATGTTGTACGGCAAGTATCCGTGTAGACTGGTAATCAAATGCAACGGCGTGAGCATGTTGCGTTATCCTGAGACTCCCTTTGAGGAACAGATGCATTGGACTCAAAGAGTGATCAACTACGGCGGCAGTTGGAAGCGCAGTAAATCTGTTCTTCCTGATGATGTAGAACTGAAACTGCTGCACAATCTCAGAGACTATCGTGCTGATCTTGTGATCACAGACAACGACACTGTAAAGCTGCGCATCGAAGATCCTCTCATGCAGATCTATGCCATGGACATGAAACTGCTGGAAGAGTTTGCAGACAAGGTGTTTGATGGTGTGACCAATGCTGCTGCATTTTTAGAAAGCATTACATTGCCCAAAAATGATCAGGACCTCAAGCTGATTCAACAGGGTTATGTTCTGCGCTCTCACAGTGATTTCAAATACAAAATCAATCTACGCGATGGCAAGTACAGTCAGGATATTAGAACCAGTCTATTGAATTACTTGACAGCACTGTCCACTGATGTTTCTGTACCTAAAAACACCCGGGACCAATTGGAAAAGTCACGAGGTGGTTATATTTGGAACGCATACTTTTATTGCATGGATGAGGATATCAAGCTCATGATTGGCATGATTGATCCCAAACTGATACGAAGTATAGACAGATATCATAGCACGGCTAAATAGTAGTATATTATAGGAGTCTGCTATGGCACAGATAATCGAAGAAAATATCATAATCAAAGTTAGCAAATTGGTCAAGGCCGGGGCAACAGAAAACATTGTACCAGATGAGACCGTACAAGCACTAGAGCAAGTGGCGCAGGAACTGTTAGGCGACGGCGTTATTGTTGAAGTAGAAAAGGCCTGAATTATTTTGGCAGCAGTGGGCGGCCAGTAAATACTAAACTGTTTTTCAAAGAGGACTAGAATGTCAAAAGGCAAAAAAATCGTTATTCCTGGTTCAACACCAGAAGCTGTACAGCCTACCCCGGGCACCAGCGCCAGTGATCCTGGACAAATCGAGGGACAAAAAGCTCAGCATCAGCTTCTGCAAGAAATTGCTCGAGTACAAGCACAACAAAAAGGCAATGCAGGAAATCAACCACAAGGCGAGCCTTTTGATTTCAGCAAGGTGCATTTACACTTTGGTATTCCCTGCTATGGTGGCATGGTAAGCGAACCCACAATGACCAGCTTTCTGCGTTTCACTCTCATGGCTGCACAGGTTGGATTGCACTGGAGTTTGGACACAATGGTCAACGAGAGCTTGGTAACTCGCGCTCGTAACAACTTGATGGCCAAGATGATGACCAACAAAGAAGCCACTCACTTCATGTTTATTGATGCTGACATTCGCTTCCAGCCAGAATCAATCCTGCAGATGATTGCATGTGATAAGGATGTTATTGGCGGTTTGTATCCTAAAAAAGCACTGCCAATCAACTATGTGATTAACCTCAAGCCCACTGTTACAGTACAGGGAGACATCTACACAGTTGATACCATGGGCACAGGCTTCCTGCTGTTCAAGCGTCCTGTATACGAGCGCCTGATCCAAGCACATCCAGAAACCAAGTATGTGGATGACATTGGCTTGGGCAAGCAATATGAGCCCATGATGTATGCTATTTTTGACACTGTGATTGATCAGCGTGGTCATTACTTGAGCGAAGACTGGACATTCTGCCGTCGCTGGCAAGCACTGGGCGGCGAGATCTGGGCACACAGCAAGGTACTGCTGAACCACAGCGGGCACTATGAATTTGCTGGTGATTTGAGCAAGCTGGATATTAATAATCTTGCTAACCCTAATCCGCAACAAGCAGCACAAGGTGTGCCGCTGCCTGCCGCAGAGCCTGCCTAAGCGGCAGTTTTGCACATAAAAACAGGCCCGCAAGGGCCTGTTTTGTTATACAGCCTTTGGCCAAGAACACAATAAATACTAACAGCCCGAGGTAAACGCAATGCAAATCTTTGATATATTTGAAGCATCACAAGCAAGAAAATTAGTGGTAACTTATCCAGGACGTTTTCAGCCCTTTCATCAGGGACACGCTGATGTTTTTCAAAGCCTACAATCCAAATTTGGCAGTGACAATGTGTACATTGTGAGTGCTGACAAAGTAGAACAACCTAAAAGCCCTTTCAGTTTCAGCGATAAAGTGCAGTTCATGCGAGCAGCAGGAATTCCTGCACACAGCATTATCAACACCAACAAGGTGTATGATCTTCCCGAACAGTTTCAGTCTGAAAAGAACAACATTGTTTTCATTGCGGTGGTAGGTGAACCAGACGCCAAACGCCTGAATCCGGGCAGTACGAAAAAAGACGGCAGTGCCAGTTACTTTCAGCCCTGGCCTGGAGATTTTAAACAAGCAGAAACCGCAGACAAACATGGCTATGTGATTGTGGAACCAGAGCGTCCTAAGGTAATTGAAATTGGTGGCGAAAAGGTTGATGTCAGTCACGGAACTCCTGTTCGTGCATTATGGAACAAGATAAAAGACAAGCCAGAGCTGCGCAAGGATTTTATCCAGCAAATGTATGGCCAGTATCATGCAGAGCTGGAACCTATTCTGGACAAGATTGCGGAAAGCTCAGAGCTAAATGAAATCAGCCTGGGTAACTACTATTCCAAGGCAAACAAGAGTAGAATTGATAACATCTCTAAGACTATTTTTGCAGACCCTGCTAACCCTGAAGTTATTGCAGCCAAGAGAGCTTTACAAAATCGCGAACGTGGCATTCAGCGCATGAGTGCTCGCAATCAAAAAACACGACAAGCACAACAGCAACAACAACAGCAGGATCGTATTGCACAAGACACAGCCAATCTAGATCAATTGCAAGCACGACTGGCAGAACTGGAAAGACAGTTTGATAAAGATTTTGAATACAGTGACGACCATAGAGTATGGAGCAAGAATCATGAAATCAAACAACAGATCTCTGCACTCAAGAAAAGAATCAATGATGTGCGCATTGGGGTAGACGAAGGATGGTTCAGCAGTGAGCCAGCCAGCAAGGATCCTTGGTTCCTGAAAAAAGATGGCGATGTCATGCGCAGTCCAACTGGCACACCACTCAAGTTCAAGAGCAAACAAGAAGCTGTTCAGTGGGCAATGAAAACTTTCAAAGTCAGCTTTGAAAAGCAACGAATCATTCCTACCACAAACCCAGACAAGAATTTAATCACCACAGGTTCTATTGCTGAAGAAGCAGCCGGAGTGGGTGTGGTCAAGAACGGCAAAGACCCACGTTACATGACAGCAACCATGGGTGACGATAACAAAGTCACAGCAGACACACTACCACAAATGATGAAAAATTACAATCTCATTCCTGGAAAAAAGAAAACCCTGGAGAGCAAAGACGATCTGCGACTGCATCTCAAACGCAATCGATTCAAAGCTCTCGCACAACGCAAGCGTGAGGAAGAAGAACGTTTGGACCAGGCCATGCGTAATGTTGCCACAGAAGTGGATACAGATCCAACTGACAACATTGATTCGGCCATGCAACAGTATTTGAGCAAAGGCGGCAAAATTGAACTGCTGCCATACAAAAAACCTCGCGCCAGTGATCGTATGAACTGGGGCAGTAAACACATTGGTACAGGCAGAGGTGGTAAGGCTGCTAACCAAAGCGGACTAGGAGCAAACACCATGCCAGGAGCAAAACCAGTAGTAACAGTTGAAAGTGCTATCATCAAACGAATCATTGCACAACACCGACAGATTCTAGCACAACACGGACCAGGAGCAGTTATGGAAGCTGCTCGTGAAATAGATCTTTATGTAAGACCTATTCAAGTTATCACCGAAGAAGATGTGAGTGTGTTCACTGCACAGGCAATTCGCAACTTGAATCGTAATCTATACGAAGGCATGTTTGAATTCAATCGTAAAGATCCATACAACAGTGAATTTGCCCCGGACGTGGGCATGGGCCGTATGACACTGAGAGCCTGGAAGCAGAGCCTGGCCAGTCGTCTTCAGGACCTGAACAATTATGTACAAGAAGCAACACAATCAGGAAACATCGACAAGGCCATGATGTGGGAAAACATCTACAAAAAAATGCAGAACCTGAATCTAGATCCAATTGCAAAAGAAATTGAAGTGGCACATGCCCAACTGGAAATGATACGCAGACAAGGTGGAGTTCGCAGTCGTGCATTTCAACTGCAAGAAATGGCAATTGTACGACTGGAAGAAAATTGGAAAAAGAAACTGGCAGCACTGGGATTGGCCGGCGCCATTGGCATGGGGGCGGCTGCACCGGCACACGCAGACTGGATTGACGATGTGATGGAACCTGTACACAAGGTCAACAAGGTGGTTCGTGATGTTCAAAACTTTGGACGCAACACGGGCGAAAAAATTCACTACTACAAAGACAAGGTTGGTCGTAATGTGGAACAGGTACCAATTCCAGGTGCAGAAAAGTTTGGCAGAGATCTGCGTGGCGACGTTCCACCTCCATTGGTAGACACCAGTCCTGAGGCAGCAGAAAATGCTCGTCGCAATGCTGAAATGAATCGTGAAGAGCAGCGACTGAAGCAGTTGCGTCAACAGGAACAACAGAGACAAATGCAACAGGTGCCAGAAAGACCCTGGTACGACAAGTACTAAATATAAAATAAGGACATATAATGAAAAGCACAGATTTCGCCAAACAACCTGTTGAAGAAAACCAACATCAGCCAGACCATGAAGTTAGCATGGCCAAGCGTCAGTTATATTTTTCTGCTAAAGCTGCAATTGAACTGCACAAGGTACTAGCCGATATCAGTGAGGACCAAGGCCTAGAAGGTTGGGTGCAAAGCAAAATCACCAAGGCCTACGACTATCTTATAGCCGTACATGATCATTTGGTATATCAGGAAAAGATCGAACAGCCGCCAGGGTTTACTTTTGAATCTGCAGAAGTCATGTTTCAAGACGTTTTAGAAATGAGTGCAGGTGCAACAGGCGCAGGTGCAGTGGCAGTGGCCAGTGGCTCATCCATGCGAGCACCAAAGATGCCCAATCCTTTCAAGCGTAAGAAAATCAAAGAACAAATGCCTGCAGCCAATGTGGCCGCACCAGCTGGTACAACTACAACAGCAGCACCGGCAGTGCCTCCTAAACCAGGTACACCAGCACCAGCTGCAGGTGCGGCACCAGCAGTGCCACCAAAGCCAGGACAACCAGCACCAGCAGCAGGTGCTGCACCTGCACCAGGCCAACCACCTAAACCAGGTGCACCAGCTGGCACAATGACACCACCCAATCCAGCACAGGTAAAGAAAGATCAAGACACACTAGCAGCAGTATTGAACAATCCAGCAAGCCCTCTGAATGCAGAGTTGCAGGCCTTGATTAAAAAAGCAGCCGCTATACCAAAATAAGGATC
>JACCDW010672316.1_pt1 | contig 10645 bp, 9 predicted proteins | sample 7449781 | NCBI WGS metagenome assembly JACCDW01 (sample SAMN15323449, study PRJNA562643) | freshwater metagenome | isolation source: river surface water | place: USA:Blue River Watershed | collected 2017-08-18
CACAGAACGCACCAAGCAAAGCATCCACTGCCATTGAGGAAAAACCAAGCCTCACGCTGGAAAGGGTTTTTCGCGATCCCACCTTGTATCCCAAACCAGGCAACTTCGGTGAATTCGCCCCCGATGGCAAACACTTTTTGGAGTTTGTTCAGGAAGAAACCGACAAATCAACACCCAATTCCCCCTCACATTGGTTGTTGATGAAAAAAGACATCGAAGGGAAATTGGCCACAAGCACTACCCTGTTCGATTCCAAGTGGTTTTCCGAAATACCGCCCCAAGGCAGCTACGAAATCAGCGGCGACGAGAAGTTCATGGTGGTGCAATATGAAAAACAGCAAGTCTATCGCCACTCATTCACTGCGAAATGCTATGTCGTTGATTTACAATCGCATAAAATCACATACATACCCGGACGTATGCGGTATCCTACCCTATCGCCCGACAACAAACGGGTGGCCTACGTGAAGGAGAACAACGTTTTCATCTATGATTTGCTCTCCGGCGCCGAAACCCAAATCACCACCGATGGGGCCGAAAACAAAATCATCAATGGCGCGGTGGATTGGGTATATGAAGAGGAATTCACCATGGACAATGGCATGCGGTGGTCGCCCAGCGGCAACTTCCTCGCTTTTTATCACTTCGATGAGAGCAAAGTGAAGGAATTCTCGATGGACATGTTCAACAGCAAGGAACTTTACCCATCGCAAACCCATTGGAAATACCCCAAGGCCGGCGAAGACAATGCCAGAGTGGATGTGCATGTTTACGAACTCAATAGCAAGCAAACGCGCATCGCTAATACAAACAGTGAGAAGGACCAGTATCTACCCCGCATCCAATGGACCCAAACCGATCAGTTCTTGAGCATACAGCGATTGAACCGTTGGCAAAATCATTGGGAACTTCTGTTCTGTAATCCCATGACGGGCGACTGCGGATTGATCCTGGAAGAGGTGGATTCGGCCTATGTGGAAATCACCGACAACCTAACTTTCATCCCCAAGAGCACCCAGTTCATTTACAGCAGCGAGAAATCGGGATTCAATCATTTGTACTTGCACGATTACCGCGATTGCGTTGAAAAGGGCAATGTATCGCCCAATTGTGCCGCAACCCAACGATATTCCAGAGCCATTACCTCGGGTTCTTTTGATGTGATTCGATTCTTGGGCTATGTTGACGCCACAAAAAGCATCGTTTACAGCAGCAGCGAGCAATCGATGTTGGAAGACCATGTGTATTGCATCGGCTTGAACGGCAAAGGCAAAAAGCGCCTCACCGAACCAGGCTATAATTACAACGTGAATTTGGGTCCGAATGCCCTCTATTACACCGAATCCCGCAGCAACAACTCAAACAAACCTGTGGTGGAACATCGTTTGAAACGAATGGACGGAAAATGGAGCAAAGATGTAGAGTTGAACGCGGCATGGACTGAAAAAATGGTCTCTTTGAATTTGGGCATTGTGAAGTTCGGGGAATATGCCACCGACACCACCACAAAGGGCTATTGGGAAACCGAATTTTGGCACCTCGCGAAAGTCAACGGCTGGGATGCTGCAACAGCCAGTACACAATATGGTGTTCACAAACGCCTCATGTCAACACAAATTTCTTACACGATTTACCCTCCCAATTATAATCCCACGCAGAAGTATCCTGTTCTGATGTTTGTGTACGGCGGACCCGGTAGCAACCAAGTGCGGAACCAATTTGGCAGTCGCAACTTCTTCTATCACCAATTTTTGGCCTCAAAAGGATACCTAATCACGGTGGTTGACAACCGTGGAACCGGCAGAAAAGGCGCTATTTTCAAGAAATCGACCTACTTGGAGCTGGGCAAATTGGAAAGCAATGACCATGCCTACGCCGCGCAACAAATGGCACTGACACCTTATGTGGATGCCAGCAGAATAGGTATTTGGGGTTGGAGTTTTGGCGGATATATGAGCAGTAGCGCCATCACCAAACACGCCAATGTTTTCAAAGCAGCTGTGGCCGTGGCACCGGTAACCCACTGGAAATTTTACGACAACATTTATACAGAGCGATACTTGCGTCGCCCAGTCGACAACCCCCGAGGCTATGAGGACAATTCGCCACTGAATTACACCGATGGCATCAAGGGTAATTACTTGTTGGTACACGGAACGGGCGATGACAACGTGCATTGGCAGAATTCCGCTGAGATGATCAACGCAATGATCAAGTCGGGTGTTCGATACGATGCGGAAGTATATCCCAACCGCAACCATGGCATTGGCGACCGCGCTGCGAGCTATCATTTGTATCGCAGGATGACGGAATTCGTTTTTGAAAAATTATAACATCTCTTTTTTCAATTGCAATTTTTAAAACACAGAAGGGGCGAACTTTGCAGTCAATCAAACGCTTTAAGCAATTAATTGTTAAACCATCATGAATCTTAGCATTGGAAACCCCGCCCCTAACTTCTCTGCACCCAACCAGCGCGGAGAAATCGTTACTTTGAACAATTACACTGGTAAAAAATTGGTGTTGTATTTCTATCCGAAAGACGATACCCCCGGTTGTACTGCGGAAGCGTGTAGCTTGCGCGATAACTATGAAACTTTGTTGGGACAAGGTTATGCCATCTTGGGTGTAAGTCCTGACAAGGAGGCCAAACACCAAAAATTCATTGAGAAATACAATTTGCCGTTTGATTTATTGGCTGACACTGACAATGCGGTGGCCTTGGCTTACGGTGTTTGGGTGGAGAAAAGCATGTACGGCAAAAAGTACATGGGGATTGCCCGTACCACGTTTGTTATTGACGAAAATGGCAATTTGGCTGAGATCATCGAGAAGGTGGATACTAAAAATCACGCCAACCAAATCATCAAATAAGGATTCCAAAGAATGACAGAAAAACAGTCTCCAATCGGTATCGTGGGCAGTGGTAGTTGGGCCACTGCATTGATGAAAATGATTTCCGATGGGGGGCGTCCTGTCAAATGGTGGATTCGAAATCCCGAAAAAGCCACATACATTCAATCCCACTTACACAACCCGGATTATTTGTCCAGTGTGGAAGTCCATCCCAATTGGGTGAGTATTTCCACGGATTTGCAAGATGTGCTCAATACTTGTGAGACCATCATCCTTGCGATACCCTCTGCGTTTTTGCATCAAGCCCTGGGCAATGTTACACTGCCGGTGAAACACACGTATGTTTCGGCCATCAAAGGAATTGAGCCCAATACTCAGTTGGTCATGGCCAAATATTTGGAATTGCACCATCATATCAACGCCGATAACATTGCAATCATCACAGGACCCTGTCATGCAGAAGAAGTCGCTGCAGAAAAATTGTCCTACCTAACAGTTGCCGCCAACCAATTGGGTATTGCCGAAAAGGTGAAGCAATATTTGGTAGGGACCTACATTAAGGTAAAGTGCAGCAATGACCTGATGGGAGCCGAATATGCTGCGGTGATGAAAAACATTTATGCCATTGGAGCCGGGATCGCACATGGGTTGGGCTATGGCGACAACTTTTTGGCATTGTACACGAGTTGTGCAATCAGAGAAATGGAATCCTTCTTGAATGCATTGGATCCGAATGAAATGAGAGATGTGAATGAGGCAGCCTATTTGGGCGATTTGCTGGTGACGTGCTATTCTCAGTTTAGTAGAAACAGAACCTTTGGGAATATGCTTGGCAAAGGTTACAGTGTAAAAGCCGCACAACTTGAAATGAATATGGTGGCCGAGGGATATTACGCATCGAAACTGGTATACGAGAAAAGCAGCCAAAGCGGCCTCACATTGCCCATTGCCGATGCCATTTATCAAATCATTTACGAAAATTCCAATTCCAAACGCACCTTCCGCGCTTTGAGTGAGGAAAGCCTTCGCTAAACCCATTTACAGCACGGGGAATTCATATTCCTTGCTTTTATGTTGTTCTAAACCAAACAAAAGGGTGGTAACTTTGTATCTTTATTGAACATGGGATTTAAGATTTATACAAAAGCGGGAGACGACGGAAAAACAGGCTTGATTGGTGGTGAGCGCGTCTCTAAGCATCATATCCGGGTTGAGAGTTACGGTACAGTAGATGAACTCAACAGCCATATCGGAATGATACGTTGCCATGTAAAAGGTGAGTTAGAAGAAGTATTGTTGGCCGAGGTACAAAACGATTTATTTACCATCGGTTCTTTTTTGGCCGCTGCCCCTGGATCAAACATATCCTTGCCCGCATTGGGCGAAGAAAAAATCGGTCGTTTGGAAACAGAGATCGACCGATTAACCGCTGATTTACCGGAATTAAAAAACTTCATTCTTCCCGGCGGATCGGTTCAAGGCGCACAAGCCCATGTAGCTCGATGTGTTTGCCGCAGGGCTGAACGCTTGGTTGTTCACTTGCGCGACATTGAAGATGTTCCTGGTTTTGTGGTGAAGTATTTGAATCGATTGAGTGACTATCTGTTTACCCTCGCGCGCTTTTTGGACCACCAAAATGGAGGCGTTGAAATCATCTGGAGGGGCTAAAAGTCAACAAAAAGACGCGAACAAGGCAATATTCATCGGACTGTGGCCACCAACAATACTCGGGTTGCTCAATTTCTTTAACAGCAAACAAAATAAATAAAACAGCAAAACAAATAATTATTACATTTGTTACAACAAATATCATTATGAAAAAGAATACATTCATCATCGGAATCGCTGCCATCGCCCTAGCTATGGGTTCATGCGGCAGCAATGCAACTGAGGCGTCTGGCGCTGATTCAGTAGCACAAGCAGATTCAACTGCAGCAACCTACACCATCGATGCAACCAGCAGTACTTTGGGTTGGTTTGGAACACATTCTGTAGGCACCGGCGACCATTCTGGGACCATCAGTATCAAAGAAGGTTCTTTGAGTTTGGCGAACGGCAACATCACTGCAGGTTCTTTTGTGGTAGACATGACCAGCATCAAATGCACAGATTCTTTGCCCGCTGAGTACTTGACCAAATTGCATGGGCATTTGGCAGCTGAAGATTTCTTCAACACCGCAAAGTTCCCAACTGCAAAATTCGAAATCACCCAGTGCGAGGTGAAAGCGGATGGAGACAATACCCATTTCATCAGTGGTAATTTGACATTGCGCGATTCAACCAAGAACATCTCTTTCCCAGCGAAAGTAACTGTGGCTGATGGCGTTACTGCAACCGCAAAAGTGGTTATTAACCGTTTGGATTGGGGTATCAACTACGACAAAGACAATATGTCGTTGGCTGAAGCTGCTCAAAAGAAGTTGAAAAATGGTGTTGTAAGCAAGGACATCACCTTGAACATTTCATTGACTGCAAAAAAATAAATCTTGGCGATCCAAACCAGGAAATTAACTGGCATTGGCGTAACCAAATGAATTCCACCACTTGACGATTTATCGCTCAGGTGACACAAAAGAGAGGGGCCCGCGTTGCGGGCCCCTCTCTTTTGTGCTTCGTTATATTTACGCTATTAAGCCATTCTGCGATTACCCACCCAAACAAATCGGCGGTTGACGTATTGTGCATCGGTGAAGGATGCGTTTCCACTGGGATTGCCACCTGTCACATGAAAATCACTGAAGGCCGCATGTTGGTTGACAAATGCCGCACCTCCGAAATTGAAACTCACGGGTGTGAATGCCTCATTCATTTCATCCTCTACCCGATTCATAAATCCTTCGTCAGTGCTGTAGCAAGAACAAGTAATGGCACCCAAATTGGCTGCACATTCTTTGGCCAAAGCCAAACTGTGGTCGGCGTTGTTCGTTTTAACCACAAAAACAATCGGACCGAAACACTCATGCTTCCATTGTGCTTCATCTGCAGCATCTACGGCAATCACCGCGGGTGATGCTGTTCTCGCATCGGGAAATTCCGCATTTTCAACGGCCATCGAAGATAGCACCACAGAAGTACCTGCTGAGGCTTCCACAGATTTTACGCGCTGCGTAGTTACATCATTCTGAATGGCACCCAATGTGCCAGCGCCCATTTTGGGATTTTCTGCCAAACCCTTTACGGCTTGTGCAATTCCCGCAACCACTTCATCGTAACTCAATCTTCCATCTGCTGTTGCAATGCCATCTGCTGCCACAAACACATTTTGGGGTGCTGTGCACATTTGTCCACTGTACAAACTCGCAGCAAAGGCAAGGTTTCCGAATACCGCGGCAGGATCTTTTGCCCCTTCCAAAATCACAGAATTCACCCCAGCCTTCTCAGTAAATACGGTTTTGCCTGAAAGTGACTCGATGTAATCACCAAATGCAGAACCACCTGTATAGTCGATCAGCTTCACCGATGGCGCTTCCGCCAGTGATTTTGTAATTGGGCTATCCAATGTATCTACACCCAATTGAACCACGGTTTCAGGGAAACCGGCGGCCCGCAGGGCCGCCTGCATTTCGGCAACCACCATGGCGATTGGCAATACACTCTTTGGATGAGGTTTAACAATGCTTGCATTTCCCGTCATCAAACTACCAAACAACCCTGGTACCGTATTCCATGTTGGAAATGTAGAACATCCGATTACCAAAGCAACTCCCTTGGGTACCGCCTTGTAATTTTTCTTCAAATGCAAATCAAACTTACCCATGTTCTTCACCCAATCCACCGATGCGGGGAAACGATTCAATTCATGGTAAGCCATCGACAAAACTTCCAACGCGCGATCATTTGCATGCGGACCGCTCGCTTGAAAACTCATCATGAAGCTCTGACCCGTTGTATGCATGGTTGCATAAGCGATATCAAAGAACTTGACCGCTACACGATCCAGGGCATCCAACAGCACCGCCGCACGTTCATCGGCCGAGGTTTTGCCCCACACCTTTTGTGCAACATTGGCCTGTTGAATCAAGGTATCCGCAGTAAATTGAGGATATTGTATGCCAAGGCCCGTCATCATGTAAGGACTCACCTCTTCACCCACCCAACCCGTGCTTCCGTGCTGAGCCAATGCTGTGAAATTCTGTGTCAATAATGCCTGAAACGCCGACAACCCTTGTGCCATTCCATCCTCGGCATATGCGCGGGGCGATTCTGGCCAAGCCGCATAATACGTTCTGTTTTGTTGTGCAGCATACGCCGCTTCCAAACGCTCTTTTATTGTATGATTCATGATACTTTTTTCAAATTGAAGTTCAAATAAATCGCAACGATCGCCATCCCAACAAATTATTAAGCTTGGCCCGTTGGTCCGCCAAATCCAAACGGCACAGTATGCGGAGGCAGTCCGTTACCCTCTTCCAAGGAAATTTCACCGAAATGATCTTCGTACCGACCCAAATTGTCACTCAGAGCCATCACCAATCGCTTGGCGTGTTGAGGCGCTAATATAATCCTACTCTTGACTTTCCCTTTTGGAATTCCTGGCATCATACGCACAAAATCCACGATAAATTCTGTTTGAGAGTGGGTAATGATCGCGAAATTGCTATAAATACCTTCGGCAACTTCTTCAGTTAGTTCGATATCCAAACCGGGCACTTGTTCTTGATTGTCTTCCATATTTGCGCTTTGTACAAAATTAAACCTTTTCCCCATTTTATCGTCTATATTGCAGTTTAAACAGCGACATCCATGTCAGAAAGTAACTCGTACAAGTTCCCAATAGCCATTCGGTTTGCCGTCCTTCTCGTTTCGATTGCAGGTTACAGTAGCCAAGCAATCAAAGCACAAACCATCACCTGGTCTGAGCACATCGCCCCAATCTTATACAACAATTGCACCCAGTGTCACATAGATGGTGGAATCGCCCCTTTTTCATTGGTTGGTTATGGCAAAGCAAAGGCTTATTCCAGTAGCATCGCTGCATCAACCCAAAATAGGAGTATGCCACCTTGGCCTGCAGACCCCAAGTACCGGAGATATGCCCATGAACGCATATTAAGCACCGAAGAAATAGAACAAATTAGCAACTGGGCGAACAACAATACCCCGGAGGGCGACCTGAGTAAAGCGCCTGCAGATCCTAAACCCAAAACAGGCGCCAGCATCACCCAACCCACATTGCGGTTAAAGATGCCCAACTACACCGTAAACACGAATGGCGATGAGTATCGCTGCTTTGTGCTTCCTGCAGGGTTCACATCTGATCAATTTTTGACGGCCATTGAAGTAATACCGGGAAATCCGAAGGTGGTGCATCACGTGCTTGTTTTCTATGACACAAGCAGCATTCCATCCAAACTAGACCAGGCCGACCCAAAGCCAGGCTATCTATCCTTCGGCGGTACAGGCTCACCAACATCCCAAATGATTGGTGTTTATGTACCCGGTCAAGAGCCCTACCAATTCCCCGATGGATTGGGCGCGAAGCTATTGAAAGGCGGAAGTGTAATCCTACAAATTCATTACCCCAGCTACGTTCAAAATGAAATCGACAGCACCAAAGTACTGCTAAAAACCACCACGGAAACACTCCGAAACATGATCATAGCGCCCGCAGTAAATCACGCACAGTCGCTCCAAAACGGCCCGCTGTACATTCCGGCAGATCAAACCAAAACCTTTGTTTCCAAATTCACACTCAACAATACCATCACGGTATTTGCAGTGGCACCCCACATGCATTTGGTGGGTAAGAGCATTAAAGCCTTCAATGTCAACGGCAAAGACACCACCCCTATTGTGAGCATACCCAACTGGGATTTCCATTGGCAGCGCACGTACGTCATGCGTCAGCCACTGATTTTCGCCAAAGGAAGCACCATTTGGGGCGAAGGGCTATACGACAATACAGCCCAAAATCCCAATAACCCAAACAGTCCGCCAGTTGCCGTCTCTGCAGGTGAGGGCACCAAGGATGAAATGATGTTGGTGTATTTTTGGGTGGCCGGATTTGTACCCGGCGATGAATTCAAAATTGTGGATTTCACGCCCTTAAAAAATATCTCCGGCACCAAAATCGCGAAGAAAACTTGGGTAAAAATCTATCCCAACCCCGGAACAGGCAATCAGATTTGGTTGGAATCGCAAAACCCCTGTGTGGCCTACGATCTATTCGACGCATCGGGAAGGAAGGTAAAGAGCGGAACGCCTTTGTATGACCATCAACTATCTGGCACGCTCATTCAAACAAACGATATCCCACCGGGATGTTATCAATTGAATCTGCATTTTGCCGATAGTCAGAAGCAAGCCCAAATCTGGGTAAAGAACTAACAAGCCCGCCGAGGGTCGCGACCCAATGCTACGACCTCTATCCAGAATTCTTTATGGCTGGAAAAACCCGGGTGTGGCCAACTATTTCACACAGATCACAGAAATCTCAACCAAGGCATCCTTCGGTAATCGAGATACTTGTACCGTTTCCCGCGCGGGGTAATTGCCTTCCGTAAATACACTTCCGTAAATGGCATTAACCTTGGGAAAGTCATTCATGTCCTTTAAAAAAATCGATGACTTCACAACATGATTCCAGTCCAATCCTGCGGTGGCAAGGAGAGCACCAATGTTCGACATCACGCGTTTCGTTTGTACCTCAACATCGGTTTCACTGTCGAAATTTCCAGTTTTGGGGTCCAATCCTATTTGGCCTGAGAAATAATAGGTATTGCCTGCCTGAACAGCTTGACTATACGGTCCGATGGGTTTTGGGGCATTTTCAGAATAAATGATGTTGCGCATGTTGTTTGATGTAATTTTGTAATTGCATGAAAATAGGAATATTGGCAAGCCCAGCAAAGCAAACCGCTTGGATGAACAAGCAAACAGCCGCTGAATCTTTTTCATGGGTGCAAGATAGCGAAGCCCATGAAAATTTCGACGTTTTCGTAGACTTGGATTTTGACAACCATACGGAACGGGTTCTACAATACGGGAGCAACAGCCACACCCTATTTTTATTGGGCGCAGTAAAATGCAATTTGGAATTGGCTTTTCGTCAAAACAATCGATCATTGGCCATCGCCCAAGAAAACGGATGTCGCATGGCAGGCATCAACAACTTGTGTAGCTTCATTGAGCGAAATGTGCTGGAGTATACAAACCCCATGCAAGTAGAAACCTCTCAAATCATAACCGCGGCGTTGGCACTTGGATATCCACAAACTGAATGCGTGAATAGCAGGGTGGGCTTAATCACCCCCCGCGTTGTCTGTATGATTATCAATGAGGCCTATTTCACCGTACAGGAAGGGACGGCAAACGAAAAGGATATTGACCAAGCCATGAAACTGGGAACCAACTACCCGATGGGACCATTTGAATGGTGCAACAAGATTGGCCTGGCCGATGTATATGAGACTTTGGAGGCATTGTATCAAGACACACACGACGAGCGATACAAAATCTGTAGTTTACTGAAGCAACGGTATTTACAGTAGCATGGTATACCAAACATAAAAGAGGCGCCTTTCGGCGCCTCTTTTATAACTGACTAACTATATGATCCTATGGGTTTCCCCATCAGGGTTATTTCTGAAGGGTAATCTTCTTGGTTACTTGCTTGTCACCTGACATCACCTGTACCAAGTACACCCCGTTGCTCAATCCGTAGGTGTTCAATACCATCACACCCTCGTTGGCTACCGTTCTGCTGCTAACCATTTTGCCTTCAATGCTCATCACATTCACAGTGATGTTTGCACCGAAAGTTTCACTGGTAGCCACTTTGATGTCGCCA
>JACCDW010766283.1_pt1 | contig 10645 bp, 13 predicted proteins | sample 7449781 | NCBI WGS metagenome assembly JACCDW01 (sample SAMN15323449, study PRJNA562643) | freshwater metagenome | isolation source: river surface water | place: USA:Blue River Watershed | collected 2017-08-18
CATCTACATTAATCTGTAACTTTCCATCTATTACTTGGAGTTGCGAGTTATTCAATATTCTACGAATGTCTGGATAATATGAGGTGACCAACGCTGCCAAAGTTCCCTTCTCATAGGATACCTTTTCTGTATCCAAAATCTTCATCACATGCACCGCCACTTCCTTCTTGGAAGGTGGGGTAAGCTTAAAGACCTGTGACCGACTGATAAGTGGGTCAATAATCCGTTCAACATAATTACAAGTCAAGATGAAACGGGTATTTTTACTGAACACTTCCATCAAGTTACGAAGTGCTGCCTGTGCCTGTGGGGTAATAAAATCCGCCTCGTCAAGAACAATAATCTTCATCGGTTTGAAACTCATTGTCGCGGCGAAGTTCTTAATTTTAGTACGAATCGTATCTACTGAGTTTTCATCTGATGCGTTAATAAACAGATAATCACACTCAATGTTCTTAACCAGAATCTTTGCTGCGGTGGTCTTACCAGTACCCGCAGTTCCACAGAATAATAGATGTGGAATATCTTGATTCTTGATAAACTGCTCTAATTTGGCTTTGAGATTATCATTACCAATATAATTTTCCAAAGTATCAGGACGATACTTTTCTACCCAAAGTGTATTATCGGTCATCGTCCAACCTCACCAAAATAAGTGTTCTTGGCTTCATCCCAAGTCATTTGCACCATCTTACGATAATATAATGTTTCACCATTTAATCTGTTATTATCGTATAAATTGGTATATCTCTTGATTGCTTTTTCCTTCCACCATAACATAACACTCTCAACATCGTTTGTCAATCGGCTTGACAGGATTAACTTATCGTCAGCGATTTCCCCACGAAGATATTCACGGGTATTTTCATAGAATGGTGCGAAATAAACACCACGTTGAAATCCGTGTTCATAATCACTTGCTTTAATACCTAATATCTTAAACAATAATAACATTGTTTGTTGCTTTGGACCTGTTGGTGGGAACTTATGACGGGACTTCTTATCATAGACTTCACCACTTGAATGTACAGAGTAATTATCACTTTCCAGTTTTGCTACCAATTGTTCTTTCGTTGGTGCGGTGATACGAATAAACTCATCTGCACATATCCACTCCTCACCTTCTTGGGTAATATCTGCCACATAAGGAATGGTTGCTTTATCAAAACCTTCCGAATAATTAACCTTTAGGTAATTTGCCCATTCACCGAAAATAGCGTCAACAGGTTTCAATGCAATCTTCCCCGCAGTGACCCCAAGTTCCTTCCAGAATGGAATGCGCTGATACATACTGTGCGACCCATACAATGAAGTTGTAGTCATACCGACCAAAGTATTCCCAAACTTCTCCTTCCAGTAATCACGAACCTTACTTGTAGTCAATAACGATGCCACCAACTTTCCACCCAAGAAGTTATATCCGAATGGTTGTGTAGGAACAATCGTGGTTCCAATAGCGGTTGAGTTGAGTAATCCATCTTCAAACTTATTTTCTTTTGTCCATCCTATCCATTGGTCACGAACACCAACAGATGCAACATCCGAACCCACTGCACAAACACCGAGATACTTACCTGTATTCTTATCACGAATAAGAATACGAACCAAGCGTCCAGGGTTTGCCGTGAATTCAAACGTAGAACACATTACACGAAGATACTTCCAGTCTGTGAAAGTTGTATCGTCAGGTTCCACAATCACTACTTCGGGGTTAAGGTTATTGATTTCTTGTATTGTCAAATCCTTGTCTAAAATATTAGTCGGACGCCAAATCTTTGCTTCCACAATTTGTGCCAACTGAATATCTCTGGTATTATTAAAATTACCAGATAATTCTATCCATTTTTTGTATAACGTATTTTCCTGCACCGATTGGTTTTTTAGGAAAGTCATATGTTCGATGAACTTCTTCTTTTCTACATCAAAGTCAAACGATGCCCCCTCACCACTAAAGAAATCAGTGGCAGAGGTATTTAGGACAACACCACCCTTCGGTGGTTTCTTCACCGAAGGGGTTTTGGGTGCTGCCTGCTTTGGTGTATCGTCAAACTCGAAGAATGACATTACGAAGCGGTCTGAATTTGTACGAGATAGTAATCGGTGTTATAGTCGGTGACACCGAACTTGACGTATGCCAATCCCTTCGAACTGACCTTTAGGACACCACTTGCGGCTTCACGATTTGCTGCGATGATTTCCTTAAGATAACGAGCCGAGAAATTGGTGGGGTTTAACTTACCATTCTTGGAAGTTTCCACATCAAGAGTAATACGATTGGTATTCATATCGGAATAACCAAGGACGATTTGTGCCTTGTCACCATCACTAATGACCGTGAAGGTTTCAACATCGGAAAGGGCACCCTTAGCCTTCAAGAAAGTATTCATTACCTTCTGGTCAAGTTTGATTTCAATATCAAATGACGGGAGCTGCTTCAAGTCTGGTGCTGCGGGGATAACAGCACTGTCTGCCAATACATAATCAACCTTTGCATTACTGTCGGTAAGATGGATAGCGGAAACCTTACCATTATTCTTCTTAGTCGTAATTTCAACACCTTCACCAAGAACAGACAACATTGACGAGAGTTGCTTAGTATCAAAGATACCATATTCACCCTCATCCAACTTTGCACCCTTGACCGTGACGATACCAAGAACGTTCTTGTCATCGGAAATACACTTAACGGTGATATCATCACCATCGGACTTCCACAGAACACTCTCACACGAACCACCAAGATTATACTTGGCAATAAACCTTTCTAACTTTGACTTTTCCATAACCTTTTAACCTCTGTTGTTTAATTAAAATTACACCAATCACCATAACTATTTGGTCTTACTGAACTAAAGTCTGCACTCACACTTGCCGATAAACGTTTACTCTTGGGTATACATTTATGATATCTTCTGTATGGAATATACAACACATCTCCAGGAAGTAAAGTGTGCTGAAAATCGACAGTAAGTATGCTATCATCAGTACAAATCACTTCGTTCGGATTACCGTTCCATACTTCACCAAATATAGTCCAATCCGATATTCCGTCAAGTTGTAAAATTAAAACATATTGTGAGTCTGCATGAGTACGGAATGATTTTGACTTACTATCAATACCGCCATATACATTTGTTGTTACATATTTGTTATGTATTAATGAAAATATATTCGATGCGTAGAATAAACCTTTTGTATAACGTTCCATAGAATTTAGTATAAAAGAACTTCCATTATTTATCTGTTCAAATATACTTTTTGTGGGTGTGGAATTTGTATGTGTACTTATGTATGTTTCCTGCTTCTGTTGATTATCACCAATAATAACAATTTCCGAGTTATGTAAATTATCATTTATGTAGTGTTCGACATCTTCCCACGTAAGAATGTTTTCTGGAGTGCATGAGTTTGTCCACACAAATGCACGTTCATCGTTTTCTACTATTTTTTCAAATACCTCATCATTTACCATCTGTCCCATTCCTTACACCACATTCTCGACAATTTACCCTCTGTAAATCGTGCGAAATAGTCGTATCGTTTTCCATCTATAAGTTGGTCATTATAGAATATAATGTCTCCGTGCAAGTCTGTCAAGTAGTCTCTTCGATAAGTACCTTCTACTTTGCGGAGTGAACCACCCATAGGTGAGTCAGGATTATCAACCCATTCATAATCCCATACTTCACGATATATTTGACCGTTTGCTGTGATAACATATTTATCAAAAGCATTATCAAAAGATTTTGTTTGGAATTCCTCATTAGTGATAAATGAATATCCAGGAAGTTGGACTTCGCACTTTACATAATCAAACATTCCCATATTAATCTCTTACATCAACTTTGATAGGGTTTTGAGAGTATCATTATATTCTTCTTGATAGTCACGAGTCCACCGATATAATCCAAGAAGAAGTTGTGCACCCTTTGCGGTTGCTTTAGTTCCCTTCATCAATGCTTCAAGAGACTCATCTAAACGGTCACCCCATTTCTTCGCATATCCTAACCACGAATAATATTTCTGTGGATTATATTGTACGAATTTCATAGCTACTTCTGCTTCGCCTAAGAATGAACCATATGCGTGAAGGGATGCGCTGATTGGACGACCGGATGCCTTATGTCCAACCGCTGCTTGTGCGGTATCTGCGTAACTGTTTACAATAGAATGATGAAGTTCTGTTACAGGATTTAAAACAAACTCGTCGGTTGTATGAAGCATGTCTAGTTGTTCTGGTGTACATCCTTTTCCAAATCCAAGTGCTGTAAACTTCCAGTGAATCATTTCGTGGTACATATTACGTACTGTAATAACGGGATCTTCACTAAGTGGTGCCATCACAATCCAAGAATTCGGATATTCATATGCTGCATGTTGACAAGAAAATTCATTTCCATCTGATGCGAGATGTATTGGGGTATATACATCTACCAAAGATTTGATTGAGTTCCAAATAACGGGTACGGCTCGTTGTGCTTCACCTTCCAACTTACGAAGCTGGTTATCGTTGTCATTAAACGGAGATTCTAAGTCCCTAGCTGATTTCCAAGTGTGTACATACATACCTGACATTTTTTTAACTGGAAATTCCTTTTTTATAAATCCCCGTTCTTTTTTAATCTGTTGATATACTTGGATGTCATATCCGTCTGATTGTGCTTGGATGATTCTACTATAATCTATTGTCATAAAACCTCTTCCCACGCGTATTGCGCATTAAATTTGTATGCCCCCACATATCCACCCCAAAAGGATTGGTCTGGTGATACTATTGAGATAAATGCGGTGCCGTTGTCCTTCTTATATAAGTAATAAGTTTGCCCTATAATCGGCTTAAAACCTATAGAACTTTCGTATAACATTTGATTAATCTGGTAATCCCGTACAAGTTCCTCGTATTCCTTTACAAGTTCATTATATCGTTCAGTAAAATAATGTTTAAATGTAGGAGACACCACCGCTTTCCACTTCTCAATATCAACAGGTTTGATACTGGCGGGTGCGCTTGGACTTATTCCATATGTTAGAGCATTTGGATTTTTCTTTTCGTCATCCATATTAGAAATCATCACGTTCTAAAAATCTGGCAATATAAAATGTTGCAACACCGATAGAAACTGCGATAAATAGAAATGTAAATATTGCGGCTTTCATAATTGATATGTGTAAATGTGTTTCGGTTCGGTTTTAATTAATTGCACCCCAGGGTCCCCACGCTTATATCTATTGTTGATTTCAACACCATAAGGACGGTCTAACATCGTGAGGGTTCGTGGGTGAAAACTCTTTCCATCAACAATAAGGGTATTACCAGGAGAAGTCAATCCCCCATACTTAAAATTTGCTGCTCTGTAGATAGTTCCTTTATGACCGTGATTTGGGTCAGCGTAACTAATCACAAATTCCCATTCACTATTCTTCTTTAACCACTTTAACGTTCTACTCACAAAGAAACTCTCAGCGTTCTTTGGTGTGTCATCAATCAAACACAACCTGCGAAGTTCTAAGCATTTGTCGGGGTCTTGTGGATAATACTTCTGTGCTGCCGCCGCACCTGCGGGACGGGTATAAATACAAACACCCACCATTTCTGGCAGGAATGTTCCCTCACGGAATAACCCGAATGTTTCTTTTTCTTGGATATTGACATAATCAGAATAATGCCAGCGACGAAGAAAGTTTCTGACTGTTTCTGAAAATGAAATGTGTTCGACCGAATAACCTTGTAATGCCATATTCACCTCATTAGTGGCGGTGTGGGATTCGAACCCATCTAGGCTCTCACCTAGTCCTTGGCTAGCATAATGTGCTTGTAACCTCGGGTAGCGCCCGTGTCACATTATCGTTGTCCCGACCAACTGCACCGCCGAAAATTAAATACATTCACTTACACTACCAAAATGCACCTATTTACACTACCATTCCGCCAAAATAATTGATTACTAATTCAAAAGCATCAATGTGTGCCTTAATAAGTATAATGTCCTTCTTTCGGTCATTATCAAACACACCACCCTTATTACCCTTCCCCTTCCGTTCCTCCAACTGCTCAATCAATCCATCACGGGCATCGGTGACCTGTTGTACGACAATACCATCAACGGTATCCCAATCCAACTCTACAGTAACCTTCGGCATTAGAATTCCCCCCATTCACGAATAGAGACACCAACTGGAAAAATCGGAATACCATCCTTACTCAACTCTTGATATCGAACCGTCAGATACTTCCCAACCAACTCACGACGATTCTTGAATAGGTCTGCCCGATTCTCCTGCGAACCTTCTGGACGGCAATTGAAACGCTCACCAGAATCAGTCTCCAATTCAAATATGGCGAGCCCAACATCACTACCGTCACCATCAACAACATTAACAATACGATATTCTGCATCTACGAAGTCCTTTAGTTTAAGAAGTGAATAGGAACGCTTACCAATCTCATACTTCATATTAGCGTCACGAATCATCGTCCCCTCATATCCATCCTTGACGAACAACTGATGGAGATGGGCGACTTGCGACTCGTCATGCGCACGAACAGTCTTGACAATCTTGACATTTTCAGGTGCGTTCGCAACCAAGTCTGGAATAATCTCATGTCGTTGCGAGAACGGCATACTATCATCCACAATATCATAAACGTGGTAGAGCAGTTGTGAGGACAACTCTGGACGATACTTCTTGATTGCCTTCATGCTCTCCTGCAAGAGAACGTTGTTCGGTAACATCAACTCACCATCCAAGATATACCCTTCGGTGTCAAACTTCAAGTGTTGGATGACTTCGGGAATAACTTCCTTGTTCCCTCTACTCCATCCGTTCTCTCCGTCAAACAACATCCGCATCCCGTTGAGCTTCGGTTGGATGTATGCCGGAAAACTCACCTTACTCTTGTGGTCAACAAACTTATGTGCAAGCATGGGCATCGGACGGACATTCTTCCGTTCACCCTTTGCACGAAATCCCTTGTCTTTCTGCTTCTTGATAACAGCATCATACTCGAAGTCTGCCTGCTCCTGCGAATTACGTTCGTTTGACCGACCGACATTCGTGGGTTCAGCGAAATACGGCTCAGAGGTCTGACGCTTCGTTTCACGACCCGTCTTACTAATCTGATACCATTCGGTCTGGGTGTAATAATCATTTCCGTCCTTGACGATATGCAACCGCCAGAACTTCTCACCACCATTCTTATTTTCGGAAATCAACCATTCACTTGACTTAACGATTTTCATTTGATAACCCTGTCGAGGATGAACATAATGATAGTACTAACGACAAAAATCTTTAGTCCGATATTCATGAGATATCACGCTCCTCATCCATCTTCATAAGAGCGTAGCTGATGTGTGCATAGATTGCACTAATCAATACAAAGATTGCGAATAATCCCACAAGGATGACACTAATCTTGAATAACATATTAGTCCTCTGTGATAATCAGATAGATGATGATAGCAAATCCAATTGCAGCAGAAACCCACCCCGCGTTACCTCTGCTCAACCACACACCAAGCCAACCCATTAGTTACCTCCAAAAAGATAGGGGACATATGAAATATATCATATGCCCCCCAATTTGTCAAGTGTATCTATTATAAGGTATTAATTAATCTTTTTAAATATTTTACTTCTAGAATAATCCACTTCGGTGTCTTGTGCCCACGAAGCTACTAAATCATTACCATAATCAAATTCATAGTAGTTGAACCCACCCGCAAGAGCGTTTTCTTTCAAAACAGAAAGTTCTTCCTCGGTAATAGATTCTACCTCTACCTCACCAAGATTGTTTAATATTTGGTAGACCATGAAATACTCCAATATAAGGTTGTTCAATATAAATAAATATAATTAAAAATATTAAAAGTATATTTTATATACTAAAAGCTGAACCATTCCTGAGCGTTCTGATTGACCTCCGTAGGGATGTTTCCCCACTTCAATGCGGAATAGAAATCTTCCAGCTTCTTCTGTAGTTCATTTTCAAATAATGCATTATAATCAATATAGGTATTTACAATATCCACGATTTCTTGTGGGTCACCATATCCCTTAATAGCGACCGTTTCCAAATTCCACGGATTCTGCTTCAGATACAACCACTTGACTTTCGCCCCGTCCGTAATCCTCTCATATCGGTTTTCCAACTTGAAATGCTTCAACAAGGCGTTATACGTCAATGCCGCCTTCACGTGAGCTGGAGTTCCCTTCTGGAAGTCATTGAGTTTCCCACTGGTGGAATATTCAGAGATATTCTTGACCGCAGTATTTCTAGCAACTTCGAGATAGCTCATCCCATTCATTGAATCACGGAAATCAAGAACATTTTTGTCAATCGTATCCTTACCAGTCTTGTTCAAGATATCCTTCATCATCTTATTCATAAAGTCACGGAAGGCTGGTGGGAAGGATGACCGAACAACGTCCAATCCCTTGACCTTCATCTTATTTGCGACATCAAGGTTCGATTCCAAATCATAGACCACATTCATAGTATACCGCTTCTTGGCAATCCAGACCGCAGTTTCTGCGACTGACTCACCCTTAATATACAATCGATGATTCTTACAGAAAAACACATCTTGTGCCAACACATCATAATACTCATTTAACTTCTTTTCCATTACCCGAGCGAGTTTAATTGTAAACTCCTTTCCACCATTCTCCGGCATCAACGGTGTGGCTGAGAAGTATAACGAGTCTGTGTCGATGTATGTACAATAATCTTCTTGGGTATTCAACTTATTCTGATAGAGTTGATTTGCGAATGCCGCAGACTTCTTAATCACATCTTGACCCGAAGCTGTTACAGCAAGAGCATTATCAATATCAAAGAATCGGAAGATGGGAAGTCCAAGAACACCATACAACGAATTCAAGAAAATCTTTTGAATGTGTTGGCGTCTATCATAATATTCTGCCAATTCTGCGTTCCCCTCGTTCTTATACTTCTTCATCGTGTTCTTAAACTCCACACGTTGAGCAAACCAGCGGTCAAGAACCTCTGGAATAATCCCAACACCATTTCCATTATACAACACGCCGTTGGAACTAATCATCAGATTTTCCATCTTCATATACTTTAAGAATGCCTCACGGGATAACCGAACTACATCATCGTCATTTGTACCACGGATGAGATATTCGGTCATCTGCTCATTCATATGCTTGTCCACATTCCAGTTGGTCACAAATCCAATCTTGGTTTCTGGACTGATATTGAGACTCATAATGATAGACGGATACAGCGATTGTAAGTCGAGAGAATAGACCCACTCGTACAACCCAGGTACTGGCTCTTTTACATATGCTCCAGCAAATCCTTCCTCATCGTTCTCTACCTTATTGTCCATCATCTCACGACCACCAGCGGGCTTGTTGGTCACGATGATACCCTTACGATGAAGATAGGTCACAATCGTCCCTTCCAAAAACTTCGAACTATATCCGTAATCTTCATAAGTTACGTGACCCAAATGACAAATACCACGGACCAATTCAATCAGCTTGAGTTTCTTGTCCATTTCCACAAGAATACGAACGTCTTGCAGATTGTATTCAATGAACTTATTCAAATCGTTACGGAACAATTCATCCAATGACCCCTGATATTCCACTTTACCCATGTTCACTTCTAGTCTACCAATAGTATCCAAACGATAGTTGGGTTGTTGGGTATAGGTAAACTTCTTATACAAGTCAAGATAATCTAGAGAAGAGACACCCGCAATCTGATATTTTCTGCGGAACTTGGAATATTTCAACTTACCAATCCGACTCAACCGACCAGCGATATTTGGTCCACATTGCTGCTTCAACCGATTATACAGATACGGAACGTCAAAATAATCACTATTCCATCCAGAGATAATTGTTGGTTCAATCTGTTCATACAAATCCAAGAATCCATACAACAAGTCGAGTTCAGACGCATACATTACTACGTTGATATTTTCTTTTTCATAACTTGGATGTGTACCCGTTTTGTCTAACACCAATACCGTATACTGTTGTATGATTGCATCATACACAGCAATAGATGTAATTTCATTGTTGGGATTCTCAATATTCGGCACACCATTTTCCATTGACACCTCAATGTCAAAGAACATAAGTTTGTGCCCCTTGGATGGTTCATCTTCGTTGAGATAGAGGTCGGTTAGAACGCGAGTTTCTTGGGGAAGGTCGCTCTCGAATAAGGACGGGTCATCTCGCTTATACCGTTTCACCTTTGCGAGCTTTACCCCCGTCATACTAATATATTGCCCACCGCGGTCTGGCTTATAGGCGTAATCAAATTTGTTGTAGGGAATTGTCTGATAGCCCAGTTCATCATCCCACAGATGCACGGTTTCATTTCCGAAACCTTCACCACGTTCAATAAAAATGTTTTGATACATATAACCTCAGAAATATTCGAGTATGTTGAATCCTTTCCGCTTCTTTGTTGACTTGGTAATCTCAATATTCATACCAATATACTTACCCACCACACTTCCCGCAATATAGAATAAGATAATGACAAAGTTACCTTTTAACAACCCGTCAATAGAAAAGAAGGTAGATGCCAATGCTACCAAGTTTATCCAAACTGAATTGAACAGTAGCCGTGGGACATTGTGTTGTAGGGTATATCGTA
>JACCDW011246117.1_pt1 | contig 10645 bp, 13 predicted proteins | sample 7449781 | NCBI WGS metagenome assembly JACCDW01 (sample SAMN15323449, study PRJNA562643) | freshwater metagenome | isolation source: river surface water | place: USA:Blue River Watershed | collected 2017-08-18
ATGCCAAACCCAGGAACATTGCCATCATGACAAATCCCAGGAACTAGTACTATTTGTTCTATACCAAATTTAGCACTTTCAGTTTTTATATTTTCTAACAATACGCTATAATCATAGTCGTAAAATAAAAATCCATCTGCTAGCATTAATCCTAATATGCTGTTACACCCATTGCTAGCCGCAACTTGAATATCTCGCATTATAACATTAAACCTATCTTCCTTAGGAATAAAAAATGCTTCAAAATTAACTATTGCGGTTTTGTAATTCATTATAAAAAATTGTTATAGGCTTGTCTAAAAAATTATGTAAACTTAATCGATTAGTAGGACCGCCTCTATTGTACTCTGACCATTCTGCTCCTCCTATACCAAACAATACTGTATTGCTTATTTCTGCGTTAAGTGCTTCGCAAAATTCTTTTTGTTTGGATTTGTATGTGTCTACAATGTAATCTGGAGAAAATGATTTTAAATATTTTAGACCTAAGGCGCCGCCTATGCGATTCACATATCCGCTTTTGTTATAGACAAATAAACTGTCGTCATCATCTATACGAGTCAAACGCATACCTATACGAGCGTGTGCTACAGGAAATGTCTTAGATAGACTAAAAGTCAAATCTGTTATACAAGGGTGTGTAAAGTTAAAATCAATGTTACTACATATACCAAAATAAGCACAATCAACTAGCACGGGTATGTTCAGTTGATTACATTTTTCTAACATCGCATCCATTTCGCTATGCTTGTTACCTGTGTCTGAAAACGGCAAACTAATAACTACAGCATCATTGGCTGATAAATCATCATCTTCTAGGAAGCTCCAATTTGGATATCCGTTACGCCACGCCAGTCTATGATACATATACTCGCCTTTGAAACATCTGAATCTGCGGCTAGCATTTTTTACATAAAACTTATCAAACGCTTCAGTTGTACCATTACTGTAACAGGCAAATTTGAAATCATCGAGTCCTGTTACAGTATTGTGACTAGTAGTTTTAATCCACTCAATGTACTCTTCGCAAAAGTTATTTTTTATTTGTAAAGCCAAGTTTATAGGAAACGCTCTAAGTACGTTTAATGTATTTGGATCTTGAATTGCCGCCGAATTTCCAAATGGCAAATGTCTTTTATCTTGTGGGTAAGTAGCCATAATGTACTTATCAGGGCATTATTAGTGATAACTACATTTATGACTAAGCAAAATGCTATTGAATTTTACCAAAATAATAAAGATTGTACATGGCGGCTAGAATCTGTCCCTGCCGGCTTAACTACAGATTTGGAAATTGCCAATTGGTTGCTGAATAAAAGTTCATTTGGTTGGCTTGAATTAGATTTAGAAATTGACCTAGCAGGGTGGCAGTTGGAGGCACAGCAAGCAGAACCTTATTTTGTAGCGCATAGAGAAGAACAAAACACTGGCTGGAACAGTTGTTGTATACATGGCATTGATGTAGATAAAACAGGAGCATGGACTGGTTACGGCTACACTGATGAAAAACTAGTACCCTATAAATGGACTGAATTGTCCTACAAAGCCACAAGAGTTAAGCATTTTTGGCAAAACGAATTTCCAGCAGAACATTATAGACGTATACGTTTTATGGAAGTAGAAGCAGGAGCATCTATTACACCACATAGTGATATGCCTGGACGATTGCCTGGAGAAGATAACTTTGATGCTTTAGAATTTGGTGTGCCTGTTAATATAGCAGTTGTACATCCAGATGACTGCTACATGGTTTTGGAAGGGTACGGTGTTGTACCCTTTAAACAAGGCAAAGCATTTATTGTTAACATAAGAAATTACCATAGTGTTATAAACTTTAGCAAACAAAAACGTATACACGTAATTGGACATCCGTTTGGTTACGGTGCTAAGAAAGAAGAATTCGCTAGATTAATTGCGAACAGTTATAGAAAACAGTATGAACAACAGTCTTAAAATTTTAGATATTTTTATTGGCAATATGTGTAACTTAACATGTTTCCAATGCGACACACGCAGTGATATAATTAGGACAACCAACTACGATCCAGATCTAGTGTCTATTAAAAAAAGCATCCTATTAGCAGAGGAACATTTTGAAATAGAAACGTATTCTATCCTAGGAGGAGAGCCTTTAATCTATCTTGAGAAAGTTACAGAAGTTGTTAAGTTTATTAGAGAACGCAATCCAACAGTACGCATCGTAATACCAACTAATGGTACGCTACTAGAACGTAGGTTAGAATACGTGGCAAACTTAATCACAACTTATAACGTATGTTTTGCCATATGCGATCATTTTGCAGCATTTGTAGACAAGACTAAATCTAACGAAGTTAAACACGCTACTCGATTACTAGTAGAACGTTTAAAATTTGCTCCGCAAGATCCAATGGAATTTTTTGACAGTATGCTCGATTGGAAAAATACTAGACAAGACCCATTATGGCAAGAATTTTTAGACGCTCGACAAGACTTAATGGATTGCCACTACACTGACGAAGTATGGACTAATGGAACAGCATGGGTACATTATAAGGATCAACAAGAGTTTCAATCTCACTACTATTTTAGCGGAGGCAAACCTAAACCTTTTATGTCCAACGATCCGCAAGCGTCTTATTTGAATAGTTGTTGTAGTACATTTTGTAGTTTCTTACACAATAGCAAACTATACAAGTGTGGTGCGTTAGGTACATTGGAAAGATTTTTAGAACATCACAATGCTAAAGACGATAGCGACTGGCAAAAATATCTAGAGTACAAACCGCTAGACTTAACCAATTGTACTGCTGAAGAAATTGCGGAGTTTTCTAATACAAAATATAAAGGCGTAAGTGCTTGTGATATGTGCCCAAGTACTACACAAAAATATATCAAGACTCCTGAGACTGTAATTCCAATTCGTGCTCTATCCTAACTGCTAATTTTTTATACTGCTCTGCGTTAGGGTGTACACCGTTAGAAAAATTAGGATGTGTTTCTAAAATTTCTTCTACACGTTTCATTCTATCTAGTTCTTCTACCATAAATTGTTTATCTATAGGTGTATATCTATCCAAGACTTTAAGTATAATATCCTGATGCATATTTTCTGCTAGTTGATACTGCCCATCGGTGATATCATTTAACCAATTAGGTATAACAACTTTAGCAAACTTAAAATTTTCAATAGAACTATCAATGGCACTTAGTCCACCAACTAGGATAAACGGAACTTTAAATTTGTTATAGATGTATTGTGCGTATTGATAGTTCCTAGTTTTGATATAGGACATACATTTTTTAAAATCCGCAAAATCAAAATCTGGATACTGCGCTACTGATTCTATGCTATTACCAACAACAGTGTCTATAATGTCTCTATTAGGTTCTGTTTGAATCCAAATTATATAATCGTAATTGGTAGACTGCTCTAATGTAGATACTAGCAATTTGAGTTGTAAGTAGTTACTGTCTGCTCCCTTGGCAATGTTAGTAACTATATGCCCTTGTTGAGTTAAGAAATAATCTAATCCTGTATTAGGAATTGGTTTTATAGCAGTCGGCGGATTGCCAATATATCGATAGGCACCTACTCCCCAACTATCACCACAAATTAAAAATCTCTTAGCCATGCGTTTATTTACGTAAATATCTCATGAACATTATAGAATTCAATCCCAAATGGCATACTGATATAGTTTTTTGCTTTGTGGATAATACACGAAAATATCAAAGTCATATTCGCGAGTTCATGAAAAACCAAGCAGACGGCACTTTGGCTAACATATACAATAAAGGTTGGACTGTTTATCAATGGCTAGACGAAGATGTGCTGTTACGTCATGCTTGCGATAAAGGCCATAAATGGGCTGTAGTTTTTAGCACTGGCACAGAGTTTATTAACGGTACTGCTTTTTTTGATGCTGTCGTTAATTTAACAAAACAAGACTTTTTTGTAGCAGGACATATTTTAGATAGGAAAGATGCTTACTATGAATTACATCATCAATGTTATATTATCAACTTGGAAAAATATAAAACTTTTGGTTGCCCAGACATTGGGCAACAAGAGTTAGGATCACGTCACAGACAAGAAGCTCCATGGCGTAGCACACAAAACTATCACGACGACTACACACCTATTATTATAAGCGGGGGCGATAGTGTTAAAGAATATAATCACAAATGCCACGGGTGGAATATTTTAAGTATTGCCTTTGATGCCGACGAGCAAGTGCTTGTATTTGATAACGACATTAGAAAAAACAAAAGACATTTTTATCCAGAAAGTCCAAAAGACTTTAATAAAAACCTCAGCTGGGCATACTACAGATTAAACTACTGTCGTAAAGAATTTGTACATACTAGCAATACAGAGATAACACACTTACCCATTAAACTCTATGACCAAATTATAACGCCTGCTAGCGGAATTTGGTTTGGAAGTTATCTAACTCCTAATGCTACAGTAATCATGTATGATTACAATCAAGCTGCACTAGACTATTGGAAGCAAAATGTTCCTGTTATAGAAAATGTTACCTATCAGTTTGTATTATGTGATTTATTAGGAGAAGATAATTTAGCAGATTATATTTTGCCTATTTCTAATACACTTGTACATTTGTCAAATATTTTTAATTACGAAGGAACTAACTTTTTCTATAGTTTAGATTATCGCAAGTACAAGGAACAACAACTGTTAAGGGACATAGAAAACAAATGTCCTACTGCTGAAGTGTATTTTAATTTAGAAGCAAGTATTTTTGATACAGTGCCAACTTGGCACCTTACATAGATTTTAAATCCTGTTGCGTTTTTTTAAGATATGTTCTAGTAGTTTCCCAACTTGGAATATTCTTATAGTTGAGCATATAATCTTCTAGCAACGGATTAAGGCCATTGAAAGTTTCTCCACGTAGTTCATTAAGTTTAGTGTGGTAATTAATAAAATGTCCAAATAAATCTTCACCGTCCTGCATCATGTATTCTACTATAGCAGGATAGGAATTTCCCATTTCTTTTTTGACTAATTCTTTATACTCTAAGGGTAAATTTTTTGTACTTAGGTATAGGGGAAATTGAACAACTTGTGTGTCAAAGGACATACTAGGGAAATTTTCAGTTACAAATTTATCTAGCAAGTGTATTAGATTAATATTATATATGCTAACGGCACTATGTACCATCATTTTAGTTGAGCCAGGAGGACGCAACTTTACTAGTTTGTCAAAGTATTCTAAATTTTTAACTAGATGATTAAAGTCTGATCCTGAACGCATTACATCATTGAGCTTGCCATAAGCATCTATACTAACTTGCATTTTTAAAAACTTACAGTTCTGTAGTGCGTATTCAAAGTTTTCTTTTGGTAGTGTTGTCCCGTTAGTGCTTAATGCTAGATCAATTTTATGAATGTCATTACGCAACATTTTAAAAAAATTGTCAGCATCCTGACTAAGCATTGGTTCACCGCCATAAATGTCTACAAGTTCTAACTGGCTAGTATCTATTTCTTTATAGATATAATTTTGCTGATGTTTTTTATCGGCAAGTGTAGACCCTAATAATGCCATCTCATCATCGTACCAAAGATGGCTATGAGAACTACCACAACTTCGACATTTTAAATTACACACATTGTCAAAGAATATTTCAACAACTTTTAAATCGTAGGATACGTTATAACCAAAACGTTCAATCGCATGTTGTCGCATAGACATGATTCCAGCGGTTTCCTCAGCTGGACACTGACATCCATCTCCGTGTATTCCTTTGAGCATACCTGTGCGTAGTGCGCTCATATAGTTGCTATTGCGAACTTCTTTCAAAGGTATAATTTTTTTAAAAGGTTTAGAATTCATATACTGCCCGCAAGGCAATACAGTATTGTTTGGTTGGAGGCTTGCCCCCATAAACGGATAAGGGCAATAAGTATTCTTATTCATACTCAGTAACTAACAGCATGATGCGCGGTGTGTGTGCTATGTTAGCCGCACCGTGAAGGTCAGTTTCATTTTCAAATTGATAAACATCTCCGGTTTTATAACCAGTAATCATTTGATCTTTGTAAATGAATACATGGCCGGGAATATAATCTTGTAAAGGCATCCAGTAGCGTTTACATGGTTTATCGTGTGCGTGTGGATCTGTATGCATAGGCATGAATTGTCCAGGCATTAATTTAGTAAACCACCAATGTACACGGCCTGTAGTCCATGTGGGTGTAATTGACAAATTCATATTCTTTTCTTCATATACCCACCAGTTGACAGCGTTTAAGTCATAGCCTGCCATTTCATATCTACTGTACTCGGCAGACTCTACAGCAGTTGCTGGTGGCCAGTCGCGCGGCCGAGCTTGGCCATTTGTTGTTAGGATCTTATGTTCCCACAAGGGATCTATCCATGTGTTATAATTGCCAATAAAAATCATTAGTAATGCTCTAGGTGCGAGATACCTAACTTAGCACGGAACTCGTCTGTAAATTTACAATCAATACGCAAGGCATAATCTTGCTCACTTATGCTGTCACCGCCGTGCCAATCTTCATCGTTCCAAAATCCAGCGTTGCTGTTAATATAGTGTTTGTTTTCAGTGTCTGGATCCCATATGTAAAACCCACGCTTAGTTCTGTAGCGTATGTGTATAAATTCGTTGCGATGATTAGTGTAGGAATTTTTGTCTAGTACACCATTGTTAGCATCCAAATCTCTATGTTCAAACCCAAGCCCATTGTGGTCGCAGTGAAAGAATATAACACGACCAATTTGACTAATAATGTTTTGTTCTACTAGATTGTTTACCCATGCTACTACTCCTGGAAAGTATCGGCTTTCTTCAGTGGGGTTACGTTTAGCTGTACGGTCATTCCAATCGCCTTGCTCCCACAAGAAGTAGTAAATGTATGGATCGCTTGCGCCCATGGCCATCTTTAGATAGCGGGTGAATAAGTTACGATTTTTAAAATCGCTTAGGTCCGTAAAGTACATAGGATCGCCATGTACACGTATAGGATGATCAGTTGGCAATGCTAGGTATTCTTCTACTGCTTTATAAATTGGCTTCCAATTAACAATATAACTAGCATCTTTCCAATCAAAGCCCGGTTTCATCCAAGTGCCTTCTTTAGCATAATCTCTTGCCAAAGCAAAGCCCTTACAAATTTCAGGATGTAAGTTTTTGAATCCATCTATGTCCAAAAATGGATCTAAGTTTATATAAGGCTTACCGCCAATACCTTTTATCATGTACGTACTTATCTAATAAGTATTATCATGGAACACATCTTTGAATACTATTACAATAACGTGCCAGGCAAAGGACTTTGCCGAAACAATTTGATTTATACTAGTTTGATTAGCAAAGATAAAACTGTATTTTGTCAGCACTATGTAAATGATACAGATTACCATAAAGGCCAAAATCAAGTAGTTGATCCTAACTTAATGGATGAGAAGTGGTTGCGCGAAGTAAACTATATTACACAAATGCGTAATTCGTTTCCTGATTTAGTGCCAACTATAACAAAGATAGACTTAGATAGTCGCAAGTTATTTTTCAAAATACAAGGTGTTGATTTTTGGCAACAAACCTTAGACAATAACTGCTCATACGATGATATACTTCCTGACTGGCGTGAGCAAATGTTGGACATATTTCGAGCACATAAAAAACTGGGCATTTACAAGTACAGTCTACACCCTAGCAGTTATTTTGTAATAGACGGTCGACTTAAGAGTATCAATTACTTCTTTTGTTATAACAATACATCTGCGCCTATTAGTTTGCGTAGTGTAATGAGCCACATTAGCGAAGACAGGCAAACAGACTTATTTCCCAAAATGGCTGCAATGGGTATAGACGTAGATGCGCCTACACCTCACAGTCAAATACAACAGTTAGCATTTGAAAGTTTTAAAACAAATTTCCCTGCTGACTTTATGGATGAATGTAAAAAGCTCTATGTATAAGATTGTACCTTGGAGTGAAGATTTAGATTTAACCGAGTTCTATGCGGAAGCAGAACGACGTGGCTTTGCTAACAATGCTAGCCAACGAGTGATGATTGATTGTTTCCGCAATGAGCCAGAGTGGGCGGCATGGATACTATATCAAGACGACAAGGCTGTCGGTAGTGTCGCCGCACATTCTTTTAACGAGATGGGAACAAACTGTTATCGTGTATTAGCACGTACTTGTACGTTTGGCGAAGCAAGGCAGAATGGTGGACTAATTACGCCTAAGAAGTTAATTGCCGAACATCAAAACTTAACGGACCAGTTTTTGTTGCCCGTGTGCTTAGAGTGGACAAAAGGCAAACGTGTGTTTGCCACAAGTAACGAAAGCCAAGTAGCAAGCCAGCGACTGGTACACAGACATTACTTTCCTACGCTAGAGAAGTTGGGCATTGTTAGTAAGGTAGGCACTATGCTATACCGCTACACAGAACAAACTGTCTGGCAAATATATCCAGAGGCATTCTTTGCTAATTTAAAATTGTACCCTAGTTGGGTCTAATGTAGGAAACGCTCGCTTGAGCTGATCAAATACGAAAGGAGTAAGTTTCCATACAAACTCCATTTGTCTAATTTTTGGATTAGTCAACCAAAAGTCAATAGCACTAATAATCTCTTCAAACTTAATAAAGTAATCACTAGTAAACGCTGTTGGGTCATCGTTAGGCAATGGTTGCTCTATAAAACTTAAATCTAAATGTAGTACATCTATACCAGCAGGATCTAAACTAATAAGTCTACATGCTTCTGCTAGTTCTTGCTTGTCGTGTACGTAGTCTGTATGTACTAGTTCTGGGTAAAGTCTGCTGACACTACCCATAACAATCATCTTAGTAACTTTGCCTTTTAATGCGTGGACTAGTTTAGTCTGTTGCTGGTCACGATAAGCATTATTAATAAACAAGAAGCAACCACTTGCGGCTTCAACAACTTTGTCAAAGTCTGCATCAATGTCATAGCCGTTACTGCGACTAAGTCCTACAACTTCCCATCCGCCAAATGATTGAAAGTGTTCATATAAGGCTTTACCTATGCCGTAAGTATGTCCTGTGATTACAACTTTCATCTGTTAGGTTGTCCTGGTTGAAATGTCATAGAAGTTATAGTAGGAAACTCTAACCAAAAATCAATAGATTTTGTAATCAAGTCAACGTCATTATAACTTTGCCCCGTTAGCTCTAATAACAATATATGCTTTCCTGTATTAGCAATATCTAGTACACGTTGTTTTAATTCTTTTTTATCCTGGCTATATACAGGCATTGTTGGATCAGGATAATCTGCAGCAACACTACCCATAACAATCATCTTATCTACTTTGTCATATAATTCATTAACTATATCGATTTGATGTCCGTTAATATAGGCGTTGTTGATATACAAGTCGCATCCTATACCAGGCTCTATTTTCATATCTCTGCGATTTAATTCAACAACTTCCCAACCTTTTTTAGTAAAGTGTTCAGCCAAGGATTTGCCAAGGCCGCGAGTTGTTCCTGTTATACAAACTTTAGGCACGTTTAATGTTAAACCTTTTCAATGGTAAGTCTTGTAGTTCTTCTAATACATGCTCTGCTATGCTAAAAGAAACAAACGCATCTTTATAAACAAAATTATCTAATGTAGATTCTTGATTTTTACAATTAAGCCAAGGACTCAAAATTGTATCAAATTGATAACGATAATCAAATTGTTCGTAAGCAGGAGTAATTTCAATGTTTACTAAGTTTGTAAAATGACTACGCTTTAAAGGTTCACGGACTACTAACTGTTTACGTGGAACATTACCGTAATTTCCTGCCGAATGAACTTTGTTAGCAAACATATAACGCCAATGACCGTCTAAACGTTGCTCATACATTTTCTTTTCTTCTAAGTCCATTAAGTAAGAAAATTGGCCGGACAAGTTTAAATGCCATCTGTTGTCTATATCAGCATGTGCCATATAACTCTCGCCAGGTTCAAGTGTAATAATACGAGCTTCACCTATTGTGTAAGGAAGTGTATTTAGGACTTTTTCCCAAATTGTATCTCTAAACTCTTCTTTAATTTTCCAAGGGTCATAAAAGAAATTACCAGTAGGATTATTGAGCGCAACACGCTCTCCTTCCAAAGGATGTTCTTCTAATGCTTGCTTAATTAATTCTTTTGGGCATTGCCACATGGTTACATTTATCATGAAATATTTATATGCTACTATAACTAGCTTAAATATATCATGCTCAATATCCCCTTTGATTCAAAATGGCAAAATGTTGCCATTGCTGTAAGTGGTGGTGCTGATAGTGCTTTACTAGCCTATTTGGTATGTGAACAAGCCAAAGAACACAATACTACAGTTCACATCATTAATCATGTACGTTGCTGGAAAACAAAACCCTGGCAACAACACGATGCTGACCGTGTATACAATTGGTTATTTCAACGATTCTATCATACAACATTTAAACGTCACACTAACTTTATAGCTCCGGAGCTAGAGTACGGCAATGTAGGTCCCAACTTAACAGATGAGTATGGCAAACGTGTAAGTGGCGATAATATACAATCGAGAGCCTACGCAGAATATATTTGTAAGAAATATAATATAGATGCCTTTTACAACGGAGTAACTCGCAATCCTAGGCTAGCCGCATTCAACGGTA
>JACCDW011177657.1_pt1 | contig 10644 bp, 17 predicted proteins | sample 7449781 | NCBI WGS metagenome assembly JACCDW01 (sample SAMN15323449, study PRJNA562643) | freshwater metagenome | isolation source: river surface water | place: USA:Blue River Watershed | collected 2017-08-18
CCTTTGATAGCGCATCAGTGGTCAGTAATGCTTCGTTCTTTGAACAATATCACGAGTTTACAACATCAACTAATACATTCGAATTTCCGAAGGCAGGAATACATAGTATCGTCTACTAACAAAACAAAAAAGGTGCTTGAAGCACCTTTTTTTAAGTAATACATGTTATGCAGAATAAGTGTAAGTATCGGGAATTCTAAATTTAATAGATCCGTCTAATTCCCACGGTGTTCCTACTACAATATTTCTATTAGCAATTTCTAAGTCAGCACCCGATCCTACATCGCCTACTGTTAATTGTACAGTGTAAGGATTGGTCCAGTATCTTACACTGTATTCACCTGCATAATAATATGAAATGTTACCGCCTGCATCTCTTATAATTATCTGGTCAATTTGGCCTGTGACCGAGGGATTTATAGCAGGCCAACCAGTGTATATTGCGTACCCGTCGTCTGCTAATATGCGTGTTAGGTACTGAAAAGTAGTAGTGGCTAAGACGGTCCCCCCAGAATCTTTAAATTCTATAGTAGAATATCGGGCGGTGTAGTTGGTTCCAACATTGCCGCCAGTAGATTGATACCTCTGACAGAAAAGTCTAGATCGAAACTTATCTCCGCTTTGATAAGTAGTAGGGTTAGATTCAGGAAGAGTTGAATAAGTAGTGGTTGTTATGTCAGTTAAATAATCAGTCGCTGCTTTAACTAATCCAGGGCTAAATGTTATTGTTGCCATTTTATGTACTATCCTTAAGTTGTATATACTAAACTAAAACCGCCATCCCAAGGTGAAACTGTAGTTGACGTAACAAATGTTGTAGATGTAAATCTAAAAATTCCGATTCCTGTATTATTAGTAACAGGAACTACCATAAACTTTGTTTCCGGAAGACTTTCTAGGCCCATATCTGCTTGTTGAACCTGTCTTGTCCAAAAAATAGCCCAAGAAGCAGTACCGTTATGAATTGTTGCTGTACTACAAGCACCGCTAGAATTGTCAAAATAATATGTAGACGAAGTTGCGTTATATACCCAAGTAGGGCCAACGGTAAAGTGTGCTAGACAGTTAGAATTTGTAGAGGCATACGCACTCCATTCGTTTGCAACTTGTGTTGCAGTTGGTTGTGATCCAGAATATACAGTAAACGAAAATTTAGTACTAGCAGACGGATAAGCACCGTCAATAACGACCTGCTGAAATGAATATTGAGTTACACGATCTGCAAGTTGTGTAGAAAATGTTGCCATAGGAAAATCCTCTTTCTTTGTAGTATTTATACAAAACGCCGATAAGGTAAATAGTATATTATGCCAATATCGTTTCCATCAAGCCCTACACATGGTCAGAAATACACTTATAATGGTTATTCATGGACCTATAATTCTACTGCTACAGCATGGGTAGCAACTCCAATAATTGCTGGTGCAACAGGTGCAACTGGTGTACAAGGAGCCACTGGTCCACAGGGTCCGCAAGGCATTGACGGTTTATTTGCAGGGCAGGGAGCCACTGGTGCAACAGGGCCTGCTGGCAGCGGAAGTTCTTTGAGTACATCAAGTAAAGTTTTAATTACAGACCTTAGAGCTTCTTATGCTATCGGGGTTGCCAATCCTGGAATAATGTTTGTTGATAATACATCAACATATCTTTCAACTACTTCAAACACACTCTATTCTACCAATAGAATTAGAGCACATACCGGTATTAACGGACCGAACGAAGAGTACCAGTACGTCGATGGCCTAGTGTTTGAATCAGATTATATCGAAGATCACGATAGTCCAAGTTATCAATTTGGGTACGGAGGAAATTTTGGGTCAGCGTATACGTTTAGTGTAGCGTCTGAGGGAATTTATCTACAGGGCGCAGTGCAAACTTGGGATTTATATGTTAACGACACTACTCCTTCTACATCAACAACATCAGGGGCATTAGTTGTTGACGGCGGAGTTGGTATCGGTGGGACTTTAAATATCGGCGGTAATCTAAATGTGCCAAACGGCAGTGTTAATTTTACAGCATCTAGCGGAATAGTAACCGTAGAAAATGTTCTACAGGTCAACAATTATGTCGAAACTACCGCTATCCAATCTTTTGGAAATCTAGATATTAATAGTGTCTATGAAACTGTTATTAGCGGAGATGGCATTAGATTAGAAGTTGGTCCCCAAGGGGGCAACGCAGTAGGTTCTACTGTTGTTATATTAGCAGGAGACGGCGGTGGCGAATCTGGTGGCAAAGGTGGCACTGGTGGGTTTGCTATACTCAAAGGCGGTAATGGTGGTAACGATAGCATATTCGGGGACGGCGGTGCTGTCTATGTTCAAGGTGGGGTAGGTACTCTCGGAGGATCAGTTTACATTCAAGGCGGGGAAGAAGGTGGAAGTTCTACTAACTTAGGTTATGTATGGATTAATACCTATAGAATGCCTAAAACATTTGGATCTGCAGGGCAAGCGTTAGTTATAGATACAACTTCTAGTAATACCGCTAGTTTAAAATGGCAGAATATTTCTACCGTACAAGGCGCGACTGGTCCAACCGGTGCAACTGGACCAATCGGTGCAACCGGTGCTGTTACAATTGTAGGTAATACTTACACAGTTGGAACATTATATGTTTCTACATTAACTGTGTCAACTGCCGGTGCAACTAATATCACTTCTGCTAATGATTTAAATTTAAGTGCTGCCGGCAGTGTAAGAAGTCGTAGTCCGTTTGCATTATCAACATGTACAACAAGTACACTATCAACTCTTGCATTAACCTGCACACAAGGCACATTTATGTTTGCTACAGATGCTGTAGGTGTTGCTCAGCCAGTTTATTTTGACGGAACTTATTGGTGGACATTTAATAGAACAAGGATCTACTGATGCTACATAAATTTTATGTTGTCGCAGAAGATAGCGAAAGTAAACAATTATTAAAAGATGAACTTACAGCATCTGTCGGTAATGAAGTAATACCTGAACGGTCTGTTGATATTATTGATGCAATGCCGAACAGCGATCATAATACAGTTGTTATGATGACTCAAGATGAAGCGGACGCACTAATGAGTGACCTTAGAGTCCTCGATGTTCATCGAGACCCTTATGAAATCGGAGTTAAGAAAAGACACTTCGGTATTCGCACAGGATCATATAGTAAAAGTTCTATAGCAAGCTCAAGTAATAAAAATTGGGGATTACTAAGAGGTGTAAGTACTAGCAATAATTTTGGTACTTCAACTACTCTTTCTGCTGACGTTCCCTTTAATTTAGATGGCACCGGTGTCGATATTGTCATAATGGATACTGGTGTTGAACCAAACCATCCAGAATTTGCTGTAAATGCAGACGGAACCGGAGGAAGTCGCGTAGTTAATTACGATTGGAGCCAGCATGGGATTATGAGTGTGCCGACTGGTGGGTTCCTAGGAGACTGCGACGGGCATGGTAGTAACTGTGCGTCAATTGCCGCAGGAAATACATGCGGATGGGCAACGGGGGCAAAAATATATTCTTTACGTTCAGTTGGGTCAGGCGCATTTACAGAAACTGATATTACAGATGGAAGGACATTAGGGATCTTAGATGACTTTCAGGTATGGCAAAGTCTTAGAGCATTTCACAATTCAAAACCTATAGATCCAAAAACAGGATACAAAAGACCGACTATAGTAAATTGCAGTTTTGGTTTTCTCGTAGAATATAGTAGTGTGTCAAACATTTATTATAGAGGAAGTCTTACTGGGGCTACAACTACCACTGCGGCTTATGGAACAATCGGAATTCCAGAAAGTGGTATAGGGCAACACGGATATAGATATACATCATTAGATGCAGAAATTGCGGCAACTATTGCGGCTGGAGTAATAGTAGTTGCTGCCGCAGGAAACGACAGACATAAAATAGATGTTTCAACTGGATTAGACTACAACAATTATTGGTCAGAGTACACAGGTTTTAGTTACTATTACCATCGAGGAGCAACTCCGTCAGGGACTAGCAATGTTATTTGCGTGGGTTGCATAGCCGCATTTGCTAACACAGACCCAGCAGGGCCAGAGCACAAAAGAAATTTTAGTTGTGCAGGACCTAGGGTAGATGTATGGGCTCCTGGAGATTATATTATGGGTGCGTATGCTAATGCACCATACTCTAGTTCTGCAGTGGCCGACTCTAGAAGTGCAACAATGGGAACAGGTTACACTTACTATCTAAATGCTATTTCCGGAACTAGCCAAGCAAGCCCGCAAGTAGCAGGAATGTTAGCCTGTATACTACAGGCAAGACCATGGATGAACCAACAAGATTGTAGAAATTTTTTAACTGCGTATAGTAGCAATTGGGCAGTTAATGAAAGTTACTACGGAGGAAGCGGATATACTAATTTTGGAAGTTTACAAGGCGGTCCTGCTAAAGCATTATACCAGCCATTTAATTTGCCAACACCACTCACAATTCGCGGATAAATATTAAACTAACGAGAGAACTGTATGAGTAGCACATCAACCACATTTGTTAATAGCATTAATACTAACTACCCAGTACCTGGTGTAGATAACGACACGCAGGGATTTAGAGATAATTTTTCAAATATCAAATCTGCTTTAAGTACGGTAGCAGGCGAAATTGGTAATTTCCAATTAAACGGAGTTACTACTAACGGCTTAAACGATTTTAGTTATGTTGGAAGTTTGTCAAGAGCAGTATTAGACTCGTACGGCGAGGCTGTAGGAACAAACACATTTTCTACCAACGATACTGTCAGTGCTCTTGAAGGTAACTATCAGAAAGTATCAGTAAACACATCTTTAAACATCGATGTTATCAATTGGGCTAGTGCATCGGGCGTTAAAGGCAATGTTATTTTAGAAATATATAACAGTTCCGGAACTTCGGTTAATATTAATTTTTCTAATACGCTAGGAACACTTAAGAAAGATGTAAGTCTTCCTATTGCAGTAGCAGGAACGTCAACTGTGTTTGTTAATTTATGGACAACAGATGGCGGTACTAATGTATTCTTAAGAAAACTTGGTGGCACTTTTGTATAACCCATTAATGGAAGATTTGTCCAAGTTAAAGGACAGCGAGATAGAATCCAAGATTGTAGAACTTGGTAAAAAGTATACTATTGCTTCTAGGACTGGAATGGGCGCAGTTATGCCTCAAATTTTAATAGCACTAGAAGCATATAGAGTAGAAATGGCAAAAAGAAGCCAAAGAGCGTTAGACGAAACATCAAAGAAAATAAATGGCGATTTAGATGGCTTGATTAATGTTGATTAATCTGCTATACTAAGGACATGAAAATCAACGAATACGGCGAAGTTATTCTTACACCACAAGATGCATTTACTGCATTATATTCTGGTAAAATAAAAAATTTAGAAAACATTTTATTCGAAGATACCGAAGACCTTAAAAAGTTCAACGATGCTATTAAGAATAATTGGAATGATATTCCAAAACTCACCCCTTATATAGAGCATACAGAATCGCTAGGCGAGTTTGACAAAAATAATCAAACAGAATGGTTTATGCCCGAAGAATACAAAGTCATGGATATAGAAGGGTATCTTGTTCACGTTTGCCCAAAACAAAACTACGATCGTCTAATTACGGAATTGCAACTATTCCGCCAACATAATATGATAGACGTTCTTAGATATCTTAAATACTTTGTAGATACTATGAGAGCAAACAATATTGTTTGGGGTGTAGGCAGAGGTTCTAGTGTTGCTAGTTACTGCTTATACTTGCTAGGAGTTCATAAAATTGATAGTATCAAATATAAACTCGATATCAAAGAGTTTTTAAAATAAGGAGTCTAAAATGAGACAATATAGAACAATGCGCGGTAAAATGGTCGACATGGATCAATTACTAGAAAAAAATCAAACTATGCCCGCAGTAGGTAATGTTAAAATGAATGCCCGAGGAGACGAACTTGGGCCTGGCGGAAAAATTGTAAAGCGTAGAGAAGAACAAATTAATTCTTACTATGAAAACAATCCTGCGGCAATAGTTAAACAACCAGCCGTTAAACCTACCAACACAGTAGTAGAAGATTCAGTAACTTACTCGAAAGGGAAAAAGTGAAAGTAATCGGTAAAATTGTTCCAATTAGAGATAAAGTTCTCGTATGCGATATGAACTTCGAGGGCCAAAAGACTTTTTCTGGAATTATTATCCCCAGCGACAACGGAAAAGTTTCAGGTATCCATCCACGATGGGCCAAAGTATTTGCCGTAGGTGACGAGCAAAAAGACGTCAAAGTCGGAGAATGGATTTTAATTGAACATGGTCGTTGGACTAGAGGTATCGAGTACGAACTTGAAAATGGTGAAATTATCGAGTTGCGTATGGTCGATAATAATGCTATACTAATGTCAGCAGACAATCCTCCCGGAGATGTTGTTTTAGCGTATCAAGACAATGCTCCTGCAAGGAATGTACCACTATCTTAAGGAAATAAAAATGTATTCAACAGCCGTTTATCGTTCTGCTTCTGAAATTAATTCAGCAATGAGTCGTGTCTACGGACACATGGGGTTAGCAGTCCTCACTAGTATGATTATCAGTTCCTTCGTAGGAACTAATGCCGCATTAATGGCATTTTTCTTTACTGGGATCATGAAATGGATTGTAATTTTTGCACCGCTTGTTGCTATTTTCGGTATTACTGTTGCCCTCAATGCTGGACCTAGCAAAACTGGCGCACAGTTAATGCTACATGGTTTTGCCGCACTTATGGGGTTGAGCTTTTCTACAATCTTTGTAGTCTATAATATGGGCAGTATTGTGTCAGCCTTTATGGGTGGCGCCATTCTGTTTGGAGTAATGAGTGGCTACGGTTACTTTACCAAAAAAGATTTAAGTGGGCTAGGTAGTTTACTGTTTGTCGGCCTAATTGCTATCATTATTGCCAGCATTGTAAACATCTTCATCGGTAGTACCGTCATGCAAATGGTAATTAGTGCTATTGCTATCTTGATCTTCTTAGGCCTAACTGCATATGATACACAGCAAATTCGTGAAGAAGTTAGTGTAACCAATGATGGTATTGCAGAGATCCGTGGTGCGTTAACACTTTATCTAGACTTTATTAATTTGTTCCTAAACCTTTTACAACTATTCGGTGAAAAGAAAGAGTAACATGACCAATCCATTTCGCGATCAAGAAAAATTCATGCGAGCTTGCGATCAGACAGTCGAAGGCTTTAACGAAGAACAATTTAAATTGTATGTTAATCTAATCGAAGAAGAGTTCAAAGAACTCAAAGAAGCAATTGAAGCAGACGATAAAATTGAGATCCTCGATGCACTAGAAGACATTATGGTTGTCACTGCCGGTGCTATGCACAGCATGGGTGCAGATGGCGAAGGTGGTTGGAAAGAAGTCATGCGTACTAACTTTGCTAAGATTGATAAAGAGACTGGCAAAGTTCGCAAGCGCGAAGATGGTAAAGTTCTAAAGCCTCAAGGCTGGACTCCGCCGAATCTTGCACCCTTTGTAAGCAAATAAAATGGGCTATACTCGATCATATAGTATTACTAAAGCCGCACAAGAAATAAATGCGGCGGCGTATGATGCTACAGATATGAGAATGGACGGATTTATATGCTGGGGAGCCAAACAAGATCTATACAGATTAAAGTGGGTCTTAGATGATGCTCTTGCTCGATGTCCTAAATTTGCACCAGAAGAAGAATGGCTTAAAGAACAAGAACAAGAAAGATTGTTACAATTATTGAGGAGAACACCATGATTGATTTTCTGTACTTAATTCTAGGAGCAATTTTTATGTTCGGTATTATCTTTACTGTTCGTAAACTTCCAGGAGGTTGCAATCAAGATTGCAATCAAGGAAGAAATTGTAATTGTTATAAAAATGATATTCAATAAAGTTAGAGAATTAAAAGAACAAAATAAAAAAATTGGTATTACTTTTAGCACATTCGATCTGCTACATGCAGGTCATATTGCTATGTTAGCAGAAGCCAAAAATCATTGCGATTATTTGATTGCGGCTCTCCAAACTGATCCTACTATTGATCGCCCAGATACTAAAAATCCACCTGTCCAAAGTATCGTAGAACGCCAAATTCAGTTGGCTGCAACTCGATATGTGGACGAAATTGTGGTATATCAAACCGAAAAAGATCTGGAAGATCTCTTGCTTATTTTGCCTGTTGATGTTAGAATATTAGGTATAGAGTATGCAGATAAAGCATTTACTGGTAAAGAAATTTGCCAAAATCGCGGCATCAAACTAGTGTTCAACAGTAGAGACCATTCGTTTAGCTCAAGTAGCCTAAGAAAACGAGTAGCCCAAGCAGAAAGCAAAAAGTGAGAATTCAAGTTGTTTCGGACTTACATTTAGAATTTGCTGACATCAACATTCAAAATAATAACAATGCTGATGTACTAGTTCTTGCAGGCGACATTATGGTTGCCAGCAAAGTACTTAAACCCGAAAGCGAGTACGGCAAAAGATTTCGAGACTTCCTTAGCCGTGTAAGTTTCCAGTTCCCCCATGTTGTCTATGTTATGGGCAATCACGAGTTCTACGATAGCGGAGACTTTTTCAAAGGTGTAGATGTTATGCGTATGGCATGTGGTGTTCACGACAACATCTATTTGTTAGAGCGCGATACTAAGGTTATCGATGATGTTGTTTTTGTCGGCGGTACCTTGTGGACTGACATGAACAAGTTCGATCCTATAACTCTACATGCTGTCAAGGATATGATGAACGATTATCGTGCTATCCGCAATGATCAAATGGGCTATAGGAACCTAAAGCCGGCCGATACTGTAGATAGACATCGTCTTACTCGCGACTACATTCGACATATTGTAGAAGAAAATCGCGACAAGAAGTGTGTTGTTGTAGGACATCATGCACCTAGTTATCAAAGCGTACACGAAATGTACCGCAGTGATCATTTAATGAATGGTGCTTACTACAGTAGTTTAGAAGATATTATGCTAGACAACGAAAACATTAAACTGTGGATTCATGGTCATATGCATAATACGTTTGACTACACTATCGGTCAAACTCGTGTTGTCTGCAACCCTAGAGGCTATCACTCACTGCGTGGTGACGGAACTTACTGGGGCGAGGACACTGGTTGGAATCAAGATTTTATTATAGAGGTTTAAATGAAAATCGGACTTAGTTATAGCCGTTGTGTTCGAGACATCGTTGATGGCAAGGTAGATATCAGGGATGTTCTCATTATCATTGCTCGTACGGATTTTGATCCTAGAAACGACGAGCAGTGGGCAGGTATCTGGCAAGGGTACGGTGGCGGCACAGGCCGAGGCAGTATCTGGACTGCTCCGGAATGGGCAGAATATCCTCCGGAGGATGAACAGAAGTTCAGAGATGTTAGTATCGAACTGTGGAATACCGGCAAGTTCCACCAGCCCCGACAGTTCGGTGCTCATCCTAGTCGCCGGCCTGAGATTTGGCTAGAAACAGTTCTTCCCAGTGAAGAACTGGCTAAGAATCCTATGGCCAAGAAAGCATGGGAAAGTTTTCAGACCGTTGCAGGTCTTACTAATGTAGAACTAGATAAGGAATATCGGTGAAAACAAGAGAGCAAATTATTGAGTCTATGTGTTATACTTATAGACACGATTTCGGTCTAGAAAGAACAGACGCAGGTAACGGATTTATTACAGCAGGAATGACTGAAGACGAAAGAAGACTGTTACGAGCAGTTATGGCACAGATTTTTGATAACGATATTGCACCTTATATGGAGTTTAAACGATGAGCAAAGAATTATGGGTTGAAAAGTATAGACCTAAAACTGTTGAAGATTATGTCTTTAGAGACGCTCATCAGCGTAAGCAGGTAGCAACATGGATCAAAGATCAGAGTATCCCTCATTTGCTGTTAAGCGGATCAGCAGGTATCGGTAAAACAACTCTTGCTAAAATACTTATTAACGAGTTAGGCATTGAAGAACACGATGTACTGGAAATTAACGCTAGTCGCACTAACTCAGTTGACGATGTTCGTGACAAAATCACAAACTTTGTGCAAATGATTGCGTTCGGAAGTCCTTTTAAGGTAGTATTACTAGACGAAGCAGATTATCTGTCACCTAACGCACAGGCAGCTCTTCGTGGAGTTATGGAAGAATATCACAGCAGTGCTAGATTTATTCTAACATGTAATTATCCTAATCGAATTATTCCTGCCATTCATAGCCGATGTCAAGGTTTTCATATTGAAAAAGTAGATCAAGACGAATTTATGATGAGGGTCATTAACATTCTTATCCAAGAAGGCGTGGACGAATCTTCATTTGTAAATCTAGATACTTACGTAAAGGTAACATATCCAGACTTGCGTAAATGTATTAACCTTGTTCAGCAAAATGTCATTGACAAAACACTTCAATCTCCAACCGCAGGAGATGCAGGAGAAGCCGATTGGAAGATCGAAATGGTTGAACTATTCAAAAGCGGCAATATTACAGGGGCAAGAAAACTTGTATGCGGGAAAGCAAGGCCGGAAGAGATTGAAGACATCTATCGCTGGATGTACATGAATCTCGAATTGTTCGGGCATAATGAAGATACAAGAGATACTGCGCTATTAATGATTAAAGAAGGGTTGCTTAATCATGC
>JACCDW011579101.1_pt1 | contig 10644 bp, 7 predicted proteins | sample 7449781 | NCBI WGS metagenome assembly JACCDW01 (sample SAMN15323449, study PRJNA562643) | freshwater metagenome | isolation source: river surface water | place: USA:Blue River Watershed | collected 2017-08-18
GGATAAACCTTGTGTAGACCCACTTTAGTGGGTTGATGGATAAACCTTGTGTAGACCCACTTTAGTGGGTTGATGGATAAACCTTGTGTAGAGTAGGAGCCCGAGGGCCAGCTACTTCGTAGCCCGAAGCGGTTCCTACTAAATCATAACGTTTATCCATAATCGCATTCATCACCGTCTCTTCCGGAGTAACAAGGCGATCTTCCATCACCGACTTCAACACATTTGGTGAATATCCACTCACCAGTGATACTCCCTTCACTCCACTCATCACCGGAAGTGTTGATGTAGATCGCACATTCCAAAAGACCATTTGCGGAAGTACATATCCAGCTTCCGAAAACTCCCGTGAAATCATCTCAAATGACGACTCACTCGTATCCATTGATGCCTGATTAAATTGCATATCCGATACCACAAGAATCTTCTTGGGAAGATCATCTTGAGAAAGTTTCAGATCTTTTGCCATACTCAAAATAAGACGCATTGCAGCCATAAAATCCGTACTTCCACCCCAAGGAGCCGCCTTAATCGACCCAAGCTTCTCAAGCAAAGTTGCCCCCTTTACCTTCACAATTCGAGGCTTCTGTTCAAAAGTCATCACAACATCCTTCCATACATTACACTTCGCAATCGACGAGATCAAAATTCCCATTGTGTACGAAATGAGCATTGGCATTCCACGCATTGATCCACTCACATCCGCCAATACAAGAGTTTCACGCAAATTTTGCCCTGATACCGACTTTTCCACCTCCTCCACCATTGCCTTCCATTGCGCTTCAATCAAATCATCGGCTGCAGTGTGACAAATACCATTATGAGTTTCATCACAATACTTTCCAACAATTTGATGCGGAAAGAGCGCCGAAACATTTACCTTTGCTTCCCCTTTCACCAACTTTGACTTGTACTCCTCAAAACGCTCCCGATCATTACGCAGAAACGCATTTTCAGTATGTTTTGTATTTGTCATAAGTTTACCAATACGCGATGGCTTCTTGGTATGTTTGTTCATTGCCACACTTGGCACCTTTTCATAATCAATCGCTTCATAATCACGCTTGCAAAGTTTCGTTTCCAAAATATCAAGTTTGCGACGAAGAGGCACCAATACCTTTTTGCGGAAATTTGCACTATTCATTCCATAAGCCTTCGCAATACGCTTATAAATCACACCGTGCTTCGACTTCTCACTTGGAATCCACTTTGCACAAAGGGAAATGTTTGAATTCTCACCATCCTTTTCAAGAGCCATCATATCATCACGAAGTTGTAATACAACCGCTTCAATATACACACTCATCAACTCTTCTGAATAAGGAATGGGTATCTCTTCAACTTCTTTCTTCTTCTCCTTCTCAACTTCTTTCTGTTCCTCTTCAACTTCTTTCTTCTCCTCTTCCTCATCATTTTCATCCATTTCAAGTGCTGCAAAAATATTTTTACTTTTTGATGTACTCTTCGATGTACTCTTACTCTTCTTCTTTTTCAAATTCTCCTCCAAACGAGCTCGCAACATCTTCTCCTCTTCCACACGCGCCTTCTCATCTGCCTTATCCGAATTATACTGATCCACATCATAAAAGATACCATCATCCCATCGTCCATAAGTATGAAAGAGCACACGCGCATTCTTACGAAGCGTTTCCATACTCTTCTTCGCAACACAATCCAAAAGAACGCGGCCAATGTGACGTTCTCCTTTGCCACCACGAATATCTCGAATATGCGCAATCAAACGCATTGTGAGATACGGATTTTCACTCCACGATGCCTCAAAGAGAGCACGCAACTCTTCATCCCCACCACGCATATTGCGCAAACTTTTGTAATAGAGATCCACCAGCGCATTGAGCGAAGAGCTGTAAGCTCGATCACCATTTTCGGTAAGTGTAACATTGGTAAGATCTTGAATTGCCTTTCCAATCATCTTGGCTATTTCACGATCACTTTCACCATCCTTCGAATCATATTTTGCTTTCAGATTTTGCAAAATAATCAGCATTCCATCCACTGGAGCATCCGAAACGCTTGAAATCTCTTCCACAAATTGCATTTTTATAAAAAGGTAAAGAGAGGAAACAGAGAAAATACTCTTATCTTACTTTGTAAGAATTCCTTTAAGATCATAATTATAATAAAAATAATATAATTATATAAAAATAAAAGTAATTATATATAATTTGATAAGAAGAGTGTAAATCCCCCTTGTAAAATGGCAAAAACAATCATAATAAAGATAATTTTTATCCAATCTTTTACCGATGGTGTTGAGAGCTTAATAAACTCTTTATCTTCACGATTTCGCCCAATATTGTAATGAATATAATTCTCAATGACATTTAATATAATAAATGCAACAAAAGATGAAAGGAATATATTATGAGGCAATCGCCGATGTACATAACAAAAATCAAACATAATGATAACTGATAACTTCTTTATAAATAATTCTATTTATAAAGAATATTATTTTATAGATTTACTTTTATCTCATTTACTTTTATCTCATTTACTTTTATCTCATTTACTTTTATCTCATTTACTCTTCTTTCAATAAAAATTGATTTTCAATATACTCTTTCACTGAACCTACTTTTCTTTTTAATGAATTTATGATATCATCATATTGATACGATGAATCAAATGATAAATTATACTTATTATTCATATAATGAAGTGTTACAATTTTCATATTCATTAGCGGGACTTGAATAATATGACTCTTATCAATAAATTCTTTTGCATCACAATATACCAAAAATCCCAATATAAAGACAAAATTAAAGAGCGCTGCATAATACCCCATAATAAGTCCATGTACCACACTATCCAATAGACGTTCCATATACTTGATTGAAAGCTCTGCAAAGAAGAGTGAGTATATATATTGAACAGTACTAAACATCCATAATATATAAAAATAATTTTTGGATGTATGTAAATAAGTAATTCCAAATGAGTAAGATGATATACCCAAAAGAAAAGCAAGTCGGACAACCCGATCTACCATAGGGATTTCAATTAACATTTTATCTTTTCGACTCTCTTCTCCTCACACTCTTTCTAAAAATCTTTCTATATTCATATTTCTATTTTATTTTTGTATATTTTTGTATATTTTTGTATATTTTTGTATATTTTTACTTTTATTTATCAATTTGTTCATAAATAAGAATTTATAAAAAATTTCACGTTCAAAGATGCAAAGTATAAAAGTAAAAATAGATATAAAGAACTTTTTCTATTGATACATAGATATTTGGAATTTAAAGATTAAAAATTTAAAAATAAAATGCTTATTACAATTGTAACACCTACCATTGGATCTGACTTTTTAAAGAAGTTACTTTTATCTATTAACCAACAAAATGGTTTAAATAGTGCATTTACCATTGAACACTTTATTGTAATTGACAATGGTCCGATTCATCGCACAAAAGTGAATACCATTTTAAATGGTGTTCGAGAAGGTGATGGAGTAAAGCGACATATTTTTGAAATTCCTTTTGCAAGTGGTGCAAATGATTATAAAGGTCACCGGATTTACTCAGCCATTCCTCAATTTGCTAATGGTGATTACACGATTTTTCTTGATGATGATAATTTTCTTTTTGAAAATCATATTATGAACTTTGTGGAGAAGATGAAGAGTAATGAGTATGATTGGCTCTATTCACTTCGGACCATTGTGAATAAAAATGATAAGATTTTATGTAAAGATCATTGTGAATCATTAGGTTATCTTTCATCCGTCTTTTATAATCCAAATAGTTATTTAATTGATACAAATTGCTACTTTGTCAAGAGCGTGATTGTCAAACAAATTTGCCATATTTGGAATAAGAAGGCCGAATATAATGATAATGATCCGGATCGACTTTTTGGGCGAATTTTAATGAGCAATTTTAAAAAGTACGCGTGCACCAAAGAGTACTCCTTGGCATATCGCGTGGAAGAAGATGGAAAAGGAGTGAGTGCAGATCTATTTAAACGCGGAAATAGCGAAGTGCATAAGAGGTTTGGTACGGTTGAAGTTTGGAAACGTCCTACCATCTTCTTAGCACACTTTAATGATCAACAAACCGAACGAATGATAGGGAGAATTTATGAAGGAGAAAAAGGTAAGGATGGTGAGAAAGATCGAGAGTGTATTGCTTTTAAACAATGGCAGCTAAATTTATTTGATGATTTAGGTGATAAGATTCACTTCCGTAATGCGTATCGTTCGGCATTTGTTCCTGAAAATGCGATTGTATGGGTTCATATGTGTCACGCGGAAGAGTTGCCACATCATTTATTGGAGCGAAAAGATATTCATCGCATTTTATATACGATTGAATCTCCAAATATTCGTCATCAAAAACAGTGGAGTGCGGAATTTTTGAATAAACATTTTGATATACTCTTGACTTATTGGACACAAATGTTTAAAGTGCGTGATGCAAATACACTTTATATGCCTTTTATTCATCGATTGAATATGAAGAGTGCAAATGATCGTGCAACACTTTTGAATGGTGATGCGAAGATCCCGAGCGCGTGTATTTTACTTGAAAATCGGGATTTACGCGGAAAGTATGTGATTAATGGTTGTGAATTAATGGCACAAGATTATCAACGGAAAATTGTGGTGGAAGAGATTGCCAAACATTTGAAAGTGTATTGTTATGGTAATTCTTGGAAAAGTATTTCGTCATCTAATCCGAATATTGTGTGTGAAGCCACACCAAGTCGTTTCTTGGATAGTGATAAAACAACGGATTATTATAATAAACATACGTTTTCGATTATTATTGAGAATTGTGATGCTGATGGATATGTTTCTGAAAAGATTTATGATGCTTGGATGGTATCTTCGATTCCTATTTATTTGGGAAATTTCAATGAACCATTGCGGAAGTATATTGGGGAAGATATTCCGATTGAGAAGATGATGATTGATCTTCGCAAAGTAGGTGTTGAAAATATTGGAACTTATTTGAGCGAATTATATGTGGATGATATTGAGGAGATTGTAGAAAATATTAATAAGTATAAAACGTTATTGATGGAACGAGTGGGAGTAAATCGTTATGGTAGTGAAGTGATGAAGATTGTGTCACAAATTGAGAGTTCTTAAAGAATTATGTAGGAAATATTTTTATTTATAAATTTTTATTCTTGAACAAAAGAATAAAAATGATTCTTCGTTTGATTATAAAGAGTAAAAGCGAAAGAATAAATAAGAGAGTTAAAATGAGCGCATTCGGTAAAACACTTGTTATTGTGGAATCTCTTACTAAGGCAAAAAAGATTCAACAATTTTTAGGAAACGATTATGTTGTGTTACCATCTTTTGGACATATTACTCAATTAGATGATGAAAAATTTAATCGTTTAGGTGTAGATATTCAGAATAACTTTACTCCCGTTTATAAAGTGATCGATGAAAAACGAAATTTAGAAACTGTGGCAAAATTAAAAAAAGCCGCAAAAGAGTGCAATAAAATTCTAATTTGCGCAGATCAAGATCGCGAAGGGGAAATAATTGCGTTCCATCTTTCAAAACTATTACTGAACTCAGTAAGCGAAAAGAATCGATGTACATTTAATGAAATCACTCCATCTGCAATTCAAGATGCACTTAAACATCCAAGACCTATTGATATAAATATGGTTTATTCAGGACAAAGTCGACAAATTCTTGATAAGGTAGCAGGTTTCAATTTAAGTCCAGTATTATGGAAGTATGTTGCTCCTAAACTTTCGGCAGGTCGAGTTCAAAGTGTGGCTCTCAAAATGGTTGTAGAAAAGGAGAAGCAAGTGGAAAGTTTTGAAAATTCGGCTTCTTTCAAAACAAGTGGAATTTTTCAAAAGAATATCAACGCTTCGCTAAATTCTACTTTTGAAAATAGCGAAAAAGCAAAGAGTTTCCTTCAAAACATATTGACACATCAATATCGCTTTGTTGTATCATCCATTGATAAGATCAAGGTTTCGAAGAAACCGCCTGCGCCCTTTATCACCAGTACGATTCAACAAGAGGCAGGTTGCAGATTTAAAATATCTGCCAAAAAAGTTATGAGTATTCTTCAAAAGTTGTATGAACACGGTCATATTACTTATATGAGAACGGATTCAGTAACACTCTCCAACGATGCTCTTCAGAATATCAAAGAGTACATTCTTGACAATTACGGTGCAGATTATCATCAATCACGACAATATAAAAATAAAGAAGGTTCACAACAAGGTCATGAATGCCTACGCCCAACATACATCAACAAACCATCATTACCGGAGAGCGAAGAGTTTGATAAAATCGAGCGAAAGATCTATGAACTTATTTGGAAGCGCACTGTTGCAAGTCAAATGGCAGAGTGCATTTCCGAAATACATACAATGAAGATTATGATTGAAAAGTATGATCCTTATGCCTTTATTGCCAAAAGTGAACAAATCATTTTTGATGGTTATCGCAAAATTTATGATGAAAATTATGATGGCAAGAAAGAGAGTAATGAAGATGATAATGGAAATATCAATGAGAAGAATGTGTTTGAAGGTCTCAAAGTAGGAAGCGTCTTAAAGATGAAGTCAATCACATCCGTGGAACGCGCCGCTCAACCGGTTCCTCGCTTTTCCGAGGCATTTCTCGTAAAGAATTTAGAGAAGAACGGAATCGGAAGACCCTCAACGTACGCAAGTACTATTGAAACACTTCTTGATCGCAAGTACGTGGAAATCCGCGACATTGAAGGAAAGGAGCGATCTGGTCTTCAATTGACAATTTCCGAAAAGAGCGCATCCATTGACGAAAAGGAGATCAAGATTAAAGTGGGAGAAGAGAAGAAGAAGATGGTTCCTACCTCAATCGGTCGCGCCACTTGCGAATTCTTGGAAGAACACTTTCCCAACATTATGGATTATAAATTCACAAGTCAAATGGAACAAAAGCTCGATGATATTGTAAATCAAAAGTATGTTTGGCACGAAGTGGTTCGGGAATATTACAACTCTTTCCATCCAACAGTCGAAAAGCTTTTAGATAAGAGTAATAAAGGAGAAGCACAAAAGATGAAAAATGACCGAAAGCGATGCCTTGGGAAAGATGGATCTGGACGCAATGTTTATGCATATATTGCTAAATATGGCCCCGTCTTTCAAGTAGGTGAAGATGGAGAGAAAGATAAGAAGTATGTAAAGATCGAAGCTCCCCTTACACTCGATAGCGTCACTATTGATGATTATTTGCTCCTTTGTAAATATCCCAAATTACTCGGAAAATATCAAGAACGTGATGTTTTCTTGAAGAAAGGTCCATATGGATTTTATGTAACTTTTGATGGAAAGAATTATAGCGTCCCAAGTGGTGAAGCAACGACGGTCGAAATGTTTGTTGCAATGATACAACCGAAGGAAAGCAATGGAGGAGAAGGATCCGCATTACAACCCACCAGTACATTGATCAAAGAGTTTGGAAAGTATATGGTAAAGAGCGGGAAATATGGACCGTATGTTCAATATGAGAAGACGATTGCCAAAATTCCCAAAGATATTGTTGTAGGAGATATTACGAAAGATGTGTGCAAAGAGCTGATTGAGAAGGCAAAGAGTGTTTCCAAAGATGTAAAGAAGAAGAAACAGTACTTTGCAACATCTGGCAAAAAGAAGAACGCTGAAGATGATGATGAAGATTAATCTTTATCGATGAGTATATTTTGATAAGAAGAGAATGTATAATAAGTTGGTTCAATATGTACTTTACTCTTCTTCTCAAAAGAAAAGAATGTAAATATACTTTTGCGAAGATGACGTATCATCTTCTCTTTCACACCTTTCCGACGAATCGGCGGATTCCATTCTCCATCCGAATTTTTTCTTCGAAACATCTTTATCTTTTATCTTTTATTTTTTTATTTTAATTTGAATGTAATTTGAATATTCTTTTTATTTATATAAACTATTTTATATAAATAAAGATTCCTTTATTATATTTATTTATGATAATTCTAACAAGAGAGTCATAAAGATGATCATTTCATCCGTTGCTTGTTTTCCCAAAATTTGTTCAATCTTCATATTTGGATTTAACATTTGATAAAATAAGTGCATATGAGAATATAATAAATGCACACTATTTTCACTTAAAAAAGATAGCTTCTTAAAGTCTATACTCTTTTTCACCCATCCATGATATATATACTTCATAGGTGCTTTTGATAAGAATGAAATTGTAAAAATACGCTCCATATATTGATTTACTAAAGTATTGATCTTCATCACCATACTTCGATTATTACTCTCCTCTTGATTATAAATTTCATATAAATATACTTGTCGATCATACACATAAAGATAATATAATATGTACTTTTGTGCATTACCATTCCCATTGCCATATCTTACAACAAAAGGTAATACATAAGGACTCTTCTTTCCACGACTTTGCAAATGTTGCATGATCATATATTCCACATCAAATCCCAAATAATAACTATTTTGAAATTCACGTATGGACGAATTTTTATTAAATAAATTCGACTTTTGCAATATATGCTCATTACGATGTTTCAAATGTTCAATGTAATGAAGAGCCATTACATACTTCTTTACATTTTCACTTGCAAATTCCGACTTCTTTTCTTGATAAAAGTCATAAAATTCACGACCCTTCTCTTCCATTGCACGCTGTGATATAATCAAATTTCCGGAATTTCCGGAATCATCTGATTTGATATACGCCGAAAGGATCGAATTTTCTTCAATATAAAGATCAGGAAGAAGAGTACGTATTTTATCAAAAAGAATCTTCTTCAAAAAGAGCGATTTGCGATTCATACGCTGAAAAAGAGATCGTATTAACTCCTTCTGAATATAAAGCGGCTTATTTTCACTCTTTTGATATAATTTATAATATAAATCATTGACATATCGCAAAATGATTGATTTTGTTTGAAAAGAAGTTATATTTTGTGTTACTGTACTTTGATTTGAAGAACTATTCATCGGAATATTAAGTAATGGTCCACTTTTATTTAATGAAGCATTTCGATTTACAACATTATGTTGATTACTGATTTGATCCATTACATCTTTAAAAATCGCATTATTTCCAGGACAATTCTTCTTTACTTGATAATTCGTATTAAAATTCATTTGATACACAGGAAATTCTTCAAACGATACATCCACCTTTGGTGGCTCACAATGATCGCCCGCAGATGGCGTAATGACAAACATACAAATATTTTTGAATTTTCCATTACTATTATTGATTATAATATTTTCGTGATCTACAAGTTGTGAACCAAATGCATAGGTAGAATTACGAAGGGCTTCTTTTCCGAGTAAAATGTGATAATTTGCTTGATTTGCATCTTTCGTTTGCTCAATTTGAATCTTAGAGTGTTTGGAAAAGTATTGAAAAGATGCCATAATACTCTCTTCTTCACGTTTAAAGTTACCATATACATAATAAAATTTAACATAATAACGCTTCTTGGGAAGTAAATTGATAGTATTATTCTTTTTATTATTTCTCTTTTTTTCATTTTTATTTTCACTTGCACTCTCTTCCTTTGGTATAAAATTATTATTATCTTTCAATAAACCAAATGCATTATTTCCACGTCTTCTTCGTGATTGTGATTCCCTTAATAGATTCATTTTTTAAATAAATATATATATATTGAATCAAATATACCTATTTATAAATAATATTATTTATAAATAATAGAATAATATTTCATTTGAAGAAATGATTCTATCAAAAATTATTAAATATAAATTATTAAATATAAATCATTGACATTGAAGTATTATCTTTTGTTTTTTCCTTCTTTGCATTATGTTCCAATAATTTTTGCACATCATCTTTTGTAAAAGTATACGGTTTTTCCGCAATCTTTACCAACTGCTTTTCCACCGGCATATACATATCATAATTGAGTTTCATAAAGATCTTTTCAAAACCACGCTTTAAGTTACGGATTCCATCTTCCGATTTACTCGTCTCTTCAATAATATATTTGATAATATCTTCTTGAAAAATATAATCGTGAGCATCAATCCCAATATTTGAAGTTACTTCTTGAATTAAATGTTTTTGTGCAATATGAACTTTATCCTGAGTTGTATATTTATCAAACTCGACGATGGTTAATCGATCACGTAAAATCGGATTAATCAATGAAATGTCATTTAAAGAGAAGAAGAAGATGCACTTCGATAGATCTATATCAAGGCCAAATAAATATTTGTCGTGAAAAGTACTATTTTGCGTGCTATCCGTAATATGTGTCAAAACACCAGCTATTTCAGCGCCTTTTGCCGTATTGGAGATCTTATCTAACTCGTCAAAGAATAAAATGGGATTCATACATTGTGATTCAATTAACATTTCCACAATGCGTCCATAATTAGACCCTTCATACGTATACGCGTGACCTTCTAAAAAGGACGCATCCGTGGCGCCACCAAGTGCAGTAAAGCCAAAGGGATACTTGAGGGCTTTAGAAACACCATTTTTGATTAATGAGGTTTTACCAACACCGGGAGGACCGGTAAGTGCGATGACGGAGCACGAGGATTTGGGGTTGGAGATGCGTTGGGCAATGAGTTCAAGGATTTTGCTTTTGGCGCGTTTTTGACCATAAA
>JACCDW010025559.1_pt1 | contig 10642 bp, 15 predicted proteins | sample 7449781 | NCBI WGS metagenome assembly JACCDW01 (sample SAMN15323449, study PRJNA562643) | freshwater metagenome | isolation source: river surface water | place: USA:Blue River Watershed | collected 2017-08-18
AATAATTTGACACAAAATTGTCTTCTAAAAGTTTTACAACCTTACCGTCTCTATCAATCATATAATGTGGAACTTTACCGTAATTTTTATTAAGACGGTATTTTAGTGACTGTAAATAATCTAATTTATTTCTTGAGGTGTGTGTAATAACTATTTGTGTCTTATTGTTATTAGTCTTGAGGTCTCTTTTTAATAAATTTTCTATTATATCCATATTATTTTGTGTATTTTAATATTTTTTTTTCTTCAACAACCTCATTCTTACCAACAAAATTTCCGTCTTCGTCATACATTTCACCATTTTCTTTCACAAATATCTTTTTTTCGATCTCTTTAATAACAGGAACTTCTCTTACAACTTCGATCAATCTGTCAACAGGAACCTCAACAATTTTTTCAACTTCTTTAATTACCTCAACAGGAACCTCAACAATTTTTTCAACCTCAACAATTCTTTCAATAATTTCAGGTTCGACTTGAGGGGTGTCCTGGGGGGTGACTAGGTGGATAGGATTAGGAAAATAACTTTCAGGTATTTCCCATTCTTCATAAAAAGGATTCTCCTCTTCATCTTCAATTTTTTCTTCGTCTTCTTCTTTTCTTCTATAAACTTTAAATGCTTGATTTGTAGATATAACCAAAGCAATTGCCAAAGGATCAAATACGAATATCAAAGTTAAAATGAAAAAGTTAGCGGTTTTTTTAACATCCCACCCTGTAATTTCACTCAAATACTTGATTGCTCCTAACTCACCTGATTCAATTTCTGTTGATGCTAAATCCAATATCTCTAAATCTAATCTTGTGATACTATCATTTAGTGATTCGATTTTTTTAGAAATACCATCTCTATTCTCTTGAGCCACTTTTAATTGACTTTCAAATGCCTTTCTGTTACCACCATTTGCTCTTGTAATGACTTGTCCCGTCGTTCTATCTATTGATTGGGTAGTTGTGTTGGTTGAGAGTGCATTTCTTAAATTGGTAATGTCTTTATCTAACACACCTTTTTCTTTTTGATAATCAGTTTTGATCTCCTCAAATCGAGTTTTTTTAACTTCAATATTTTCAATTACTTTATTGTTAATCTCAAGACCTGCAATATTTTTTTGGAACCCTGTTGAAAGAAGTCCGTAAATCCCGACAGATGTGAGTATTGATAAAACAACAAGAGCCATCGTAAGGTAGATCTTTAAAACTCCGTAAGTTTCTTTCCATTTATCGTGAAGGTATGTTGCAATTGCAAGTTTAGATATTTCTAAAAATGACCCCATTATAATGACAGGAATTGCAACCGCTGAAAATATTATTGATAATCCGATTACAGAATAGTAAGCCGCGGTTCCTGATAATCCTAAAGCACAGAACAATAAAAACCAAGGTAAAAATTTCTTATTCATTTAATTTGTTTATTAGATAAATATTAAAATAACCAAATATAAACCAAAGATAAACCCTATAAAACAATAAAACCCCCACCGGTACCAGTGGGGGAGTGTAGTTTCATCTCACCGTATAGATAAGATTGGGGAGTTTCACCCTGGTGACTTCAGGCACCTTCTGCCGAGTTGTAAGGGTAATCTCGGTTCAACCCTTTTACATATAGTCAAACAATTCGCTACAGTCATTTCTAAGTCTACGAAGAGCCTTTTCTTTAATCTGACGAACACGTTCTTTTGTTAGACCAAAATCAGAACCAATATCCTCTAATGTTCTTGGTGTACCAGTTAAACCAAAATAATCACCTACAATAATTTTTTCTCGATCATCCAAAACGTTTAATAGAGTCATAAGTTTATCTTTCAAAATGTCTTTTGTGTCAAAACCAGCATCAGGTAAATCCGCATCTTTATTAACGATCATGTCGATTAAAGTATCACCATCTTCATTAATATTCATATCTAAATCGATCATTGAGGGTAATGATGCGAATTTATCATCAAGTTTTTTACCTGATTGCTCAACTTCTTTTTTTGCCTTTTGTAGGTCTTGTACAACATTTACGGGAAGTCTGATTGTTCTTGAATTATCATTCAAGGATTGGATTATGGATTGTTTAACCCACCAAACAGCGTATGATATAAAACGAAGGTCTTTGTTCCAATCAAAATTTTTGATTGCCTTCATTAGACCTAAATTACCCTCGGCGATTAAGTCCGAAAGGTCTAAACCTTGATTTTGGTATTGTTTGGCAACTGTAATAACAAAACGAAGATTTCCTGTTAATAATTCTTCTTCTATTTTTTTTCTCTGCGAAATTGTAGTGTCATCAGATTTCATAAGTTTTGCTAACTCTCGTTCTCTGTCGGGAGTCATAACTTTAATTTTTCTAATGTCTTTCAAATACGATTGTATTTCGTCTTGATTAATGTGTGGTCCTAATGATTTGTCTTTCATGTTTGTTTATTTATAGTGATTTTGAGTATTCTTCTAATTTTTGTTTTTCTACGTCAGATAATGATCCCATACCATCGCTACTAATCTTATCAAGTAATTCATCAAGAGTTAGATTACAAACGTTTGGTTTTTTAAAATTCAAGATCAAATCGGCGATGTCCATAAATTTTTCCCCCATTTCAAGATCATTAGGTTTGAATTTTGGTGTTTTTGGTTTTTGTTGTTTTGGTTTTGTGTTCTTTAACGACATTAAATGATTGAGGTTGTCTTCATCAAAATTTGATGAATAGTCTCTTCCTTTTTTTGTTAAGAAGTATTCGTAACCTGATATTTCTTCTGTTAAAAAATATAAAACATCAGATACGTCATTAAACTCTCCTTTACATCCAAAATGGAAGATAGCATGTTTTTCACCATACATGAACTTTATTTGACCACTCGTCATGTGTTCGGCCAACTTTGTTCCAATTTCTTGTGTTTTTAAATCAGAATCTTCAACAGTACTATCGTAATATACAAACAATAAATAATTCATAAGTTTCTTTTGGGGTTTTTGTTTTACAAATATAAGACTTTTTTTTAGATCTCGTAAATTATTTTTGAATTTTCTTCTACCCATTTTTTTGAAAATCCAATGTGGTTTGAGCTTTTAGACATCGTCGATATTTTTAACTTAGCCTCTTCCAAAACTTTTGGTGTTTCACACTCCCATATTTTCAAACATTTAAGTCCGTTTTCTTTATCAAAAAGTGCGAAGAAAAAAGAATCATTCCTTTCAATTCTATGTAAGTTATCTTCATGAATTCTATCAAATTGAAAGGTTCCTCCATCTTTACAGGAAAGGTATTCATATTGTTCATTCCCATCTTTAGAAAATGCGTCAGGTCCATGTTTTGTTTTATGACAAACATGACCAAGAATTTCAGAAATAAACCATTCCTTTATAAATCCTGGTGTTAATAAATCTTGTTCAAAACCTTCATTATTTTTTAAAAGATTTAATGAACCTAACAATAATGTTAATTTGTTTGGTTCATTTTCTATTTGTTTCAATAGTTCTTCAGATGTCATTTATAATATTTTAGATACGTTTTCTTCTTTTCTTATTTTTACAATATTATCAGCCCAATTATTAATTAATGGGTTATGCGAAATTACAAATATTTTTTCGAAGTAATCCTTTAATTTAATAAAAAATTCAGAAACCATTTCTAAATTTTCATTAGATATTTTTCCAAATACTTCGTCCATAACCACAAGATTTGGTTTTGGTAATGTACATATTTTTGTCATAACAGATCTCAATGCTAATGAAGCGATTGTTTTTTCATAACCTGAGCCACTAGTCATAAGTTTCTCAATTCCCGTGCCATTATCAATCATCATGAATTCAACTTCATTTTTGTCATTAATTCTAATTTCAAGTTTAAAGTATGACGAATCTTCCATTAATCTTTGAAGTTCCGAATTGATTATCGGCATCATTGTTTTCATTATCATTTTGGAAACTCCATTTTTACCATACGCCTCCAAATAGATCTTGTATATCTTTTCTTTTTCCTCTTCTTCTTTAATTCTAACGATCATTCCTCTATTGTTTTCAATCTTCTCTTTGTAAGAGGATATTGTACTTTCATTATTTGTGATGAGGTTGTTGATTCTCATTTTTTCTCTTTCAAGTTCTTCTAACCTTAAATCTGCCTTGATTAATTGAGCATCAATTTTTTGGTTTTCGGCAATCTTATCTTGTATTTCTTCCCACCTCTTTAATTTGTCTTTCAATGATGTTATTTTCAAGTCACAACTTTCGACAGAAATTTCGTACTTCTCTTTAACAAGTTTGTTTTTTTCATATTCATCAAACTCTTTTTTAAGTTGCACAAAACTCTGTTCTTTGTTGGATAAATCCGTCATAAGTGTCGTTTTTGTGTTTTTTTGCACGATAAGTCCATCAAGTTCTGCGATTTTAGCGTTTGTAATTGCTGCGTTCATCAATTCAATACCACAATGTTCACATTTAATTCCACCTTCAACCGAAGACTTCAGTTTGTTGATTGACGCTATTTCAGTATCAATCTGAACTACTTCCTTATAGACAACATTATATTGTTCTTTAACCTCGTCGTGTTTATCCTCGTGATAATATTCACTTGGTTCAACAACTTTAAGTTCTCTGATTTTTGAAATGTAACCTTTCTTTTCAAACTCAATCTCATTGATCTCTTCTTGGGTTTTAGTAGGATTTAATAAACTAATCTCTTTATCAATATTGGTATGTTTCTTTCTTAACATATCATCTCGATATGTCTTACCTTTAGTTAGAGAGTCTTCATTGGCAAGTAGTTCTGTCTTACTTTCTGTGATTTGATTTTTAAGATCTTGGATTGAGTTTTCATGAGTTGTAATATCATCTTTTAATTGTTCTGACGAATAGATATTTGACAACTTTTGTTTAGAAAACTCAGAATAGATTTCTTTTGCAACTTCTTCTTTTCTTTTCAAAAACTCAAGTCCCATAAATCTAGATAATACCTGACCTCTCGCGGTTGGTTTTGACTCTAACAATTCCTCAAGGTTTGATCCTGTTGTTAAAATTGTCATTAAGAAATCTTCTTTTGTGCCAATTGAGGTTTTGATAAATGCTTCTGTTTCTCTTCTTTGTTCTCCTGTGAAGTTTAATAGTGTTCCGTCAGATAACTTTTTAAAAAAGTCCAATTCTGTTTTAACGTTCCATTCTCCTTTTTTAGATAATTTTCTTTCTATGTTTCTAACAATGACATATTCTTCACCGTCAATTGTGATTTCACCTTTAACATAAACTTTGTCTTTGTTTGAAAATCGGTTGAATATCTCTTCAGCCTTTGTTGTTTTTGTTGTTTCATTAAAGAACAAGAACATTAAAAGGTCGACGGTAAGAACCGTCTTCCCTCCAAAGTTTGGTGGGTCAGATTCAACCACCACAATACCATTTAATTTATCAAAATCTAATCTTTGATTTTCACCGTATGATAAGAAGTTTGAAAACTCAATATTTCTGATGTACCACTTTTTAAATTGAGCTTGGTTTTCTTCATCACCAGACATTTTGTTTTCAACCATTTTGTTGATTGATAATACATCATCGGTTTTATCTTTGTACCCTTTTGATTCGATGAAGTTCTTTAAAAGATCTAATTGATAATTCGCATCACTGATGTTAACTGAAACATCAATACTTTGCATTTCATCACTCTGAGTTACTTTTGCTTTAGTTAAGACATTGACATTAGTGGTGTTATACTTCTTTGAAAAGTAATGTTTCACACTTTTAATCTTATCTTGCGTAAAGTTTTCAGGTAAATCTTCCCAAACAACTTGTATAATCGGGTTTTCGTATGAAGAAAAGTCCAAATCTTTTATCATAATATTGTAATTAAATAATTTTGGTGGATTGAATAAATCCATTTTTTATTCTTCAATTTGAGGGTCTTCTTCAAATTCTTTATTTATTTTAGACGATTCTTCAGGATCTAAGTTTAACCTAATTCCTGTTTGTGTTTCTTGTCCTACCTCACCTAAAACTTCAAAATTTAGATCTTTATCACCTAAAGTTACTTTTGTGTTTTCATTATTTAACATCTCATCTGTTTGAGCCTTTAATAAAGCATCAAATGCCTTTTGCATTGCAGATTTTTGTTGTTTAATTTTTGCATTTCTTTTTGCAACTTTTTTTCTGTGTTCCTTTGCCGCTTTTCCCATTTTATTTTTTGTTTAATTATTATTATTTGGTCTATTTTCTTCAAACCATTCGATTACGCCATTGATTGCCCATACAGCACCTGCCGACAACATTCCATCAAAGAATATAGAAATATATTTATTAAGTCCAATCATTTCGTGCCATGGTGAATAAAGGGCCATAGATAAGAAAAATCCAACCCAAGTTGATGTACATAACATACATTTAATTAATTCCGAAATAAAACTAAAAATCGAACGAAATAAAATCCAACCGATATTAGGTTCTGCATTTTTATGAATCCAATTTCTTAATCCATTAAAAATTGATCCGTAAACTAAAATTGTCGACATACCATATGCCGCAATCATCCACATTAAAATTATCATAATCTGTCTCTTAAATTTGATCCCCTCAGAAGGTAAGCCTGATTTTGATTACCATTAAGAAGTTCTCGGTTTATTTTTTCCAAATCTCTTATTTGCTCGTTCTTTTGTTGTAACTCACCTCTCAAGTTTTGGAGTGTTTCTTGTAACATTTTTGTCTTATCATTTGTTACCAAAATGTCTAACTTTTGTCTAAGTTCGTCTAACTCTTCATCCTTTTTAGACATTTTATTTTGGAGAATATTTTCCATTTCTTTTGTTTTAGTGGAAAATTCTTCTCTAATTCTGCCGATTTCGGTAGTTTTAATCGAAATTTCTCCGTTTAACTGTTCTATTTTTGACAACAATTCATTTATCTGTTTATCATCAGAGGTTTGAATTATTTTCTCAACCACTTTTATTACTTCAACTGGCACCTCAACAATCTTCTCAACCTCTTTAATGACCTCAACTTCTTTAATAACTTCGACAGGAACTTCCACCCGTATTTCTTTTATTACCTCTATTTCCACTCGTTTTTCCTGAACTTCACCCGTTTTTAAGTCTTTTTCACCTTCATTAAGTGGTTTTCCCAAAAGACCATACTTCTTTATATCAAATCCTTGTTTAAAACATAGATAAATAAAATTATCAATATTCTTAATTTCTTGTGATTCACAAAATGCAGACACCGCCTGCATCATTTCCTTACTAAATATTTTGGAGTTTTTCGGATCCATTCTCAATATCTTCAAATGACTTTATGGAGAACTTTAAGAATGGTTTTGGATTTGGTAAATCAACATATGAGTATTCTTTTGTATTAACATCATATATTCCATAACCATGTCGTCCAATACTTTCTCCTATGTTTTGTTGTATTGGGCTTCCAATCATATAACCTTTACCTGTTTTGAATTTGAATTCTTGTCTTTTATGGATGTCTCCACACAGTACCGTTTCAAGTCCATCAAACTTTTCAACGTCATAAGCCTCTTCACCAAAGTCAAAACCAAGATCGGTTTTCATTCCTTGAATTGGTCCGTGAAACAATCCAATTCTTTTACCTTTTGATTCTGTAATGTCAGGTGGAATGTTTCCTTGATATTGTGAATACACACACCAACTAATGTTTTCATCTTCATAAACTCCTCTGTCTTTGTAATAGACAATATTATTACTATTAAGTGAATTAATTATTGGTGATAGAGCGTCAAGTCTTTCGGTGTTATTTACCAAAAAGTCGTGGTTACCAGGTATAATAATTGTTTTTGAAATACTTGAGCATTCAGTTAGTATCCATCTAACCATCTCAATAAGTTCAGGTGTCATTTGGTTTTTAGAATGAACAAGATCTCCCGTAAATACAATACGATCAGGTTTTAATTCTCTCCATTGTTCAATGGCGGTTTCCAAAATTGATTTATACAAATCGTGGTCTTTAAATAAACGAATGTGTAGATCTGAAAAATGTATTAGTTTTTTAATCATACAAAATAATAATACATTTTTTTTTAAATTTCAACACAATAGTACCTATATGTAACGTTTTCAAAAAATATGTAAAAAATGTAGTCCCCTTTTTTAACCTCTTGTAGAAAAAACAATATTACACCGGTTTCTGTATTATCTTTACAAGTCCATGAGATGGATTGGTCTGTTTTCTCAACTAAACGGGAAAAAAAATAAACTTGACCGGCTAAAGTTTTCTCGTTTTTTAGAGTTAGTGTATCATTTGAAATGTTTATCAGCACGTGACAAGAGTCCGTTTCAAATCTCGGAATTTCATTTGCGTCACAAACAACAAGTTTATTTGTGTGAAGATCATACTTTTGAGAAAATGAAGCGAAAGAGTGTGAAAGGACGAAAAAGAATAGAAATAAATGTTTCATATGAATTAATTTCTACAAAAATAATAAAAATATCTAAACAAACAAAAAAAATTTACAGATCTTCACCTGTAGTACAGTCAACTTCCATCGAGGCAATTTTTTTATCCCCATAAACACCAACACTAAAACATCTTTTTGTTAAAGGTATATCACCACCTAAACAAGTTGGTATGCTAGCACTTCTTCCTTCATCATAATTTATATCTGGTTCAGATATAAATTTAATTATAATTTTACCTTCTTTGGTTTTTAAGTTAGTTACCTCAAAACTTTTTGGATCTATTAATCCATCACCACCTTCACATTTTTGATAGTAAATCACTTCAATAGGGGTTCCTTGTTCAGTAATTAACCCCATTATTTGTTTAACCCGATTTACTTCCGTTAAAAATGTCATTAAGCTAATGAAATTGTTGTTTGATTTTCAACTCGACAAAGTTTAGGACAGTTTTTTTCATCATTATACTGTATGAATGCCATATCACCCATTGCTAATAACATACCACTTTTAATTGATACTTCAGCACATAGTGGTCTTTGATTTGATGGTTTGCTGTCTTCAGCAGAACACATGTTATTTTCTTTGATGACTTTTTTAACAATTCTAGCTAAATCACCTTCATTCAATCTAATAACTTTTTTCATTTTATATTTTTTTTATTTTATTTAAAAATAAATATCGTAGAAATTAAAAAAGTTGCCTTAATATATTAATCATTTAATTGTTGTTTGTCGTTACAATAAACTTCATACGGTGGTTTGTATGGGTCGTCTTTCACCGGAAATGGATTTACAGGTATAGGAATTCTATATGGTTCTGCAATACCAATATTATAATCTTCTTTGACCAAATCCATCTTTTCCACAATTGGTGCAATATCTATGTTCTTATCTTCTAATTTTCCATGAAGATAACCTTGTAACCAAATATAAAATTCTTTGTGTGTCATGCGTTTTCTCTACAATAAAGGGTTGCCAAAATCATTCTTGCAAATTTGAAGTGTTTGGCTTTACCCAAGTTTAATCCATAAATTAAAGCGATACTTTCTAAGTAAGGTGTTGCCTCACTTATGGTCATTTTACCTATTTCCATTAGTCTAAAAATAATTCAAAGTCTTCGTTTACATGACCGCACTCATTACACATATAGGTTGGGAATGGTACCAATGTATCTTCATGACTTCCTGTTAATAATTTAGGAACTTTTTTTAACATAGTTACTTCTTTGAAGAATTTAGACTCACACTTTTCACATTTGATAGTTTGTTGTTGTCGTAAGTCAATTCTTGGTTTTATAATATCATCACTCATTTTATAATATAATTTACGTTTATTTTAATAGGTAATAATTGGTCCCAACTAGTTGTTGTTACCCAAGTAGGTGTTATAGTTAATGTCATACTCAATAATAGTTTATTTCTTAAGTTTAGTCAAATATTCTTTCATGTCCATTTCTAAAATAGTGTTCATTGTTTTTTTAGAAACTCTGTATTCGTGATATTCCCTCTCGTCAGTAATTAAAACCACAATACAACCTAACAATGGTATACCTTCGTATTTGGTTCCCTCCAACATCTTTAATAACAATTTACCATAAAAAGGTAATTGGGTGTTGTAGTGACCCAAAGCATTGTCAGGTAGATCCTCAAATGGTTGTTTCATTTTTTTTGTATAACGGGTAACCGCAAAGTTTTTTGGTTTGTTTGATTTCCAATCCGTTATTAAAATACCAAGATTACCATTTGTACCAATAACCAACCACACCTTATCGGGTTGTCCTGTATACCCAAGATCAGGATGACCTAAGACCATCTCCGTATCAATTAAAACACACCCTCTTTGTTTAAGAAGTTCTATGTAATGTTTACCGGCAATAATCATTGTGTCACTTTTAATGATTTGTTCCGCATCACAATCAAATATTGGTTGACGTACTATTTTCTCAATACCAAATTCTTTGAGTGTATGTTCTTCTAAAAAGAAATGACAACGAGATCCAAGATTGGTTGATTTTCTACCGGCTTCGGCCCACTCTTCCATCAACCTTTCGGCCTCATCAGGATCCCCACCGGCCTTATTGAAGGCGGCTTGTTCAGTTGGGAAATCGTCGTAAAATATCTTCATTACTTTGGACACTGAAGGGAAGTCTGATCGTAGATTACCATCCTTATCCAACATTGTATATTTATGACTTTCCTCCTCAAATGTTAGTTGAAATTCTTTTTGTTTCTCAGAAATAATATCTCTTATTTCTTGTGCTATTTTTTTTA
>JACCDW010650956.1_pt1 | contig 10639 bp, 7 predicted proteins | sample 7449781 | NCBI WGS metagenome assembly JACCDW01 (sample SAMN15323449, study PRJNA562643) | freshwater metagenome | isolation source: river surface water | place: USA:Blue River Watershed | collected 2017-08-18
GTGCCGGTGCCGCTGTAGCTCACATTGGCCAGGCCAGCGTCCAGGGTGCTGCCGCTGGCCACGTTGTATTCGAGCACCGCACCTGAGGCAATGCTGTAACTGGATGTGGCGCTGGTGCCCTGCACCAGCAGCGTCCCCGCGCTCACCGTGGTGGCGCCGCTGTAGGTGTTGTTGCCTGTCAGTGTGAGCGTGGTGGCACCGGTTTTGGTCAAGCCCAGATCGCCCGCGAGCACGCCAGAGAAAGTGGTGGGGTTCGACTCGGTGACGCTCAACAAAGAACCCGCGCCCCAGCCGGTGATGGTGCCGCCGCCGCTGAGGTTGCTGTAGGTGTTGGCCAGACCCCCACCGATCACCATGCTGGCCCCGCTGGCCACTGAGAGGGCCGAGCCTGCGGTGTGGGCCCCGGACAAAGCATTGCCCAAAAGGTCCAGGCTGCCCGTGTTGACCGCCGTGGCGCCGGTGTAGCTGTTGGCCGTGGCATTGGTCATCAAACTTGCCGCGTTGCTCGCACTGCCCCGGTATTGCCAGACACTGCCATCGAAGGTGAAGACCGCCGAGGTTTCCGCGCCCACAGCCATGTTCAGCGTGCTGCCCATGCTGGTGTTGGTGGTCGCGATGTTCAAGCCCCAGGCCGCACCGTTGTGCCAGATCACAATCGAGCGGCCCTTGGTCACCGAAGCTGTGGGCAGCGTGATGGTCTGGCCGTTGCTACCGTCCGAGAACCAATTGCCGTCGGACAGCTTGAGCACGTTCTTGTCACCGGTGGTCAAGGTGCTCAAGGCGCTGGCCGTCGTCAGGGTGGTGGCGTTGAGCAGCTTGAGCGTGCCGCCAGCGGTCAGGAAAACCGTGCCCGTGCCGCTTTGCGTCACGCCACCGCTGCCCGAAATGCTGTTGGGCACGAACAAGCCGTCCGAGCGGTTGAAGCTCAAGGTGGCGTTGTCCACCACGGCACCTGTGCCCAGCGTGCCGGTGGTGCCGCCCGCGCCCACTTGCAGCGTGCCCGCACTGATGGTGGTGGTGCCGCTGTAGGTGTTGCTGCCGCTCAGGGTTTGGGTGCCACTGCCGCTCTTGGTCAGGCCACCGCTGCCGCTGATCACACCGGCATAGCTCGTGCTGGTGTTGTTGCCACCCGTGGTCAGCGTGCCTGCGCCCAAGCTGACGTTGCCACCGGTGCTGCCACCGCCAGCCAGGGAGCCGATGCTCACGTTGTTGCCGTTGAGCGCCAAGGTGGCGCCAGACACATCGGCGAGGGTGACGGCCGAATTGCTACCAAAGGCGCTGGTGCTGCCGGCCTGCAAAGTACCAGCGCTCACCGTGGTGGCGCCGCTGTAGGTGTTAGCGCCGGCGAGCGTCAAGAGGCCCGCACCGGTCTTGGTGAGGGCCCCTGGATTGAGGATCGGGCCATTGACCACCAGACCCGCAACGCCACCCGTCGCTGCAGCCACGTTGAAGGTCACAGTCCGTGCGCTGTTGCTGAGGTTCAGCATGCCGGACGCGCCGGTGATGTTGATGGTGCTGCTGGCTCCGCCATTGGTCACAAAGCTGTTGTTGCCAGAAAACACAAAGTTGGTGTTGTCGATGTTGGCCGTTCCGCCGCCCGTGGCATCGAAGTTCCAGGTGGCGGCCACATCCCAACGCTTGCTGCCGCCTGCGCCCAACAAGGTGAGCGTGGCGCCGTTGTTGATGTTGAGAATGCTGCTGGCGAGTGCGGAATAGTTCGGCGTGGACAGGGTCAGCGTGCCGCCGTTCACCGTGGTGGCACCGGTGTAGGACAAGCCCGTGCTGTCGACGCTGAGGGTCTGATTGCCCGTGCCCGTCTTGCTGATGCCCCCGGTGCCGCTGATCGTGCCACTGTAGGTGGTGCTGGTGTTGTCACCCCCTGTGGTCAGCGTGCCCGCGCCCAGCGTCACGCTGCCGCCGGCGCTGCCACCGCCGGCCAGGGAGCCGATGCTGGTGTTGTTGCCGTTCAAGTCCAGCGTGGCGCCGCTCACATTGGCCAGCGTCACCGCTGAGTTGCTGCCGAACGCGCCGGTGCTGCCTGCGCGCAAGGTGCCGGCGCTCACCGTGGTGGCGCCGCTGTAAGTGTTGGTGCCGCTGAGCGTTTGGGTGCCGCTGCCTGTTTTGGTCACGCCGCTGGTGCCGCCGATCACGCCACTGTAGGTGGCCGAGCCCGAGGCGTTGAAGGTGACGGTGCTGCCGGTGGCCGTCAGCGCGCCCGAGCCTGTGATGGTGGCGCCATGGAAGGTGATGCCTCCGCCGGAGGACGTGCTGCCGATGTTGTTGAGGATGTCAGCCATGGTGGCAGCGCTGCCCGAGGCACTGCCTGTGATGCTGATGGCGCCACTGGTGCTGCTGGTGCTGCCGGCGTTGCGCGTGTAGACGCCATACGTGCTCCCAGCAGCATGGGTGTTGCCAGTCGCCGTGCCATTGACGGTGAAGGTGCCGCTGGTGGTGGTGAAGGGGCCACCGCGCATCTCGACGCCCTCGGACAGCCCAGTGTCACCCGAGCTGGTGCCGGTGATGCTGACGTTGCCGGCGCCCGCGGACAGGCTGCTGGCCGATTCAAACAGCACCCCCACCGTCCAGCTGTTGGCCGAGCCGGTGTTGTCGCCCTTGCCATTGACTGAGAAATGGCCACCCCCGGTGTCGATGGCACCGTACAGCGTTACGCCCAGGATGTTGCCGGTGCCGCTGTAGCCGGCGCTGCCGTCGCCCACCGTGAGGCCGTTCCAGGTGGTGCTGCCGCCGTTCGTGGCGCTGCCGCCGATCCAGAGGTGACCGCCGTTGGTGGTGATGGAAGACGAGCTGTTGAGCGTCACCGTGCCGGTGGCCGCCCCCGAGGTGAAGCCACCCTGGTTGGTCCAGAGCACCAGGTTGAGCTTGCCCGTGCTGCTGGTGATGCTGGTGCTGGCCGCCAAGTCGATGTAGGAATGCGCCTTGAGCGTGAGGGTCGCGTCGCCACCCAGGGTCTTGGCGATGGAGCTGGTGACTTTGATCCAGCCGGCATCAGAGGTGCCACCGCTGCTGCCCAGGCTGGCCGTGTTGTCCGTGGTGGTCACGGTCACGCTGGTACCGCTGTTCAGACCACTGTTGGCATCACCCACTATGGTGCTGGCCACCGTGGCGTCGATGGTGTAGTTGCTGGGGTCGAGCAGCCACAGGCCGCCCTGCCCCTGGTCGGCGCCGGCATTGACCGAGGCGCCTGCGATGTCCAACTGGTGGCCCGAGGTTTCGATCTGGCCACCGTGGCCGCCTTCCACACCGCCACGCGCGCGCACGCGGCCGTGCACCGCCGTCTGGCCCTCGGCCCGGTGCACATCGCTCCACAGCACCACCTTGCCGCCGTCGCCGTTTTGGGTAGCGCTGGCGTCGATGCTCGCGCCTGCTTGCATGTTGACGGTGGTGGCCTGCGGCAGGCTGCCGCTGCCTTGCCAGTCCCCGCCCACCAGCACGGTGCCGCCGCCGGTGGTGCCGGTGGCCTGGATGTCGCTGCCCGCTGGCAGGGTGATGTGCTCGCCCGTGACGGTGACGCTGCCGCCCTGACCTTGCGCGCTGTTGGCCTGGATGCTGCCGCCCGCGCTGACATTGCCCGTCGATTCAAGCACGATGCGCCCGCCGCGCTCGACGAGGCTGTTGGCCGAGACTTGGCCGGTGTTGATCACGCTGGCTTCAAGCTGCGCCGCCGCCTTGGCCGAGAGGATGATCCAGCCTTCGGGTGCGAGCACGGCCTGGCCGTTTTCGACGAGGGTGCTGATGGTGGCGGGTGTGACTTCGATGCTGGCCAAGCGGCTGCCTTGGATGCTCAGCTGGTAGGCTTCGCCGGCGGCCAGGGCCACCGCGCCCATCTGCGCCAGCACCACGCCGTGGTTGCGCACCTCAGGCGCCAGCAGCGCCACATAACCGCCCAATGCCGCCTGGATATGGCCTTCGTTGACGATGGCCCCGGTGGCGCCGTCGCGCGTGAAGCGGTAATTACCGGCCATGAAGTCGGCCGTGCCGATGCTGTGCGTGGTGGCCGTGAAGCTGCCCACGTCAACGCTCGCGCTGGGCGCGAAATACATGCCGCTGGGGTTGGTGAAGAAGACCTGCCCAGGCGCGCTGATGCGGCCGTAAATCTGGCTGGGGTTGGCGTCGAGCACGCGGTTGAGCACCGCCGCGCTGGCATTGGGCTGGAGGTAGTTGACGGTGGCCGCACTGCCCAGGTTGAAGGTGTTCCAGTTGATGACCGCAGACTGGCTGGTCTGGTTGACGTTGAGCACCGCATTGGACGCTTGCAGGATGGCGGCCTGGCCGGCCACCACACGCCCGCCCGTGGGCAGCTGCGTGGCCACTGGCGGACCCGCGTAGGTGAGCCCACCCCACAGGGCCAGGGCCATGGCGATCGGCCGCAGCACGAGCTGAACAGCGCGACTGGCGGCGCCGGTGTGTGCCCCCTTGCTCTTGCCGTGCGAGCGGGCGATTTCGGCCACCGCCACCCAGGTGGCGGTGCTTTCGTTCCAGACAATGCGGTACTGCTTGTTCATGCTGGGACCTCGTCAGAAGCTGTAAAGCGCCGACAGCCAGATGCGATCTCGCAGCAAGGTGTTGTCCTGGTCTTTGCCACTGGTGGTGGGGTGCGGGTTGTCTTGGAGGCGGCGCGCCCAGGTGGCTTTGATCGCCAGGCCATTGGTGGCGCGCCACTGCAGGCCCAGGCCCGCGCCTTCGAGGCGGATGCGGTTGGGCGTGGGCGCATTGCTGTAGGGGTTGACGTTCACGCGCACCTGGCCCTGGTCGTAGAAACCGATCAGGGTGAGCGCACCGTCCACGCGCCATTGCAGCTCTGCCGTGCTCAGCCGCCCTTCGGCGCCGCCGGCTTCGCTGATGGGAAAGGCGCGCACGCTGTCGGGGCCACCGATGTAAAACTTCTCGGACGAATCCAGATTTTTGCTGGCCCACTGCTGGGTGTGGCTCAGTTGCAGCGTCCAGCTGGCACTGAGGTTTTGCGCCCGCCCCAGTTGTGCGCGCAGCTTGCTGAAGCTGCCTTCGGTTTGCGGGCCGGCCGCATCGGTCGCTTGCGTGGGCGAACCATTGAGGTTGATGCGGCCCGAGCTCCAGCCCAGCTGCCCAAAAGTGCTGCCGCCCTGGCCCAGCCAGTCGTCGCTTTAGCGGCCCTGCAGCGCCATGCCGAGCGCTTGCGTGGCATAGCGCGAGGTGATGTTGCCGTGTGAGCGGTTGTCGAGATTTTTGTGGTCGGCATTGAGCAAGAGGCTCAGGCTGCGCTCGCGCTGGCGCAGCAGTGGGTAAGAGGCGTCGAGGCCGATGCTGTTGACGCTGCCCGTGAGGTCAAGTGCAGAAAACTCGGGCGAGATCAAACGGTAGCCGTAATGCGAGACCGAGGCCCCGACACGCCAGCCATGCGGTCCCACAGGCACGCCCAGGCCCATGCGCGCGCTGTCGACGCCCTGGCTGTGCATGAAAGCCATGTTCCACAGGTCGCCAGAGGCCAGCGGGTTGCGCCATTCGAGCATGGCGTTCAAGCGCTGGCTGCCGGTGGAATGCGCGCCGCCGTTGTCGGCAAACACATCCATTGCCAGCAAGGGCTTGTCGCGCAGGCCCACGTCCACATCGGTGGCGCCCAGGGCTTGGCTTTTCTTGAAGCGGGTGTTGATGTCCAGACCCAACAGTTCGTTGCCCAGCATCTGGGCACGTTCCACATCGTCGGCGTTGAGCGGCTGGCCGGTCTGCAGCAGCGTGTCAAAGTAGCGTCGGGCCTGCGCCTGTGGCCCACGCAAGCCCTCGGGCGCATTGAACTGCAAAGCCCCCAGGCGCGCTTCGTCAATCTGGATGAGCACCTCGCCCTGGGTGATGTCTTGTGCCGGCAAATAGGCCGAAACGACCCAGCCGTCTTGGCGGTAGCGTTGGGCCACGGCCTGCGCGGCTTGTTCGAGCTGGGCCAGATTCAGGGTTTTTTGCAGGAATGGCAGCAGGCTGGGCGCCAGCTGCTCTGCGCTCAACAGGGTGTTGCCTTGCAGCTTGAAACGCTGCACCAGGACTTGGGGCCCCGCCGGGCGGACGGCGGCTGGCGCGGCGCCCTCTGGCGCCGGCGCCGCGCCAGCCCGCCGCAAGGGCTCGGGCCTGGGCATTTGCTGCATGAGCGTGCCGGCATCGGGCGGCGTGGCCTGCGCCCAGACCACGGCGGTGAACAAACAGGACGACAGCGCAAGCGCCAGGCTTTTGTGTTGCATATGGGGCCCCTACGCATGGACATCTGCGTATTTATCAATTAAGACGGTTTAGAACATCTTACCGATTTCAACTGACAGAACCAATAATAACTAAGCTTCGCAGAGATGTCGATAGATTCGATAAAACCGAAGTATTTGTTAAAAACACAAATTGTGGGCGGAAAAAAGCCCGGTCCAGGCCGGGCTGCGCAGGAAGGTGAGGCGGGCGCTCAGTGGCCGCCCAGGGCGGGGCCTTGCAACAGGGCCAGATAGGCCTGGCGGGTTTCGGGACTCACACCCTCCAGGGCCTGTGCATGGGTGCTCTGATGCTGGGCCCACATGCGGGCCGAGGCCACGGCGCGGCTGCGGCAAAACCAGTGGCAGCTGTGCTGCATCAGAAACATCTCGGCCATCAGGCGGTAGGCCCGGTCTTTGGGGGCCTGGCCTGCGGCATTGGCCACCGCGCGGGCAATGCCCTCGGCGTGGATGTCCATCGCACGGCGTGTGTCAAAGCTGGCCTGCGGCCAGAGCTTTTCCAAGCCCGGCAGGGCCAGCTTGAGGGTGCGTGCCAACGGCGCCGGCACATGGGCAAAGGCACAGGCAAAGTCCTGAAACTGCTGGGCCAACTGCTGCTCGGCACCGCCCAGCTGCTGCCAGGCCTGGGCCTGGCGCTGGGCATCGCTCTCGCCCAAGGCACGCAAATAGCCTTCGGTGAGCTGCTGCATGAGGCGCTCAATCTGAAAAGGCTGCAGGTGGGTGGCCAGCAGGGCCGTGCGCTGGCGGTGGCTTTGGCGTTGGAACCAATGCAGCACCAAGCCGGCCACGGCCAACACACTGAGGAGGTCAAGGGTGTCCAAATTGCGTTTTATTCAAAAGGCTGGCCGGAAACGGTGGGCAAGCAGCCCCGAGTGTATTCAGTCCCAGGGGCCCTGCGCTTTTGGAGTGCCGCCTCTAAAGTGCGGGTTTTCCCTTGCGCTGGGGGCACAAGCGTGGTGCAATTGCTGCACTGCAACAAATCAACCCCCTGTTCTCAAAAGGAAACACCATGAACAACTTCAACGCCGAACAACTCGTCGCCGCCCAAAAAGCCAACCTGAACGCTGTGGCCGGCCTGTCGCAAACCGCTTTCGCCGGCTTCGAGCGCCTGGTCGAACTGAACCTGGCCGCTGGCAAAGCCGCTGTGAGCGAGTCTTTCTCCAACGCCCAGACCCTGCTGTCGGCCAAGAACCCGCAAGAGCTGCTGGCCGCCCAAGCCGCTCTGGTGCAGCCCGCCTTTGAAAAGTCGGTCTCCTACAGCCGCCATCTGTACGACATCGCTTCGTCCACCGGCGCTGAGCTGAGCAAGGCCGTCGAAGCCAAAGCCGCCGAGAGCCAAGCCGCTGTGAAGAACCTGGTCGAAGCCAACCTGAAGAACGCCCCCGCCGGCTCTGACGCCGCCGTGTCCGCCTTCAAGACCGCTTACGAAGCCAGCCAGACCGCTGCCGAAACCCTGCAAAAAGTGGCCAAGCAAGCCGCCGAAACCGCCCAGGCCAACCTGAAGGCCGCTTCCGCCCAAGCCGAAGCCGCTGTCAAGTCGACCCTGAAGGCTGCCAAGGCTAAGTAAGGACTTTGGGGACAGATCTTTAGCTCTGTCCCCAACTGATTAAGGTCCAGGGACAAACCTTCAGCTTTGTCTCTGACTGATCCATTCAGTGGATCGCCGACAATCATCGGCGTCGCCCTGAACCCCAAGGCGTCTTCGGACGCCTTTTTTCTTGTCCGTCATCCCCGACTTGATCGGGGATCCATGCCTTCACGGGCTGGGTCCTCGGGTCAAGCCCGAGGACGACAGACAGAGAGCCCAAGGATGCCCCCAAGCACCACCAGCCCCCCAACCACCGCCATGCCCCACGCCTTTGCCCAGCCCAGCGCCCCCGTTTTGCAGATCGAGGGCGGCGTGGCCACGGTCACACTCAACCGCCCGGCGCAGCGCAACAAGCTCGAAAACGGCGACCTGCAAACCCTGCTGGCGCACTTTGACACGGTGGAGCAGGACGCCAGCGTGCGCGTGCTGGTGCTGACTGCCCGCACCACGGGCCAGCCCAAGCCGGTATTTTGCGCGGGTTATGACATCGGCGGCTTTGACACGCCGGGCCACGGCTCGACTTTCTTCGAACAGATCCCCGACCGCCTGGCGAGCCTGCGCCCCGTGACGGTTTGCGCGCTCAACGGCAGCGTGTATGGCGGCGCGACCGATCTGGTGCTGGCCTGCGACCTGCGCATCGGCCTCGAAGGTCTGGAGTGGCGCATGCCCGCCACCGCGCTCGGCCTGCACTACTACCCGAGCGGCCTGCAGCGCTATGTGAGCCGCTTTGGCGTGTCGGCCACCAAGCGCGCTTTCCTCACAGCGCGGCCGTTTGGCATGGCGCAGCTGCAAGCCCTGGGCCTGTTCGAGGCGGTGAGCGACGCCACCGGCTGGGACGCCACATTGAGCGCGCTGGTGCAAGACGTGCTGGCCCTGGCGCCGCTGGCGGTGCAAGAGACCAAATGCTCGATCAACGAGATCGCGCGCGGCGAGTACGACGAAGCGCGCCTGCGCGCGCGCGAACACATGACGAGTGCCAGTGCCGATTTCGCCGAAGGCCGTGCCGCCTTTGCCGAGCGGCGCAAACCCGTCTTCACCGGCCGCTGATCAGACCCAGCGCTGGGTGGCCGCCCACAGGATGGCGGGGTAGCTCGTGAGCCAGGCCCAGAAGAAACGGTTGAGCCCGAAAAAGCGGAACACCAGGAAGTGGAAGACGCTGGCCACCGCGCAAAACAGCGCGGCCAGCCGCACATCCAAGAGCGCCAGCGGAAACAAGCCCTCCCACACGGTGAAGGACCAGCTCACCGCGAGCGCCACCACGGGTTTGCGGTAAACGCTGTGGGCAGGCAGCGGCCCGTAAATGCCCGTGTCGAGAAACTGCGGCAGCGCCCGCCCCGTGCGCCACGAAGGGTGCAAGAGCTTGACCCAGCCCGACATGAAGTAGGAGGTCAGCGACTGCAGCGCGATGTACCACAGCCCTGCGCGCCAGCCGGTTTCCATGCCTGCGACAAGGCCCACAGCGTGCGCGATCAAGAGGCCCGTGAGGCCGACCAGCGTCATGAAGTCGCTGCCGCCATTGAAGGCACCGCGCCAGCGCAAGAGCAGCACGAGTGCGATGCCGAACAGCAGCGCCGCGCCCAGCAAACCCACGCCGCCCGAAAACCCACCCAGGGCCAGGGCCAGCGCCAGCACCAGACGCAGTGCGATCAGCGCGCGGTAGCGGCCGGGCGTGAGCAGCGCATCGAGCAAGGGGCGCACCCCGGCGGGCCGCATGGGGATTTCGCGGCGCAAGAGCGCCCAGTCGTTCACGCGATCGAGCCGCGCGATGCGCCAGTATTCGAAGCACTGCAAAGCCAGGCTCCAGCCCAGCAGCAGCTCGAAGGCGCGCACGGCCAGGCCCAAAGCGGTGTGTTCGCTCATGTCGGCATCACCGGCGATTGCAGCACCAGCTCGCTGCGCACAGGCACGCGGTCCTGTTCCTGCAGCGCGTCCATGCGCAGCTCAAACTGGAAATGGCGGGCATCGGGGCAAGCCTGCGCGAGCATCGGCACCTGGCCCCAACGCCCGCCGCGCACCGCTTCGTGCGCCAGGCGCGTGACCAGCTGGTAGGTCACGCGCTCGCGGATGTCGCCGCCCTCGGGCAAGTCCTGCACGTCGGCCCAGAGGTGGTCGACCAGGTTCTGGTGGTTGAGCGCGAGGTTGACCACCGGGTTGTGCAGCACATGCGGCGCGCGGTGCGGGATGCGCGCGTAGACACGCTGCCAGTCACGCCAGAGGCCCTCTGCGCCTTGCGCCCGCACGTACAGGCGCGGCGCGGCGCCTGCCGCGTGGTAGAACTTCCAGTTGGGAAAGAAGGCGCGAAAGAAAAACAGCCACGGCCCCTGCACCAGATGCCGGTGCTTGCGCAGGCCAAACAGCGCCAGCCACACAAAGTACACCCCGATCAGCGCGAGCGTGACCAGGGTGAGGTGTTGCATCAGCCGGCCGCGCGCTTAGCCAGGATCTCGAAGGCGGGCAGCGTCTTGCCTTCGAGCACTTCGAGGAAGGCGCCGCCACCGGTGGAGATGTAGCCCACGTCTTTCTCGATGCCGTATTTGGCGATCGCGGCCAGCGTGTCGCCGCCACCGGCGATGCTGAAGGCGCTCGATTCGGCGATCGCCTGGGCGATGGCTTGGGTGCCGCCTGCAAACTGGTCGAACTCGAACACGCCCACCGGGCCGTTCCAGACGATGGTGCCGGCCGCCCTGAGCTGCGCGGCCAAACGTGCGGCGGTCTCGGGGCCGATGTCGAGGATCATCTCGTCGTCCTGCACCTCGGTGGCTTTCTTGACGGTGGCGGCAGCGGTGGCGCTGAACTCCTTGGCCACGACCAC
>JACCDW011755610.1_pt1 | contig 10637 bp, 17 predicted proteins | sample 7449781 | NCBI WGS metagenome assembly JACCDW01 (sample SAMN15323449, study PRJNA562643) | freshwater metagenome | isolation source: river surface water | place: USA:Blue River Watershed | collected 2017-08-18
AAAAATAAAACAGAAGAACTAAGAAATTATTTTTCAGAAGCTGCTCTAATAAAATATAGAATATTAGTAGAGTGTGAATACTTTATTTCACTTTGTGAAACTATACCACAACTTTATGAAATAACTGAAGAGTTTTACCCTACTCTAAGACAAAATTTTTTAAATTTATCAGAAGAAGATTTTATCAGAGTAAAAGAAATTGAAAAGACTACAAATCACGATGTGAAAGCAGTAGAGTATTTTATGAAAGAGAAATTTGATGAAATCGGACTTTCTAAATACAAAGAGTTTTTACATTTTGGTTTAACATCACAAGATATCAATAATACGTCAATTCCATTAATGATAAAAAAATGTCATTATGAATTACTAAATAAACAATTAAGTGAATTAATTGACAATATAGATGACTTGTCTCGTGAATGGATAAACGTACCAATGTTGTCTCGAACACACGGCCAACCAGCAACTCCAACTCGAATAGGGAAAGAGTTAGCAGTATTTGTTGAAAGGCTCGAGAGGCAACTACAGTTATTAAATGAAGTTCCACACTCTTGTAAATTTGGAGGAGCCACAGGAAACTTCAACGCTCATAAAGTAGCTTATCCTAAAATAGATTGGAATACATTTGCAGATAATTTCACATCCAGTTTAGGACTAAACAGAAGTTTTCCAACTACACAAATTGAACATTATGATAATTTATCAGCATACTTTGATGGATTAAGAAGAATTAACGTAATACTTATAGATTTTTGTAGAGACATCTGGCAGTATATTTCTATGAATTATATTGGTCAAAAGGTAATTGATAATGAGGTTGGATCATCTGCCATGCCTCACAAAGTAAATCCAATTGATTTTGAGAACGCAGAGGGTAATTTAGGGATAGCTAATTCTTTATTTGATCACTTCTCTAACAAATTACCAATTAGTAGATTACAAAGAGACTTGACAGATTCAACAGTTTTAAGAAATGTTGGAGTGCCAATATCTCATACACTTTTGGCAATCAAGTCGATAAACAAAGGTTTGAGTAAACTAAGTATTAATGAAGAAGTTTTAGAAAAAGACTTAGAGGATAATTGGATAGTCGTAGCGGAAGGTATACAAACTGTATTGCGTAGAGAAAATTATCCAGACCCTTACGAAGAACTCAAACGTTTTACAAGAGGTAAAACTAAAATAAATCAACAATCAATCAGTGAATTTATTTCTGATTTAAATATTTCTGATGAATTAAAGAACGAATTAAAACAAATCACGCCTCATAATTACTTAGGAATTTAAATTTATATCTATGGTTTTATTTGATAAAAGTATAATTTACGTATCTAAAGTAGAAAATTGTCCATTTTGCTATAACAAAATTGACGCCAAAGGTTCATCTAAGATTGCCGTAAGAGATTCAATTTGTGACCTATATAAATCCATTGAATCTCATCTTGAAAATTGCAGAGGTCATAAAAGAAAGAGTGAAATGATTAAGGTTAGTATAAATACCATAAAATCAAATATTCATACACAAAGTTCAAGTTTTAATACCGAATTTATGATTATAAATTAAAAATCTTCATCTTCATAATCCTCTTCAATATCTTCTTCTTTGATAACTTTTTGTTCTGTTTCTTGAAACTTAAGTAATTTGTAAGTTATACCTTCATAAGTTATAAAAAATCTATCATCTCCGTTTCCAAAACGAGTCCAAGTTTCAACAACATCGTTTTTCTTTGTGATAATTCTACCATCTAAGATTTTAATAGTTCCAACAATTTCTGACATATACACAATTATTAATTTTGATTATATATCAATATTTTTTTTCTACTTTTATTTCATAGTTGATATCAAATCAAAAACATAAACTCTTTAGAAATTAATAGATATAATTAAAAAAATACGAATTTATGCAAAAGTACATTTTAGTAAAAGCGGATGAAGGTATTTCTGATTTCATTTATGAGATTAATCCTATTACTGACGAAGAAATTGAGCAAATTCGACCAGTAATTTTAGCTCTATCTGAAAGAAGAGAAATTCTCCACGAAGATTTAGAAGCCAATTGGAAAAATTGGAGATACAATTGGGTCACAAATTGGGAGTTGGAATCACCTATAACACCAGAATCTTGGTACATCGGTGGTATTTTGACAAAAGAAGAAGTTGATAACTTCAATAAATTTGTACCTTATGGTAAAAGAGGTATTCATACAATAATTTCTGTAAAGATTGTTACAGTAGATGAAGAGTTGTTCTAATGAAACTATCAGAACTTAAAAAAAACTCTAAGGCTATTTTAGAAAACATAGATAACTCCGAGTTGTCTTTGATTTTGTTGGAAAGAGGTTTTTTTAAAGGCGTAGAGATTGAATTAGTTTACACCGATGCATTCAACGATGTTAAAGCATTTTCAATCTCAGGTTGCCTTTTTGCACTTAGAAAAAGTGAATCAAATTTAATAAATGTTAGATTAGTCGAATAGTTCCTCTTTCAATTTCTTCAACACTTCTTCGTTATGTTGAATTCTTTTGATTTTCTTTACAAGGTTTTGTCTGTTTCCTTTAGGTTTCCCTTCTTTTCTTGCTTTTGCCATAGTGATTAAATTTTTTTTTATATATAAAAATATTGAAAAAAATATTGAAAATATTTTGACAATATCAGAAACATTCTTATATTTGTAATATAAATAATTAATCACTACAAAAGTTATGAAAACAATCATTCTAAAAGGTCAAGAAATCAAAGTTGGTTCTCAAGTTCGTTTTATCGACGATCGTCATCTTTATGACGACTGCAAAGGCATCGTAAAACCAGTTGTTGGTCAAGTTTACACAGTTCGTGGATTCACTAAACTTAATGGCTTCTTACTTGAAGAAGTAAAGAATGTAGACCATAGCTGGACTAATGATGAAGGAGAAATTGACGATGTAGCTGAGCCAGGATTCGCAGCTTGGAGATTTGAGCCAGGTCAACCACTTCGTAAGAAGAAAATCGTAAACATCGAAATTCTTCCGATGGTTGAAGAAAGACTTGAACTTCCCTCTAAAGTTAAAGTTCGTCCAAAAGTTGAAGATATGGAGTTAGCATAAAAAAAGGAGACTAATCAGTCTCCTTTTTTTTTATTATCTAAATGTTTATTAGAATCTTCTTAATTTACCATATTTAGTAGTTTTGCTCTCTCTTACGTTAGACGGAGTATTAGGTACAGCTTCAACTGCTACTTTGGCCATATCAGTGTTGATTACAGCTTGTAAATCAGATGCTGTTTTGATATCAGTAATTTTCATGTTTAATGGCTCTAAGAACGCTTTCAATACAGAAATTAATTTTTTACACGCAGTTTCGAATTTCTCTAATTTTTCAGAACTATCACTAAAGTCTCTATAAGCCATAACAGCCGCTCCTAAAGTTGCTAAACCACCACCCGCAGCGACTTCATATCCACCAATAGGTGCTACTTTATCCCAGCTGAATGAACCAGAACTATATCCACCACCACCGCCAGCTAACCAAGCGTCGTCACCAGAAACATTTGCTTGGAACCTAACCATACCAAAAATTAATAATCCGAAACCAACAAGTATTGAACTTATTCCAACAACAGAACCAGTTTTGTCGATGAAGTTCATCCATTTTGATTTTTTAGCTAAGTCGTCAAAAATTGTAAAAAGGTGATCGAGTTCTGCTTGTGTTGCGGAGTAGTCAACATAAGTATCAGGATATTTTCCATTAATATCTTTATAAGTAATGCTATAACCTTCAGACCAACCTTTGAACTCAGATGCTACATACTCAGCTCCTTCTGGTATATTTACAAGTTTACCTCTATATTTTACCTGAGATCCTCTTGTTAAATGTGGAAGTCTTGCTAAAGTTCCTTTCATTAAAATATCCATAGTTGCTGGATTCATCAAATCTTCACCAGTGTAACTTTCTTTCAACTGTTCTGGTACTTGTTCAGGTTCAGATTGTGCTACTTCTTGTGCCGCAGCAAACATTCTATCTTGAATGTTTGATTTGTCTGGATGTGTGAGTTGTAAAGCATCATCAGCTACTACTTCAAGTGGCATTTCTTCTTTAGCTAACTCAATCGCTTCTTCAGGAGACATTTGAGCCTCATTTTCATATACTTTCGAGAATCTCTTAAAATTGTTAATTCTACTCATTTTAGTGTATTATTTTTTATATACTATATATTAATTTTTTTTTCTTTTTTTTTATTTATGAGAAATTTAATTGTTCTTCTTTAATTTTCTCACTTTGCTCCTTCAATTTCTGAAAATATAGCCTCTGAAATGGAGAGTCACCTTGAGTAAAATCTTCATATTCTTGGATTTTTTTCTTTGTAAACTCTGACCAACCAGTTATCTTACCGATAATACTTTGTGGTTTATAGCCAGGAACATCTCTTACATCTTTCATAACTTTAATATCTAAGTTAACTTTCTTTTTTGTAAGCCATATAAATAAAATTAAAATAAGAACCGAGGCAACAGCAGCTACAATAGGACCTGCTGCAAAACCTAGAGCTACAATACCCGCAGAAATCAAAGAGTGAAGAAGCGAGGCTAATACAGATTTACCTAAAAATGAAAGTATAGAATTAATCCAATATTTTAACTTAAGACTTTTGTCCTCGAGACCCTCTTTAGAAGTTAATTTTGACTTATCATCAGAAAATGACCAACTTTTATCAGCAGCAAATTCCTTTACTGAAGTCGTTATTTTTTGGTGTAAGTTTTTAACAGTCTTTAAACTTAAGTCAGACCACTCAACGTCTTGATACTCTTTATCAAAAAACAATTGTGTCAACCTGTTTATTTGTATTTTTGATAATTCACCAAAAGCCTGAAACAATTTAGATAAGTATTCTTTAGAATCAGTCCAGAATCCAGTCACTTTGTTTTTTATCCAATCAATAAAAGAAGTTAATTTATCCCATATAAATTCACCAGTTTCACTAAACCACTGACCAATATCGGACAGAACGTCTTTCATTCCAGGAATCGGATCTACCGGTAGAGTGAACATATCCATTGTTTCATTTACCGAAAAGTTATCAAAGTTTGATATATGTTTCATATTATACTATATATAAAAAAATTAATTTTTTTTTGTTATTTATTGTTGATATATATCTCAAAAAAAAACTAAATTATGTCAAAGAAAGTAAGAGTATTATCAATAGATGGTGGTGGTCTAAGAGGAATTGTTCCATTATTGATACTTAAAGAAATCGAAAAAGAAACTGGTAAAAGAATTCATGAATTATTTGACCTTATTGTGGGGACCTCAACAGGTGGTATAATTACCTGTGGACTTACCTGCACTAAAGACGGTAAAAATCCACTGATAAAAATAGATGAGTTAATTGAATTGTATACAACAAAAGGAGATGAGATTTTTCCATACTCAAAAAACATATTCTCAAAAATAGGTAAAGGAATTAATTCAGTTTTTAATCCTAAGTTTAAGCCAAATGGTCTTGAAAGACTACTGAATCAGTATTTTGGTGATTTGACTTTACTTGATACTCTAAAACCAATAATAGTAACTTCTTATGATATAAAGAATAATGAAGTGATTATGTTTAAGAGTAGAAAAGCAAAAGACAATGTAACTAAAAATGCTAAGTTGAAAGATATCTGTAGGGCAACATCAGCTGCACCAACATATCTACCATCATACGAAATGTATTTCGATACTAAAGATAGAATCTTAGTAGATGGTGGTGTTTATATAAATAACCCGGCTTTAGCAGCTGTTGCTGATTTAATAAAGAGTATGGGGATAAAAATAGAAGATATAGAGTGTCTTTCTTTAGGAACCGGATCTCATTCTGAAAGTATTGGAATTAAATCAGAAGGATGGGGAATGGTAAACTGGGTTAAGCCAATAACTACTGTAATGATGCAAGCATCTTCTAAATCAGTTGTTTACGAGTGTGAACAATTTCTATCAAAATACCATAGAGTTCAGGTAACAATAGATGATGAGAAAAAGTCAGATATGGCGGACTCGAGACCAGAAACAACAAACTACATAATTGATATAACAAATAAGCAAGTAGTTAACAATAAAACAGAAATGGAAAAAATTATTAAATTTCTTAAATAAAAAAAAAGAGAGACGAAAGTTTCTCTTTTTTGTTTATATTTGCAAACTAAAATTACATTTATGAAAAATCTATTAGTCTTTATTTTTATTGTTGTTTTATCAAGTTGTTCAACAGTTTACAAAGAAACATATGTTCTTGAAAAATATCCAGTCGAGTGGTATGAAGAAATTATTACTCCATCTGAACATTTTCATTATGAAGATTACTATACATGTGAATGGAATTGTTGCTATATAGAATCAGACACAATTTGTTGGCATCAGAAAGATACAATAGAAGTATTAAATCTTGTTAAGGTTGAAAAAATTAAAAAGTTTGGAAAATGAGAATGTATAAACTGGTTGATAAAAAACCAGTAAAGACCGATTCCTACGAAGAATCAGCTAAATCCAAAAACATTGATTTATTGGACACTTTCGGAGAAGTTCATGTGTCAACAGTTTTTTTGGGATGGGACCATTCTTTTGGTGATGCCACTCCAGTTCTTTTTGAGACTATGGTTTTCGGAGGAATTTACTCAGATTATCAAAGAAGGTATACTACTTATGAGGATGCAAAAATAGGACATGAAGAAACTATTGAAATGATATCTGATGATCCAGAAGTACGAAAATTTATTAGGATTAAAAAGTTCAACAAACTTGGTCTATAAATTTGATAATTATTTCTTAGACTCTAAAAAACTCTTACTTCTTTTCTTTCTATGAAAGTCTAAAGAAAATCTATGAACTTCATTTAGAATGTGAGCAAGTTCATTAAATCCTTTAATAGATATATCTTTACCAGACGAAAGATGAATCATATTTGCTTGATGTCTATCATTTTTTGATATTGAAATAACATCTAATCTATCTAAAATATCTAGCTTTTTTAATACACTTAAGGCAACATTAAGCTGAGGTCTTGCTCCATCGATTACAAGTAAATTTGGTAGATTGACATTCTCCGTAAGCAATCTCGTAAATCTTCTCGTTAAGACTTCATTGAATGAACCATAATCATCACCACCAGATCCTGACTTAATATTGAATTTCCTCCACTCAGATTTATCAGCTTCTAATAATGTAAATCTAACCATCCCACAAACAGCATCTGTTCCAGCTGTGTGTGAATTATCAAATGCGTCAATAATCATAGGTGAGAACTTTAACTCAAGTAAGTCTTTCATTTCATCAACTCTTTTTTTATTTTCTACCTTTTTAACAGGACTTAAAAGTTTCTTAATTTTTTCAATTACTAGAATTTTAATTTTATACTTTTGGGCTAACTCAAATTCCAATACACTTGAGTGGTACATCATCTTTCTCTTAAAATACTTTATAGATGTGTTAAAGTTATAAGAGAAAATATCTTTAATTAATTTGATTGTGAATAAGTAATCTATCTTTTTTGCTAAGCCAACACAAGGAGCTGAACACCTACCCATATGATACTCCAGACAAGACTTAAATTTACCTTTAGTCACGTTTTCATCTGTGATGTTGTAGGAACAACTTCTTAGTTGAAAGATGTCGTAAATAGATTCGTAAACTTCTTTAGCAACTTTTCCAGATGTAAATTCACAAAGAACTTCACCATCAAATTCTTCGTGTGGGAAGTAAAGCTCTAGCTTTTTCCAATCACCACCAGTTAAGACTAACTTACTACGAATAGTTCTATCGTCTTTGCCTTTAATATTGAATTTAGGTTTATAGAGTTTGATTAAATCTTCTTCTAAAACAAGAGCTTCATTTTCACTTTCCGTAGAAATGAAATCAACATTTTTAATTTCAGTAACTAACTTAAGTGTTTTTTTATCTTTATGATTTTTCTGAAAATAGCTTGAAACTCTTTTTGGTAGAAATTTAGATTTTCCAACATAGATAATTTGCTCCTTATCATCTTTGAATAGATAACATCCAGGAGTCTGTGGTATTGAAAAATCTTTAATATTCATTCTACAAATATATTAATAATTAAGATAACTTCGGAATATCATTCCAATCAGTTGTCCATTTCGGAGAAAGAAAATCTCTTCGAGTCATCCACATCTGACTTGAAACCTTTGGTCTTTCTACTATTGGATAATCTTCTTGAAACAAAGTTTTGATATTTACATTTTCATCAATAAGGTCTAAAAATATAACTCCTGCTTTTGCCCAAAGTTTAATAGGTAGTTCTTCTAAGTGTGATGATACTTCATTCCAAATCGATTGAACATCATTACTCGGAGTATAAAGTCTTATTTTTCTAGACCAAACAAAGTAGTCTTCCTCAAATCTATTAGTAGTAGCAAAGAATATAATTGTTCTGCCTTTAATAGACTCTGACTTCATTTTACTACAAGAATCTTCAATAAACGTCCAAATTGCATCACTAACTTGTTCTTTTTGCCAGACTGTTCTTCCAAAGCTTCTCGAAGAAGTAACAACTTTTGGTTTCTTAAATTTAGTCTCAATGTTATAAATCAAATCACCGTGTAATTCCATCCAAGTTCTAAGACCAACAATAGTGAACATTTTTCTAACTTGGTAAGCTTGAAGTTCTTTAAACTGACCAATATAGTCAATCCCTATGTTATTGAGTTTTTTACGCCACTTATTTCCAATTCCCCAAACTTCATCAACTTCGATGTCATCTATATTAGGAGAATCAAAATAAGAACAAACTCCTAAGTATTTAGAATTCTTTTTTGCTTGATAGTTCATTAATTTAGCAATAGTTTTATTCGGTCCAACTCCAATTGAAACTGGAATTCCAGTAAGCCTTAGTATTTCTGATTTTATTAAAGTCATATAGTTATTTAATTCTTCATCAGAAACATGACTTAAATCCATAAAAGATTCATCAATTGAATATATTTCAAGCTGATTGGTAAATCTTCTGAGTATGTTTGATATTCTATCTGAAATATCACCATATAGTACATAATTAGAGGAAAATTTAACCATCTTTTCTTTAATGTCATTATCTAATTTGAATACAGGCTGTCCCATTTTAACACCCATATCTTTTATCTCTTGACTCCTAGCAATAACACATCCGTCATTATTAGATAATACAACTGTTGGTGCGGTTTTTAATTTTGGATTAAATAATCTTTCACAAGAAACGTAAAAGTTATTACAATCAACGATTGCTATTTTTTTATTTGACATAATTTCCAAGTTATAGTTCCCCATAATTTCTCAGGGTCAATGTTTTTATATAAATCTAATGTTAGTTTATTCTCACCATTTACGATTACTAAATCCTCTGGTTCAGGAGTTGAACCCCTATCAACAACAAGATAATCACCCCATTTGAGGTTAAATTTTTCTTCTCCTTCCCACTGAAAAAAGAAAGTTGAATATGGGTCATTAATTAGTAAGTCGTTTGGATCTAATCTTTTTCCGACATAAGCTCTAGCGGGTGACCCGAACCCTGTAGTTTTTGTATTAATTGTAAATTTATCCATATTAAGGCATAATAAGTTTAGCAAATTTAATAAAATTAATTTGAAAAACAATATCATATTTGAAAAAAATTATATAAATTTGTAGTATGATTGATTTACAAACATCTGGTCACTTAATTCAACTTTCTTTTAGTGGATACACTGGTGTTGTTATCTTTTTATATTTACTAGTATCTTTAATTCTATTATGGAAAACAAAAGTCTTTCCTTTTCACAGAACTTTTCTTTTTCTTATGGCGATTAAAGAACTAAAAAAATCTAAACCATCACATTGGAAATTCACACCTATCAATTTGATTTCACCTATAACTATAAGTAAAGAGTCAAAAGGTTTATATAAAGTTTTCATTAAGGTATCTTCCGAGATTTATGATGAGTGGACTTGTGACTGGATTATTATCGACAGCCGTGGTAAAATTCTGGAAGAATCTATTTTAAGAGCTATCAACAACTATGATAGTAACTATCAATCAGAAATAATACAATATAACAGAAATAAAAACTTAAAAAATTTAGGACTATGAACGAATTAATTGAACTATCGAATTATTTAATCTTTAATTATTGGTGGATTATTTTTCCATCAGCTTTAGTTTGGGGTTGTTTGGCAACATATATTCAATATAGGTTAGAAAATCCCAAAAAAGATTTTGATGAAAAAATTATCGACAATGAAAGGTAAATTCATAATTTTTATATCAATATTTATTATAACTCCATTTATCTTAAAATTCTATAATAATTATAATAAAAAGACTTGTGATTTAGTTGTAGTTTTACAGAACGACGAAAAAATTGATTGTAATTATTTTCAAGAGTATGTATCAGGAGTTACACGAATCAGAAGTTGTGATGATAGGGATATTATAATAAAAACATCAGAAATTAAACAAATAGTATCTAAGTGAGCACATTTGGAAAAAAATCTTTAATATGGTGGGATTATCATGACAGAGTGAAAGAATCACTGAGACGTTTTAATCTAACACCTAAACCACTTCAATTACAGATTTTAGAAAAGTGGTATCCAATCGGTATGCTTTGTGGATTAAATAGTGGAGAATTTAATTATAAAATCATAGT
>JACCDW011287108.1_pt1 | contig 10636 bp, 6 predicted proteins | sample 7449781 | NCBI WGS metagenome assembly JACCDW01 (sample SAMN15323449, study PRJNA562643) | freshwater metagenome | isolation source: river surface water | place: USA:Blue River Watershed | collected 2017-08-18
GGAGGTGCCCAGGACACGACCCTTACAGGTGCTCCACTTGACTATCTGACACGTCCTGGTGTAGATATTCCGTATGGCCAGTTTTTGCCGTATGTCAGCAAAGGATTTTGGAATCCTGAGCAAGCTCCTGCAGCGGACTGTGGGTCCTTCAAGCCCGTCTTACCGACAGCGGGCCTTGGCAGCAACAGCATGAAAGGAGGTGGCTTTTTTGACCCTATTCTGAATGCTTTTAGCGCATCCTCCTTCCGCCCTTTTATTGCGCAAAACCCTACTACACCGCAATATGATGCGCAGATGGCGTGGAAGGGATTGCCCGCAGGTCCCGGTCCTGAAGCCTGGCAGCAAGCGTGGAAACCAATGCTTCCTGCAGTGACCCCTACGGCGCTTCCTGCCATCCCTCGATATGTGCGTGATATGATGCAGGACACTGTAACTCGATAAGAGATTCTATAACGAATCTGAGTATGTGTTAAAACCCTACAACTAGGATTTTAAGACACACTACTAGGAACTTGATATGGCCGAAGCCCCTGTAGAGTTGCAGATGGGCTCAATAGCACCGGCACCTGAACCAAATCCACCCCCTGTTGAAGCTCCTAAATCCGAAGAGACACCCGTGGCTATAGAAAACCTCAATGTAACCAATCAGGAGGCACCACCCACAGCCTATGAACAAGAACAACAGGTTCAGGAGGAAGAGTCTCCTGATAATGAAACTGTTGCAGAGTCTACTCCTGCTGAAACTCCTTCAGAACCGATGAATCAAAATATAGGATTCAATATTACAGTTGGGGAGTCGACAGAAGTTCCTGTGGGCGATTTGCCTCAGCCGTTTACGGAAAAGGATTCTCAGCGCTTGAGTGCTCAACTTATCCATCAGTACTTTACAACGCAACAGAATGCTCTTTCAAAACATCACCTTGAAAGCTTTGACCAATTTTTACAGCGTGATTTGCCAGCGATTTTAAAAGCGAATCCTATTCGACTCTTGAAAAATTCCAAAGCGATTCGTGAAGAAAATGAAAAGAAGGGAATCTTCGAGTACCAAGTGGATGTATACGTAGGTGGAAAATCGCATGACAAGCTGAAAATAGGTGTGCCTACTCTTATCCATGGAAAGGGTGAATCGGCTGAGAAACGTCTCTTATTTCCTAACGAGGCTCGTCTCCGAAATTTAACCTATGCTGCCCCTATTTTGGCAGACATTGAAATTGAGCTGAAAGTCCGTGATCCTCCTGGCGGTACGACGGTAAAGGAGGTTGCTGTACAACCCATTCGTGATTTTCGCATTCTGAATATGCCTATTATGTTGCACAGTAAGTACTGTATTTTGCACAATAAACCCCAGACTCTCCTGCAGCAAATGGGTGAATGTCCACAGGATCCTGGTGGCTACTTTATCATTGACGGGTCTGAAAAGGTACTCATTACAAGCCAGGAACAGTCTTTTAACACGCTCTGGGTCAAAGAGCAACCTGCTGATGAGGCCTGTCAGTTTTATGCCAATATTGCATGTTTGAACGCTGTCACACGCGAAGTTCGTACTGTATCCTTTTATTGGACTCGAGAGAAAATACAGTCTAAACTCGATATTGGTGATGTTCCAGATAGCTATAAACAGGCTGTCCTAGAGGTGAGTATTCCTGAAGTTCTGAAGCCGATTCCTATTTTTGTACTCTTTCGTGCACTAGGTGTTGAGACTGATAAAGAAATCCTAGAAGCCATCTTTTCAGATTTGAATTCACCAGAAGCTGAGGAATTGGGAGAGCTTTTGCTACCCTCTCTGAATGCGGCCATGCCCTTTCTCGATAAATACACGGCTATTCAATACATTAAAATGTTAACCAAAACAATGAATGAAAATACAGTCTTAGATGTCTTGTATAATAAACTCTTTTGCCACGTAAAATATGCAGTACTTCGTCGAAATGCAGATGGAAAGTTTGTCGATGAAAGTGGAACAATTCTTGAAAAGCGTGACATTGAGCAATTTGTGAAAGATGAACAGTCCAGCCGTGTAGCCTTTTTAGCCGAATGTGTCCGTAAAATGCTGCGAGTCGTCAAGGGATATGAGCAACCTGCGAGCCGAGATGATACGCGCAATCAGCGACTGCTCACAAGCGGCTTCTTATGTCAGCAACTCTTTCAGCATGCCTACAAGGAGTATGTACGGAGTGTAAAGATGGCTATTGATACAACCTATGCCTATAATGAACAGAGTTACAGTGGTGAGAATTTCAAGGCCATCTTTGACGCTGGAAGTCGCAATACCATTTTTGCAGCTCTCTTTTTGACAAACCAAATGCTAAAGGGATTCAAGGGCCGCTGGCAGATTGGAGTATCCAAAGAGTCAGAAGGAGTTCTGCAAGAGCTTTCTCGTCTATCCTATCTCGATTTCATCAGTCACTTACGCAGAGCTGTCTTGGACTTTGACACAGGATTGAAACTCACAGGGCCTCGTCGTCTGCATACAAGCCAGTATGGTTATTTTTGTACCTCAGAGACGCCCAGTGGTGCCAATATTGGAATTGTAAAAAATCTATCCATAACAACGGCTGTAAGTGTAAGTATGCTCCCTGAAAAGCTCATTCGTTGGCTCTACACAAAAGGAAATGTGTTCAAACTCTACACCTTGTCTCCCAAGGCAAGACAGATTCTAGTGCCTGTCTATGTCAATCACAGTATTATTGGCTATTGCGGTGGAGACAGCTCACAACTCTCCCTGGAAATTGTCAATGCGCTGTTTTTTGTCTTGCGATGCATGAAGCGGTCTGGATATCTTCCACCCCTTACGAGTATAACCTTTGACCGATTTGAGCGAAAGCTGAGTATCTTCACAGATGAAGGACGTCCCTGCCGCCCCTTGATTCACTGCCCAGAGCCTGGAAAGTTACCTGAGTTTAAGCGGTTTGGAACAGTTCAAGAATCTCGTTTGGAGATGAAATCATGGCGAGATTTGGTTATAGGAACGTTTCCTGAACTCAAACACCGCGATGAAGACATTGGCATTTATTCGCGTGTCTTTATTGACCCTCTGGATGCAGACCAGACTGCTGGCTTATCCAAATATGTGCAATACTTCAAGTCAAATTTGGATCACCTAGGTACGATTGAATACGTGGACCCTTTTGAACAAAATATGGCTCTCATTGCGAATTTCCCTAAGCAAATTCAACGCCAGACGACGCATATGGAAGTTCATCCCTCTGCCATTCTTGGACTCTTGGGAAATTGTATTCCGTATCCCAATCACAATCAGAGTCCTCGTAACCAGCTGTCTGCAAGTCAGAGTAAACAAGGTCTCAGTCTCTATGCTACTAATTGGCAAAATCGCTTTGACAATACTGCAAATGTTCTTTGTTATGGAGAAGCACCGCTTGTTCGTACACTGTACCAGGATTACTTTGGCGATGGAAAAATGCCTTATGGACAAAACGTAATTCTTGCCATTGGTACCTATGGCGGTTACAATCAAGAGGACGGTATCATTATGAATCGAGATGCACTGGATAGGGGTCAGTTTCGCAGTATTAATTACAGGTCTTATGAGACGCGTGAGGAAGAAGAGGACCCTATGACACGAACATCCTACACGATTGCGCATCCTGCCAAGATTCCCAGTTGGCTCGACTTAAAACCAGGTTTGGATTATGGAAAACTGGACCCTGAAACAGGTATAATTCGTGAGGGTGAATATGTGACTGCTGATACAGTTCTAGTAGCACGCTATTCCTTCACTCGTGGTGGTCAACCCAAGGATGCCAGCTTAACACCTCAGGTGTTTACAACAGGACTTGTTGAAAAAGTTGTTGTGCTAACCAATAATGTAGGAAAGCGGCTTGTGAAAATTCGTGTGGTGCAGGACCGCGTACCTGAACTCGGCGATAAGTTTTCAAACAGACACGGTCAGAAGGGAACACTCAACGTAGCGTACAGAGGCCATGACATGCCTCGCACGGCAGATGGTATTGTTCCTGATATGATTATGAATCCCTCTGCCATTCCTTCTCGTATGACTGTCGGCCAATTAATTGAGCAAATCATGGGACTCTCAGCTGCCAATTTCGGAGCGATTGCAAATGCGACAGCTTTTATGAACAATGGAAGCCCACACCCTCTAGTTGAGACTATTTTAGAGGCAAATGGAATTCAAAAGGTAGGAAATCAGGTGCTGTACAATGGCACAACAGGTGAACAAATGGAGGCAGACATCTTTATGGGTATTGTATATGGAATGCGTCTCAAGCACATGACCATTGATAAAATGAATTCTCGTGGTCAAGGGCGCAAGGAGATGAAGACAAGACAGCCGACTGGCGGTCGTGGAAATGAAGGTGGATTGAAGATTGGTGAAATGGACCGCGATGCGATTTTGGCACACGGTATTGCAAGTTTTATGCAAGAATCCATGATGTTGCGCAGTGATGGTAGCTCCTTTATTGTTTGCAATGGCTGTGGAACAATCCCTATTTACAACGTCAAGAAGAATTTCTATTTGTGTCCGATGTGCGACGGTCCTATTGAGTATTCTGGCGATACCTCAGATACATTAGAACCTATTCCACCGGCTTCCAAGAGTCAAGCGACCTTTAGCAAAATAGAAATTCCCTATGCCTCAAAGTTGTTTGTGCAGGAGTTGGAGACGTTTTTGAATATGGGCACACGTTTCTTAACATCTGGACAAGTTGCCAAGTTACATGGTATTGAGTCAGTCCAACGTGAAAATCCACAGTTGCAAGTGAGTGGACCTGTAGACCTTCGGTCGTCTGAAGCTATTCGAGTTGCTGAGGGTGAATCCAAGTATGAGCCATCTATGGTTACGAGTGCACCTACTGCAGCAGAAGTAGAGGCTGAGGCGGAAACTCTTCCCATAGAGACTGCTTCTGTACCTGCACCAGGAACCACGACGCTCTACACAGGACAAGGTGTACTAGCTTCCAACTCGAACCCTATACAATTTGGTCCGGCCACGCAGACTACAATGGGTACGCAACTGCAGCAAGGTCCTGCATCCCCAGTTGCTGCCGCTCAACCGACACTAGCTGCAACGCTTACAAGTGTACCTGCCACAGCACCCTCTGTAAATACTCCTGCACCTGAACTTGTGGCTGCCAATCAAGTTGCTCAGCAGAAAGCCCTGGAGCAAGGACTTGCTCCACCACCCTCTCTGGCACCTCCTGCGCAACTTGTTCCGAATACAACTGTACCAATTATTAGCGTTGATACGAGCCCAGAAGCACTCCAAAATGATGGTTTGAACGAGACAGCTCCTGAAAGCCTCCCAACGCCACAAGATGCATACAAGTCGGCTACGCGAGCGCCTTCTGCACGGAGACTCCCTCGTCGTCAGCCTAGTGCACAACCTCTGGTAGAATCTTCTTCTCAGCCTCCTCAGCCGTCTGCACCCGCACAAGGTCCAGTTCGTGTTATCAAGGAAGGATAAAGAGTAAAGAAAGACCTTAAAAATTGACTGCAATTAAAGGGTGTCGAATAGGTAGAGATAGAATGTCTAACCCTACCTATGTGGTTACGCAAACCCGTCAGACGGTTGTAGACCTTCTGCGTCGTCGTGGATACATGACGGATTCAGTAGAAGCTACAAACGTAGAAGTTCTGGAAGACCTGCTATCGGCAAATACAAGCAAACAGAAGCGCAGTGACAAGCTTCGTATGAATATTGAACATTCGACTGACACAGTCACAACTGCTGAAGGTATGACTCGCAAAAAGCAAGCATGTGTTCTGTTTCTTCTGTATCCTATTAAGAATTCTGTTACAAACGGCAAGCTCTTTGAGGATATGCTAAAGCCCGAGTCTGAGCTTGCAAAGCAGGAGCCAAATGTGAGTCTTACAAATGCCGATGGTGAACTGCAATATGATGAAGTGCTTGTCAATTATATTCCAGCCGAGGCGAATGAAGATACAGCTCCCTATGATAAACTTGCTGTCACGGCATGGAAGAAAAAGATTCTTGTGCAGTTCTTTCCGCTCGGTACACTTGTCACGAATCCTCTGAATCATGTCCTGCAGCCCAAATTTGAACCTGTTCGTGACGAAGAGGAACGGAAAAAGATTCTGAAGTTCTGGTACGCTAAGAGCGCAGCACAGCTCCCTATGATTCGTTTTCACTCCGATATGGCTGCACGGTGCCTAGGACTTGTACCAGGAGAGTTTGTGAAAATTACATCAGGGTCTCTTACAGCAGGTGAATATACGAAATATCGTGTTTGTCAGCCCTAGGTAGAAGGTGACTCTCAAATGTCATGGCCAGAACAAAAACAACAATTTGAAAGCCGAAAGCAAGTTCTGGATGAGGCTACGTCTGATAAGGCTCTTGATAATCTTATAAATTCTCTTAATACTAACTTAAAAGAATATACCAACAGAGCGGGTGTGTCTCCTGGCGCACCCGGTCAGAACCAGTTTCATGATGCTGCAGAACAAAGTTTTGTATCTCTCATGACACTGCAACAGCAATATCAAAATTTAATTAAGGATATCTCAAGATATCTAAGTGGCGTAACATCCAGTCAGGATTTACAGAATAAGCTTCGAGAGGTTGCGGTCCTTCAAGACCAAATAGCAAGAGCGGAAAAGAATTTACAAGATGCAAAACAAGAAGCGGAGACATCCAAGACCCGACAACTGAGTGTACAACATCCTGAACAGCAACTCAGTTGGTACCAGGGATTTTCAGCTAAAATTGGATTCGTTAGACCGTTGAAGCTCTTAAGTATACCCTTTTTAATTGTATTTGGACTTCTATTTTTATTTTTCAGTGGGCTGATATTGAAAGACTTCTTTTCACCCTCTCTCGGCACATTTGGACTTGACCAAGCTACAGCTCTACCGCCTATTTTTACTGATTCACGATTTTACTCTGTCCTCGCTGGAATTACCTTTGTGAGTGTGCTTATAGGAATCTTAGCAGCTAAAGGATATCTCGGAAAGCGCATGTGATACCTTGATGAAAGTCGTGAGCTAGAATAGGATGAGTTCATTTTGCTCAGGAAATAGACCAGGTTCCGTACCGGCCTTTACGGAGGCGGAAGTGATGGAAACGTTCCCTAATGGAATTTTACCGGATTTGACAAGCGTAACTCTGCAGAATGGCCTTGCGTCAGATGAATGGCTCCAGCAACAAGTAAGACAACTCCAGACAAGAGGTGTATTACCTTCTCCTGTTGACCTTGACGTGGTTAGAAGTGCACCTTTCAATTCTCCCGAATCAAAGGACCCACTCGCTCGGTTTGTGGAACGAGATAATCAATTTGTACAATCCCTAAAAGCCGAGTACTGCTTTTATGAGGGACGCTATTTTTCTGCGCTAGACAGATTTCTGCAATCGGTTGCGGATGCAAGTTTGAGAGGTGATAGAACTGCCACCATTCAATCACGTCTGGATGCTGCCCGAAAACTCAATCAGAAACTGAATGTCTTTACACAGCTTGCCAATCAGATTGCAAAGACTCGCTACGCTACAACAGAACAGTTTCAACGGGATATCAATACGATAAATGCTAGTCTCCAAGCGCGAGGTGTACAACTGTTAGAACAATCAAAGATTTTAGAGAAGGAAACTGCCGCTGCGGACCTTCATAAGCGAATGGTTGAGTATACGGTGGAAAAGAACAAAGCTAATAACAATCTCCTCAGTTTATATGCTGTTTTGAACATTGTGGCTCTGAGTATGATTTTTTACATTGCGCGTACATAAGCATTTAGAAGTGTATTCTATATTCATGTTTGAAAGATAAAGTATAGTACTTCTTCTTTCAAATTCTACACAAACAAATAGAGAAGTGTGGCCATGACCAGCTTAGACAATACGATACAGAATGTACTTTTGCAGCAAGATGTCGAGCTTGCACAGGCTATGTCACAGCTGAATCAGGACCCTACGAAACTCAATACGTTTATTAGTGCGAGAAAGTCTGAGCTTTATGATGCAGTGACAGGTCAGCATTCCGACAATTTTCAAAAGGTGTATGGTGACCTTACACGAGCCAGTGATATAACAAAGAATATTCTCTATTATCACACACGCAATAAGGACTTGGATGGTCTTCAAAAAGCAGTCTTTGATAAGACAAAATCAGAGGCGGATGCTGCAATGTTTGATAGTCAAAATGCAAAGCGCCAGTTTGAAGTGAATGAATGGACACAGAGCAATAAGGGCGATACATTATTCTTTATGCAGGGGCTCTTTATAGTTCTTACCTTTACGGCACCGCTTCTATTTATGACTCGTATAGGATGGATTCCACCTGCCACCTTCTATGGCATCTCTTTCATTCTAGTTGTTGCACTTGTCTTGACGCTCACAGTTCGACTCATCTATACGCGTGACCTCCGTGACAACCGGTTTTGGAATCGCCGCCGCTTTGCCCAAATGGGTGGTCCTGCAACTCCTCCGACATGTGAATCTGTTCAAGAGATTTATTCGAGAGGTTTGCAAGCTGCACAGGATTATGCTGGACAAGCTCAGGCCGTTGCTGAAACCATTACTCCAGAAAGTTGGGGACCAGGAACTTTTATTACTATACTTGGAAAAACGTATGGACAACCACCTGTGACAACACCTTCTTCGTAGACTTAGAATAGGAATATGGCCTTGGATGCTAAATGTACTGCAGGTGCAGAATATAGAATTGGATTTGAGCAATATATATCACAATGTCGTAGTGCCGCTGATACGCGAGTTGCTGACCAGTTTTTTAGTAACTCCAAAGAGCAACTGAAAAAGACATTTCAAGACTTGCGAGACCAGTACACCGATTTAATGGTCATGGGAGACAGTATGGTCTCAATCGCAAATCTTTCTGGAAATTCTGTTGGGGGTGTGAATACACGCTTGAATGAATTAACAAAAAAGAAGGATATGCTTCAAGCAGAAGCCAATCATTATAAACGGCTTGCTGATGCCTCAGATAAGGGGTTCTTAGACGATATTATGCACGGTACACCCAAAGAAGAACTCGCACCCAGTCTTCAAGATGCAAGTCTTCTTTTGTTTTGTGTTGGATGGTTATTTATTAGCATAACACTTGTGCTCGTACGATGGGGTAGTCCAGGAGGAGGATGGAGAAGTGGTCTCTTTACACTTGTACTTATGCTTCTTGTAACAGTATGCTTGTATGGTCTTTTGAAGCAAGTTGCTTAATTACTTGTACTCGTTTCAGTGTTCATCTCCTTATCATATTCCTCAGCCTCCTCATCACTATAGAAGAGACGCAGGTGGAGGTATGTCTTTCCGTCCGCAGGAGCTTGGTAGAGCTCGTTCAGACGAATCCGCAGTTCATTCTCCGTAAGTTTCTTTCCTGTTGCATTCTGCTCCATGTGCCAGTTCTTATAGGCCTTCCAGAGGTCCTTGAACTGCGGCGGGTCATCGTATCCAATCGCTTTGCGGATACGACTCTTGATAAACTTGCCGAAGCTGTCAAAGTTGCCCTTATAATTTTCGCAAGCCTGCATGACGATTGCAGGAACTTTCTTGATGCCATGAGGGCAGTACTTGGTCTCATAGTAATGGACGAGGAGAGAGAAGAAGGGAACACGCCAAGACTTGAGCTTCTCGTCCAGCATGTCATCACGAGGATAGATGTGGCGGCTCGGATCAATCATAGGGTCTCCAGCAGCCAAGAATCGGCTATCAAAGGGAATCACACGAATACGACGCCACGTACCACCGTCCATGCTGTGCATCGGCGGTAGACGATTGCACGCCATAAAGATTTTACCACGAATCTTGAAACGCTCCTGGTCCTTAAAGAGGCCACGGGCCTCAACCAAATCTTCACCACTAAACTGCTTCATACGGGCTGAATTAATAGGCTCACCTTCATCAGGCTCTTTCATCTCAATAAATCGTGCATTCTTAACACTCATGACATCAGGATTTGCAGCACCAGAATCAGGACGCTTACGAGTGAGCGCCGTCGTCGCAAGAGACCCTGCATATTGACCGAGCACAGAACACATTAGTTCTACGAACTTACTCTTTCCGTTACCTCCTGAACCCGTCATAATATAGAAGCACTGTTCCTTGTTGGCAGCTTCTAGACAGCCAGCCGCAAGTGTCAGGACATATTCGCGTAGGTCATCTGCAGGGAAGATTTTCTTGAGGAAATCCATAATCTCAGTCTGCACAGGGTCATTCGGATCATAGGGAACATAGGGAATAGGGTCCATACCGTCAGGCGTAACGCCACTCTGCAGACTTACATAATCCTGTGCTGTTCCTGGACGAAGAGTCGGTTTATAGCGTACAGGACGTCCTTGGTCATCAAAGACAGGCTCACGAAGATTCAGAATGCCATTTGCACATCCCAGAATATAGGCATTCTGGTCCAGATGTTTGTGAAAGTCAGGGTCATAGAAGATTTGTGCAGCCTCTTTCATAACGCTATCCTTAAATGTAGCATTATAAAGATTTTCTTGTAGTTTTAGTAGTTTTGTCTTGTTTTCAGTATATTCTTTATCAAGATTGTTATAATTATCAGCCTTCGGATCAGGTGATTTTAGACTACGTCTTGCTGAATCTACTTTAATTACTAAACCACATGAATCTTTTGAGTCTTCATCTGAAATTGTTTTTTTAATTAGAATACCACTTGGGATAGGATGCCATACATGA
>JACCDW012019890.1_pt1 | contig 10636 bp, 8 predicted proteins | sample 7449781 | NCBI WGS metagenome assembly JACCDW01 (sample SAMN15323449, study PRJNA562643) | freshwater metagenome | isolation source: river surface water | place: USA:Blue River Watershed | collected 2017-08-18
CATACAGTGATGATTATATGTTGAAAACCAGTGTAGTTCCACCTGTATGCCCTAGTTGCCCATCCTGCAATTCTTGTGCTAGCGGCGGAGTATGTGCAAATTGCGGCGGCAAAGGCGGCTCTGGCACATTGTCTGGAAACGGTGCATCTATTGCAGGCGGCTCAATCAGTGGTTCTGCCACTCCTGGTTCAATAACTGGTTCCGGTTCTATGTTAACTGGTAGTGGCACAGGGCAAATGACTACCCAAGGACGCGGCACATATGCTACCACTTCCGACACCAATACTCTTGGAGGGGCGACTACGGTACAAACACTTGGAGTTGTATCTGGAGTTGAAAATGTTGCACAAACAGGCGCCGATGTAATATCAGGCACTGTTGGTACTGTTGGCAATCTAGCCGGCCAAGCATTATCAACCACTGGAGGATTATTATATGCTGGTGGTTCTGGCGCTGTTAATCTTGCCAAATCAGCTGGTTCAGGCACAGTGGATCTTGTTAAATCAGCTGGTTCAGGCACTGCTAATTTATTAACTAATGGAAGACAAGGATATGATAACCAACCAGCGGCAAACCAGAGAACAAGTATTCCAACAGGCGCCCCATCAACTGGATATAGTCCAAATTATAATGACAATTATTCAAGATATGGTGCATTGCAAGGACGCGGGTCATCGAATTTTATTCCAGTGACTGCGGATTTCAGTAAGTTTGGTCGTTAAACCATTCAACAAACCATTCAACAAACCATCCAACTAAACCATCCAACAAAATAATATATGCGTTAAAATAATATAATAAATACTAATTACTATATTATAGAACCCAACCCACCAATTACAAAAACAATAAAATGGATATAAACGAGATATTGGAACGCACCAACATAGAAAATGAAATCAAACAATTATTATTGGATTTTGATAAAAGGTCTGACGATTTGAATTATAAAAAAGGGATTTATATCTACGGGTCTCCGGGATGTGGAAAAACCCATTTTGTAGTAGACATATTAAATAAAATGAATTATAATGTGGTGAAATATGATGCCGGCGATGTCCGCAACAAAGCTCTCATCGAAAGTATAACAAGTGATAATATTGGTAAATATAATGTACTTGAAATGATGAAGAAGAATAGAAAGAAGATTGCTATTGTAATGGATGAGATAGATGGAATGAATAATGGTGATAAAGGCGGTATTACATCGCTCATTAAACTCATTCGCCAGAAGAAGACAAAGAAGCAGAAGAACGAGAGTAAGAGTTTGAACCCGATTATATGTATTGGTAATTATTATATGGATAAGAAGATAAAAGAGTTGATGAAGGTCTGCAATACATATGAATTAAAAGCGCCAACGGCGGACCAGGTCTCACAATTAATGGATAATTATGTAAGTGATTTGGCCAAGACCCCGAACCTGAAGACCAGTATAGTGAATTATATACAGGGCGATTTGCGCAAGATATTTTTTATAAAGAAGATATATGATAAAAATCCGGGATTGATAAATGAGACCACAATAGAGCATTTATTTCACGTGAAATCCTTTAATGAGGATGCAAAGAATACGACACGTAAGTTATTGAACCATTATGTGCCAATGAAAGAGCATAATGTGTTTATGAATGAGACCGATAGAACAACAGTGGCACTCTTGTGGCACGAGAATGTGGTAGATATGTTGGATGATAAGCCACAGAAGGTCTCGTTTCCATTTTATTTGAAGATACTGGAGAAGATGTGTTTTGCGGATTATACGGATAGAATAACCTTTCAGAACCAGATATGGCAATTTAATGAGATGAGTTCGTTGATAAAGACATTCCATAATAATAAATTATATCACGAGACCTTTCCGGAGAATGAAGATGCATTTCAAGAAGATGAGGTGCGATTTACAAAGATATTAACAAAATATTCGACAGAGTATAATAACATATTGTTTATATACAATTTATGTCAGCAGCTGGATATGGATAAAAAGGATTTGATTTCTTTTTTTCAGGAGATACGGTTGTTCCACGGTAAGGATTTATTGACAACAACAGAGAAGATGAATAGTGTTGAGGATATGTTTATTAATCAGGATATTTCGAAATTGGATATAAGACGTATGTATCGGTATTTAGATAAGAATATGAAGAGGGAGACCCTAGTGGGGTATGAGATTGAGGATAGTGATATAGATTAGTATTTTGTGGTGAATAAAAAAGACATATATGTTGTATTATATATTATGGAGTTTTTATTATTATTTTAGTCACAAACTGCTTCATATCCCATCATATAGATATATTTCTCATCATCATTATCTTTGTCAGAATTATTCATTTTTTGTAGTTCTGTTATAGTTTTATTATTTTCACAACAAATGCCGCAATTATCTTCATTTGCATATTTAATCTTAAGCATTGTTTGACTGTAATTGTGAATATTCCATCGCCCTAGTGGTGTTTTTTGTCTTTGCATATTTAAAATGCGCAAACCAGCTCTTTTTTTATATGCATAAATATGCAGTGTCTCGATAATATTTATAAACTTCATTAGTTAATTATATAATATAGTAAATAGAGTGGGGGACTATTTCAATTTTTTACCATAGATATTATTGGCACATATACCATATTATATACACTATATAGTATGATATTATATATTTCTATAGGTCTCGAAATAGAAAAGTTGAGACCTTAGTTATTATATAAAAATAGACAGTGTTATAGTGCATAGTATACTGATAAGCCAGGATATAGGGAGTATGATGGTTCCGCCTCGCCTGCGGCTCAGCGGCGTGCGAACGCAGTGAGCACCCTAGTGAGTGCCCCCTATAAAGGCTGATTATAGCTATTGCATCAATGGTTTATTTCTTTATATTTGAGGTCTCAACATCTTTATTTCGAGACCCACAAAATTGATATACTTATGTAATTATATATTATATTCAATAACATATAATGAGCTTTATTAGAGAAAACACACTTGAAACATCAATCATAATCAGTGCATCTATACTAGCAGCTAGTATTATGATGACTGGACTAATTGTAATTATCGGAGATAGACACATAGAATATATCAGACAGAAATTTGACAGTAAGAAATAAATAAAAAATAAAACAATAAAAAGGTCTCAAAAATAAGAAATCGAGACCTTTTTTATTGGTCTCTCTCTAATCCGCACAATCCATCACAAAAATAGGTTCGCATTTATCCAATTCAACATAATTATCTACCATCTGGATCACAGTTTTATCCTCTGGCTTGTCTGCAACTACTGTCCCTCCCTGCTTGGTAGCCGCCGCCGCCGCCTTCTTCATATCAATAATCGTCTTCGTTTTTTCAGTCAGCTGTTTCTGCAAATTAATAATAATACTATCTTTCTCTTCCACTTTCGAGGTCAATGTCTGGATTTGTTGCTGCATCTGTTGCATAATATTCACAGCATCATTCATAGTTAACTCAATCGGGGTCTCACCTGGGCGCTGCATCATTATTTTTTGTTGGTCTCCACCTGCAGCCCCTGCAGCCATCATATCTTGGCGTTTCTTCTCTATTTCTTTAATTTGCAACAATACATCCGGCTTCGATTTCGGCTCTCCAGGTTCATAAGCCGCCAATAACTTATCTATATCTTCCATAAAGAATTTCTTAATACCCGCCTCTTCAGGACGACAAATAAAATCATCCACCTTCTTTGTTGATGGTTTAAATAAGTCCGGATGTGGATTATCCAACATTTTGCGTTTATCAAATGTATTATGTATATGAGAAAATACTAATATGGTTTTCATTGGGTCAAGTTGCACAAACGGGATAGTATAATCCTTTAAAAACGATTTCTCCTCAGCTAATGCAGCTCCATCGTCATATTTTGTTTGTTTCAGTAGTTCAGTGCGGAATGCAAATGTTCCCGCTGTCGCGTGATTAGGCCCATATGGCCCTGCTTGATACATCATTTTAATATGTTTGAAATAAATATAAATTTCGCTGGAGCCGGCGCATAATGCTTGTTTATTGGCAGACAACGTATCAACCGCGTGTTCAACGCGTTCTGGTGGATAATAATCGTCATCGTCCATATAGACAATAATCGAACCTTTCACGTGAGAATGCATATAATTGCGTTTTTCACCCAAACACATTTTTTTATCAACAGGGAAATAGCGGATTTCTTTAATCCCGGATTTATCAACGAGATCCTTGATTTTATCAGTGCCATCATCAACAATAATCCATTCCATTCTGTCTTTTGGATACGTTTGGTTCTTGTAGCATTCAAACATAGTCTGAATAAATGGACGGCGATTGAAAGTTGGAGTGCAAATACTGACAAATGGATAATATTTGCCGCCGATGAGTGATTTTGGTCTGTTATTGGATATATTCTTTTTTCCCATAGGTCTCGAATTTAATATAATATATAATAGAATGATTACATATTATTTGTTTATATAGTTTATTACAGATACATTTTTTATCATTTGCCAAATACACTTTCGTGAGTTGCCACATATCCAGGTATAAAAGGCGTTGTTCCTTCTAAGAAATATCCGCCAACCCACATACCTACTATACCAATAATCGCCAGTAAAAACATATTAATCGCGGATTTCAATTTCATAGACAGAAATTTCTTATTTGCATAGAAAAAGGTATATATCAAAATACCCAGATAAACCAGCATATTCATATGTTTGCTCAAGAATTTTGATATAGACTTCATCAGCCGACGTAGTGGGTCGGATTCAAATATTGCAGGGTCTTTATCGTCTAATTCGACAATCGATTGAGTTAAATGAATACTCATCTCACGGAGGGTCTGGCTAAGAGTGCGTCCATTTCCATATATGAATACCCCAAACAACGAATGTATCCATAAAAATAGCATAAATAAGACCATTGCGAGTGGTGTCGTAATAAGACATAATGCCAACATAATAAAAAACATACAGATGATTACAAATAGCCCAACTAATGGCCCAGTGGTCATTATACCGCCGAATTGCATCAAATACTCCAATATTTTTGGAAATACTGAGACCGCGAAATAAAAGAGTATCAAAAATGTTATACCATAATAAATAATTGGCGGGACCCCCTTGGTTGAACTGCCTATATCACCAGATAGTCCCAAGAAATAGACGAGACCTATTGAGAAAAATAGAGTAATAAACTTATATATTACGTGCATTGTATTATGCTCTTTAATTGTCTCGGGCAATCCTTTATCCCCCATTATATAATAATCAAATGTCTTGAGAGGATAGAGTGTATATTGAAATATTTCGTTGAGAACAGAATTACCGAGATCGATTTTATACCGGCGTTCATCACTATTCGGTCGGTCCCCGTCTTCTTCGCGATAAATAACGAGATAATACCAATTATATGTGAACCATATACAGAGTGGAAATATGATGCACATATAAATGACATTTGCTAAGGTCTCCTTATCCTTATTCTTATTACGGATTTGTTCTTTTGCAGGAGCAGTGCGCTTTTTATGGTCGGCCTTCGTCTCACCGGGTAATTTTTCGAGGGGGGTGTCAGGCTTCTTATATCCGGATATCTCGGGAATATTTGTGAGTTTTTCGCTGATCACATCGATACCTTTTTTCCCGACAGTATTAACAATAAAGATTGTCTCGAACGCTTTATCGAGGACATTTTGTATGGTTCGAATACCTTTTTGAAAAACACCGCCGGGCGATGGTTTACTCTTTTTCTTGCCTTTTGCACCTTCTTGAAACCCTTCTTCACCTGGGGTCTCATCAACATCGTCTTCGCAGGCAGTGCATTTTGTATCTGAACTAAAGGTCTCAAACGCGGGTTCGGGATCATCACACTCAGCATCATATATATTTGTGAGTGGCTGGATGAACTGTTTCATTTTCTTGCGTTTGTATATCTTCTTTATTTTTTGTTCTATTGGAGATATATCACCACTACCACTAGCATCTGTCAGACCAACAAAGGTCTCACTACTAAATGTCTTGTCTATCATTGGTCTATTCCATTTTGTTTGGTTATTATTTTCTTCATTTGTTATATCATCATCATCCATTATATTATATATTTTACTATAGACATATATAATAACATAGTATAAAAAACGAACAGATATGCAAAAAGATGCGAGACCTATCTAGCATACATCATTCCGCAATTACCACCAATAAATGATAGTATATTATATCGTTCTTCAAATAAAGTCAAGTTGTATGTATATTCATACAATCGCCAGTTTTGTTTATTAACACCCAACACATTTCCAAGCCCATCACATATAATACTATAGTTTGAATTTGTGCCATCAATTGCAGGGACAAATGTTGTCACCTCCAAATAGATGTCCTTAAATTTGGTCATATTAATTGCACCCGTAGGCTGATATTCGTAAGGGCTCGTATTCAGGCAAAAATTGTAACAATAGAGACCCTCTTTTGCATTGCCTTGTGTGCGCACATATTTTTCAATATAATCATATACGCCTCTGAGTTGCACATTTTCCTTATAATCTCCATTAAATAAGATACCCATTGTCTCTAAAATCTCCTTTCTATTATCAGGATTGAAGACCCCTGTTACAAATAATCCGGTTGGAGTGCCATCCAGATTTGTCGCCGGACCATATCCGGATGTCATCGGATTTGTTTCTGGCGCAAATTCGATGTTTCCGGGCAAATTCTTATACGGCCAATTTGTATAATTACTCCATTCATTGCGCAGATTTGCATCATTTCTCTGTAAAAACCACATCCAATTTGAAATCATACCCGTGGAAGTAAGCTTGAGTTTTGCAGACCCACTAATATTCTGAAAATTATATTCATAGACGTCTTTGATAAGATAGATTTGGCTATCACGGGCAAACGCCTGACGCTCGTCCTCATCCAAGAAACAATATGTGGATATTAGATGTATATCCGCATTCCAACTAATGGTTTTATCCAAATAACTGGTCATTCCCATATCAACATTTGGCGGGGTCTGCAGAAATCTATACATCTGGAATTGCGAACTATTGAAATCTGGCTGAACATAAGGGAACCCATTGGTGGGGTCAAATACATCGCGCACACGAAATAGCTCTTGTACAGGACGGAGTGTAACATTAATATGCATTTCATTATATTGAAGGGCTATTAACGGGAATGCACAACGGCTATCGAGTGTAAACCAGGTATTAATGGGAATAAATAATTGGCGGCCGCGAATAGATGGTTCGGCGCCTGTAGTGGATGCATTATAAAATGCAGACGGATACATATTGACACGACCAAATGCATTTGCAGGGTCATTTAATTCAGGTGTATTGCCGGACATATTGTCAAACAACTTCTTTTTCTCGGTATTGAAATCACGGCTTACCATAGCAGACAAATAGGCGCCACTGTAGCGCTGGAGTAGGTGATTGCCGCAGGTGATGGTTATTTCACTGATGAGATTTGCACCTAAATCATCTATCCATTTGAATTCATATGGGGACCAGACATTGCCTGTTTCAGTGCAGGGATGATAAATAGGGCTATATATATTGGGTAAGTTTAGAACTAGATAGGTGTCCATTAGAAGTTCAGCATATCGCGGAATTTTGAAGGTGAATTTGGATGGTTCTGTTAAACGAAGGTCGCGGAGACCATCAAAATCAATTCTAAATTTTTGGAGACCAAAGTTGGTTATTTTAGAGTAAACCACTCTAAATAGTGATTTAACATTATCGCCTGGGTTTCCGTGGATAATTACATTATTTGAACCACGTGATACTATATTGAAAAGTCCTCCTGCCATTTTTGTTTTATTTTATTATATTATTAATTATATGAATTATCCTTATATAATCCTTATATATTTGTTTGGTATGAATATATTTATGGTTGGATAGTGGAAAATAAAATATGACAATACAATATAAAAAGGTCTCAAAATCAAAAATAAGAAAATGAAAAATAAAACATTGAAAACAATAATATTATTATGTATTATTTTAATAGTGGGATATATATTGTATTTCTTCTATCAAAAACAACAGTCCCGTTGCGGAAAAGAAGCCACTATTATTGAAGGGCTTGATGATGATGCCAATGCAGTAGAAAAATGGTTAAATAATAGTAAAAATTCGAATGATGATAAAGTTAAAGAAGCGGTTGCTATTGCAATTAAAGAAAATAAATACATAATGGACACAAATAATGATAAAGACCCCGCTGCAATAGGTGATAAAGATATGGCTCTCAAACATTTTTGTATTAAAGGTGCCGCGAATGCGGGATATTCTGGGGGCTATGTTAGCACTGAAATGATAAATTATATCATATCAACTGGATGCCGCTTTTTACATTTCCAGGTATTCAGTAATGAAGGAAATCCCGTCATAGGATATACTAGTGATATATCCAATCCTACATCTACATCAACTAATACCATAGACATAGATGCATCAAACGTAATACAAACAGCAATAGCTACAGGCACCACAACAGGTGTGCCTAATTATAAAGACCCATTATTCATTTATCTTGATGTAATTGCAGCGAAAGAAAAAAAGCTAGATATATACGGGAAGTTGAAGAATATTATATCTGCTATCCGCAACAAACCAATAAATAAAAAAATAAATCCAAACACATCAATGTTTATTTTAAATGGCAAAGTGGTATTTATTGTTAACCAAGAACCCGAAATATCAGCTCTCGGTGGATACGCAAATCTGACAGTCGGCGGCAATATTATTGAACACACATATAATGAAATGGACCCAACGATGTATAAAGCCAAACCACCCAAAATGGTTGGTAAAAATAAGACTAATAAAACAACCTTTGATGTGCTTGTTCCGCAAAATAATAATTCATCTCAGAGCAATCCAAATATATTCGATAGTATTGGAAGATACGGTATAAATGTGAGTTTAATGCAATATTACAAGGAAGACAACTATTTATTGAACAATGAGCTTATGTTCAAACACTATAATACGGGTATTATCCCAATGGCCACTGCAATTGGATATACAAAGATTTATGGTTTAGAGAAGAAAGATGCAATCAAAGGTCCGGTGTTTCCCAAAATGATGACATAAAATAGCAGTGAACGCAAATATATTTTATACTGTTAATATATAAAATATAATAATAAGACACTGCTCCTAACAATATGAGCAAGAAATTTAGTATAACAAAAAAAAATAATCGTCGTTATAATAGCGAATACTGTGATGATACTATGACATTTGAAGATTGCGAGCTCGCTATCTTACGCCACGCAGTTGATATAAGCGAAGAAATCAAAGGCCGCAAACTTGCACAAAACGAAGAAGTCGTCAAAATAGTAGGCATTGTTGAAAAGTTCTTAATTGATAAAGGTCTTGTTTGTTACGGTGGAACTGCAATCAATAATATATTACCAAAATACGCACAATTCTATAATCGTGATATTGAAATACCAGACTACGATTTTTTTAGTCCGAATGCAATGGAGGATGTCAAAGAATTAGCTGATATATATGCCGCGGCAGGATACAATGAGGTAGAGGCAAAAGCAGGCGTCCATTTTGGAACATATAAGGTCTATGTAAATTTTATTCCTATTGCCGATATCACTTATTTGCAAAAACCACTGTTTGATGCAATTAATAAAGAAGCGATTACTGTTGCAGGTATAAAATACGCCCCTCCAAATTTCCTCCGTATGAGTATGTATTTAGAACTATCGAGACCTGAAGGCGACACATCTCGCTGGGAGAAAATATTGAAACGTCTCACATTATTAAATAAATATTATCCTTTTGGTGATAAATTGAAATGCCTTGGTGTAGACTTTCAACGCGAAATGTCGCCTGCATCACATAATAGTGAACAAATCTATATTATTGCCCGCGATGCATTTACTGAACAAGGGGTAGTGTTTTTTGGCGGCTATGCAAGTAGTCTATATGGCAGATATATGACAACCAAACAGCAGAAAACGTTCAGACAAGTGCCTGATTTTGATATATTGAGTGAAGACCCGGAAAAGACGAGTTTAATTGTGCGTGAACGTCTTATTGCTGCGGGGTTTAAGAATGTGTATGAAGTATATCACGAACCAATAGGAGAATTAGTATCCGAACATTATGAAATATGTGTTGGAAAAGATACGATTGCATTTATATTTAGTCCGGTTGCCTGTCATAGTTATAATAAACTACATATTAACAATAAGACAGTGAACGTAGCAACAATAGATACTATTTTGAGTTTCTATTTGGCATTTATATATACGGAACAATTTGCAAACTTCCGAGACCGTTTGCTATGTATGGCAAAATTCTTGTTTGAAGTTGAAGAAAAAAATCGATTAGAACAAAAAGGTCTCCTTAAACGTTTCACAATGAACTGTATTGGAAAACAGCCATCTCTTGAAGATGTTCGTGCTGAAAAAGCAGAAAAGTTTAAAGAATTGAAAAAAGACAGTGAAGAATATAATCGTTGGTTTCTTAAATATATCCCTGGTGATAAGACCCGCACCAATCGAAAAACTCGCAAGTCAAAAATATTAGCTACCAAATCAAAACCATCTATCCGACGCAAATATACCAGAGTATCCAAGAAAGAGAAAGAAGAAGAAGAAAGCAGTCTCCTGTATTAGG
>JACCDW010464447.1_pt1 | contig 10633 bp, 8 predicted proteins | sample 7449781 | NCBI WGS metagenome assembly JACCDW01 (sample SAMN15323449, study PRJNA562643) | freshwater metagenome | isolation source: river surface water | place: USA:Blue River Watershed | collected 2017-08-18
CCACCATCATCGGTATAGACTATAGAACTGGCTGTAGCAATTGAAATCGAGGATTCCGCAACTTCTTCCGTAAAGACATTCCAAATATGAAGATTAGGTGTATCCGCCCAACTCATTCCTCTAAATATTATTTGTTTATTAAATGGAGGTGTGATATCACCATCAAATACAAAATAAGATCCATTCCAGTTCCCATTTCTCCAAGTTCCGTTTTCCCAGAAAACATTATAAGCATTCATGTAATTTGTGACGCCATCTTTCCAAACCATACCAAAAGCTGTTCCTGATATAAATTGTCCCTTTTTCCATTGTGATATATAAAAGTCACTTTCCTTAAGAACTCCATCTTCCCATATACAGCTACCAACAGAATTTACTAAATCATCATTTATATTAAATGAGTAATTTGTTTCATTTGGTCTTATAACCCAAGGATTAAATGAACCTGATTCAAATTTACCTTTTATAAATTGCCCATCAATCCAAACACTTTTATTAACTTTTCCACCAGGATGACTAAATGTTCCACCTAACCACAACATTGATTCAAAATCAACTATTGTTTTAGGTACTTTAGTAATAACAGATCTAACTGGTAAAGTAAATAACTTTTTATCTTTTGTAAATTCGTCTTTCACATCACTTACAAATCCACCTCTCCAAATTCCATAAAATGATTGTGAAAATGAATCAACAAATAAACTAGCATTTGATTGTGTCATCGCATCTACTGAATAACCACCAACTGGTGTAACAGGGCCACTTCCTCTAAATCTACCAGATGTAAATATTCCATCATTCCAAATTCTACCTTGGAATAAACCACCATTAAATTCACCTGACCACCAAGTAGAATTCGTCCCAAATCCTCTATCACCAAACTCACCATTGTTAAATTCACCAGTTTCCCATGCGTAATCAGCAGCTGAATTAGACATCTGATTAATTGTTGGACTTTGAGTCCATCCGAATCCAGAAATAAATTTTCCACCATTAAATACACCAGTTAGCCATTTACCATTAGTTCTAAATTCACCACCATTAAAAGTTCCCGTTTTCCAAAGAGCTGTGTGATATGAAGATTGTTGAATAAGTATATCACATCCAAAAATACCATCATTGAATGTTCCAGTTTCCCAAACTATATTCGATGAAGAAAGACCATAGAATGATGTATCTATTCCATAAAGTGCTGCATTTTCAACAATCGCAGTTTTCACTAATCCATTATAGAACCAAGTATCATTAAATGATATACTCTTATCACCTATAGTTCCTGATGAAAAAGTTCCAGCATACCACTTTGAATTCCAAAGTTTCCCAGTGACAAATAATCCTTTTTCCCAATCACTCTTCAAAAACTCACCAGCACTGAATGTTCCACCTCTCCAAGAATATCTATCATTTGAAATAGTTGGTGATGTTGGTCCATCTTTCCAATAATTTTTAATTCTATCAACATCATAAAATTGATAATCAAAGTTAGGGTTAGCGTTAAAACTTCTGGATTGATAAAATAATCCTGTTCTGAATATTCCATCGTGCCAAGAAGATTCCTTTATAAGTCCTTGTCTAAATAAACCACCATTCCAAACTGAATTATATAAAAGACCCTCATCCCAATAATCCGTGCCATTTGAGAATATTGATTGTACATAAGATGCTTTTGATAGAATATTCAAATTATCCGTGAATAAAATGTCACTTAATAATAAATTTTTAAATAGTAAAATATTATTAAAGTCTCTATCTTGTAAGTTAATATCAAAGTTTTTGAATAGGTTTTCTTTTACATAAGCTCTTTTTAAGAATCCTGATTTGAAGTTATTTTTAATAAACTTAGTTTGGTGTAAATATCCATATCTATTATTAGCACCCTCTGTAAAGAATAATCCACCATCAAGTAGCGGTGCTAAAGCAGTTGTAGTATTTGTTACTTCTTTTAATCTATATTGATTATTTCCAAATCTATTGGTTATTTTATATGTGTCTGGTAATTTAACTTTTGAACCAGTTGTTGATAATACTTGTATTGTTGCTGCTCCGTTACCACCTGGAATAGTCAATACATCACCAACAGAATATTGAATTCCTCCTAAGTTTAATGATACACTAGTAATATCACCATCTGTTACATTATTTATTTCTAAAACAGCCTCAAATCCTATAGTTACTGTTGGGTTACCATTAATTGTAACTTGGTCATTATTAACATATCCAATTCCTGGATTATTTATAGTTACTGCGCAAACTTCAGATATTCCAAATCCTGGTAAAGTACCAACAAATATATCAACTGTTAGCCCTGTTCCTAAACAACCAGGTAGTGGAGTGGTTGGTATATTAATATAACTAACATTTGCAGGAGCTCCTGAAGGTGCTGGTGGACCTTGATAGTATCCATTACCACCATTAATTATACTAACAGATAATACTGAACCAACTGGAGCAGCTTCAATATCAACTGTTGCTCCTGTTCCCGATCCACCTGTTAATAAAATTTGAGATGAGTCTATGTAATTTAATCCATTATTTACAACAACAAAATTCAATATTTTACCACTTGTATCATAAAAAACAGAATTTAAAAACACAACGTCTCCCACTGAAAGACAGTCTTGATTCATTTCTCTATTATTAATATCGATTGTTGTTGTGACTAATAAAGTATCAGTTGATGTTTCCATATCAATGTCATAGAACCCACCCGAGTTGGAATTTATTGTTATATTAGCATCATTATTTAAATTAATATATGATCCAGAATTCCAATTTGACCTTTCTAAAAATCCACTTTCAAAATCAGAATCTATTACATACCCATTTGTAGTATTTACAATATTTCCAATTAATGATGGTAGTTGAGCTGTTGGGTTATATGCTGAAGTTGATTGAAGTGAATGTAAAATTTCAAATACTGTAACCCATATAGAAAATGTTGATCCATCAGGCACTGGTAAATAGCTTGTACTTTGTAAAAAAGTTAATAGATTACCACTCCCTAATCCAGTAGATGGGTTAAATCCTTCCCAATTTTCCCATCTATTCTGTGAAGTTGAGAAAAATATATAACTTAATATTGTTGTTAAGTTTGAGTTTTCTATTATGTAATAAGGTTTTCCAGCATAATAACCAGATGGAGCAATTACTTTTGAAACAGGAATTCCTAAGTTGTCTGTGTATTCCGCTAATATTGTTACACTATTACCTAATTGGAAAGCAACAGAACTTCTATTAAAATCCAGACCACTGACAAATAAATCATTTTTATCTCTAATTGAGAAAATAATATCTATCGAGTAATTCTTATTTGGATTAATATCTGTTATTTCAGTATAAATTCTATTATTTATTGTTCTAACGGTTGTATATCTAAAAGAGTTTTCTTCTGGTGTTGATAAAAAGGCAACTGCGTCTATACCTCTTTTATAAAAAGAGTCATTACCATCCAAAACATCATCATATTCATACCAATGTGTTAGTTTGAACTTTTTATCAAAAAAGTTAAGTAGTTTTTTTTGACCATCAACAATATCAACTCCTCTTAGATAAAAGTAATCTCCCTGATTAAGTCTGTAGTAATCAGATTTTCTAATATAAAATTTATAAACCTTATGAGTTGGTGTGTTATATGTTGAATCAACATTCATATTTAACTCATCATATCCTAATATTTTTATAACAGTGTCACTGATATAATCTGAATTTTTGACATAAGATTTTTTAAAGTATGAATTTACGGTTTTTATATTATCTAAATCGGTATTTATTATATTGGATGTTCTTATTTCTGAATTTTTAATTTTTCCATTTTTTATTACTGAGTTATCAAAGTATCCTTTTTTAACCTCAATATCCGGTGTAAATGTAGAATTCAGAATTTTCTTTTCAACTACTGTGTATGTTGTAGAATCTGATCCAATATTTGCGTCGTAAAATGAACCATTATCAATTTTTGACTTTAATAAATTAGAATCTATAATAAAGTTAAAACCTCTACCATTGTTATTTGGACCATTTAACTTTTGAGAAGGAAATCCATCGTTATCTAATTCAGTGTAGTAGCTTTCCGCTAAACTGTAAGTTGTTTTGATATCACCCTTTAACCATCTAGTGTTTAATAATGTTCCTGTATTCCATTTTGAGACATTTCCTTCCCAAGTTATTTGCTTATTATGTCTTCCAAAAAGACCGACATTCCAGGTGCCATCAAAGTTACCATCTCTGAAGTTTGTTTTTGTTATAATAGGTCTCAAATATTTAACATCTACCTTCCAAGTAGAGTAAGTTCCTTGAAAATTATTTGGCTCTTCTGCTTTTCCAAAAGTATATACATAGTCTTTTTTGAATGCAACTGGTTCGTTAATTGAATAAGTAAATGAACCGTTAAATACTTTTACTTTTCCATTATTGTAATATGTTGGTGATAGTGCATCCGAGAAGGATCCACTTATAAACTTATTTGTAATATTAATCCAGTTACCTTCTTCTAATTTTGCAATTTTCCTAACAGGAACACTATTGTAAAAAGTAAAGTCACCACCAACAATTAATTGATTATTTGAATCTGTTATTATTTTATATACATTAAAATTAAAACCTGATTGTCGGGGAGTTAAATTACCTAAACTACCGTCTGATTTTAAATGTATTAGTTTTGAATTATTCAAAAAATTACCACCTAAAAATATTTCACCCGAACTCGGTACTAAGGGATTAGTATTTAAAAATTTTATAGCTCTTACATCATTATCCAATCCAATAAGATTTGTATAAATATTAAAAGATGTATCTAATGTACAGTTTGTTGTAAATCTCCCTATTCTTGTTAATTGCTGACTTGAAACCGATGTTAAAAAATATGATGTAAAGTTACCACCTACTAAAATTTTACCATCTGTTTGAACCTCTATTGAATAAACCGATATGTTTTGATTATTTCCAAATGCCCAAGATGAAAAATTTGTTGCATCTTGAACACCATTAGTTAATATTCTTACTATCTTTCTAAATGTTAGACCTCTATACTTTGTAAAAGACCCACCAGCAATTAATTTACCATCTGATTGTAATGCTAATGTTTTTACTAAATCAACTCCAACCCCCTCAAAACCTATTCCTGGATTAAAAAAAGCATCTGTAGTACCATTTGATTGTAATCTTGCAATTCCTTTTCTAGTTATACCAGAAACATTTGTGAAATTTCCAACAATGTATATTTTATCAATGTCAGGACCTGACGGAACAACTAATAATTTATTTATTCTTTCCGCACCAGGTATGAATGCTATAGTAATTGAAAATGTGTTATCCACGCTACCATTTGTGTTTAATCTAATCATTCTACTAGCGAATGGAGAAGATCCATTAAATGTAGTAAATCTACCACCTATGATAATCTTACCATTTGATTGTAATCCTATGGTTTCAACTATTCCATCAAACCCAGATCCAACATTAAAACTACTGTCTATAGTACCACTTGGGTTTAATCTTATTATTCTATTTGCTGATATTCCATTATATGATGTAAAACTACCACCTACAATTAATTTACCATCTGGTTGTCTTACAATATCATAAACTTGACTAGCTATATTAAATCCAGAACTACCAACATTGAATACATCATCTACAGAAAGTATAGGAAGTGGAGTTCTAACAAAAAAACCAGGAGCTTCTACAAGTTTTGCTTGGTTTCCCCATACTGTAATAGGTCCGTAATTTTTATTTGTGTATATTATATTATTTTGATATTTATTAAACTTTCTATCAAATTGACCACCTCTTGTAGTAATAGCTTTTTCAACTGAAACAAAATCATCAATATTGTTTATAAAGTGTAACCTCATAAAGTTATCATCATCGTCTTGTTGCCATGGTGTAACTCCAGTGTAGTCTATATCTAAAACAACTTGGCATTTATCAACATAAAGTACTTTATAACCATCTCTACCTTCTTTATACTTATCGGATTTAATTAGCTCATCACTATCATAATTACCACCTATTATAAATACTCTATCTCCAACTTTTAATCCAGAATTTACTTCTGTATAAAAAAGTGTTTTTCTTAAACCAGATACTAAATAAGGCTCAACCCAATTCATTAGTCTTGGACTCATCGGTTTATCTAAATTTTCAAGTAAAAGTGAAGTTTCTTCATACCCTACAAGACTTGATTGGAATCCTAAATTCTGATAAGAACTCAAATCAACTAATTTTGGCTTTAACTTTATTAAATCTCTTAATCTATTTTTGATTAATTTTTTTGGAGTAAAAGAAAAAGTAGAACCAGTAGAATCACTCAATTTAGGAATTTTAACATTAAAGTTTAATTTGGAAAATCCAGATGTGGATGATCCTGATTGCCTTTTTAAAGAAGTTGATGATTTTTTTTCATCACCGACAATGCTATAACTGATACCCTTAAAGTTCATTAAGTTTTAATTGTTGTTTAGACTATATATAAATTTCTAAATGGTTTCTATCTATTGTTAAACTTATTTTCCTTAACTTTGTAAAATATTATGGAAAAGAAGAAAATTTTAATATTTACCGGTGCTGGAGTTTCTGCTGAAAGTGGGGTTGCTACTTTCAGAACTGGAGATGATGGACTTTGGTATAATCACAAAGTAGAAGATGTTGCTACCATTGATGGGTGGCGTAGAGATAAAGAAAAAGTTCTTAACTTCTACAATATGCGTCGTGCTCAATTAAAAGATGTTGAACCTAACTTAGCTCATCAAATTATTGCCCATTTAGAAAAAGATTATGATGTTACCGTTGTGACACAAAATGTTGATAACTTACACGAACGAGCTGGTTCTACTAAAGTAATTCATTTACATGGTGAATTAACAAAAGTTCGTTCTACATTAGATTCTACTTTAGTTTATGATTGGACTGAAGATTGCAATATAGGTGATAAATGTGAAAAAGGTTCTCAGTTAAGACCACATATTGTTTGGTTTGGTGAAAACCTAAATCCTAAACTTATTGAACGAGCTGAGGACGCTGCTCAAGAATGTGATTTTTGTATTATTGTAGGAACTTCTATGCAAGTTGCACCAGCTAATCAAATACCATCTTTATGCAAAGTCGGAACTCCAATCTACTATGTTGATCCAGGAGAAGGATTTAATCTTCCTCGTTGGTCTGATGGAAATGGTCGTTGGTCTGAAAATGTTGAGTATGTAAATTATACACATATAAAAGAAGTTGCTTCAATTGGTATGGAAAAAGTTAAATTAGAAATAGAAAATGTTATTAATTGATAAATTTAATTCATATAGAGACGGTGGAACCGTAGAAATGAAGTGTAGAATTGGAGGACCTATTTGGAGATTTTATTTTGATTCTATAGGAAGACATCATCTTTTAGGTGGTGAGGTTGAGATTTGTATGGATGGAAGACTCGGTAAAAAACCAACTATATGGTTAGGATACCCTGATAAAGATGGTTCTTTTATAATTGAAGATGAAAAGATTATTGATATGATTATTGAAAAAGTAAAAGAACATAAAAGACTTACTAATCATAAAATGGATAGTTTCATCAACTATAAAGAAAATTTGAGAGATTGGAAAATTAACGAGACTATTAACAAATAAAAAATAAAAGCCGCAGAAAAGATTATTCAATGTGAGTTCCCACCAAAAGGTTGGTATGGTAACAAAAATTACTGGGAAAGATTAAGTAATTTAGGACTTCCTAATTACTTAGAATTAAAAGAAACTGGTGATTTAATTATCATCGTTGCTCAACAATTAAGAAAGCGAAAAAATGGTGGTAAGGTAAATCAAGTTTATTATCAAACTGATGATGGTCATTGGTTTCATGCAACTAAGACAAAAAAAATAGACGAGAAGATTGTTTTAAGAGATTTAAAAATTAATAAAATATTAGGATATGAAAAATAAATACACGGATTACATGAAAACATACGGAAATTATATAGATATTAATGACTATAAAATAGACTATGGTAGTTATATCAGTTCTTCTGAATATTACAGAGAAATTTTTGTTGATATTGAGCAATTTGAAACTAAAGAAGAAAGAGAGATAAGATTATCTAAAGAAAAGGCTGAAAAAAGGAATAACAAGATTGACAAAATTCTAGGACTATGATTTTAGGAATTGGAATATGGAACTGGATAGTCGCATTTTCAATTGTGATACCTATCTTTTTTATTCTTTTATCTATTCCGTCTTTTGTTTATATGGTAAAAATTGGAAAAAAACAATACCTCAATAACTGGAAAACTATTTTTCAGATTAGAAAAGGATTGGAAAATTGCCTCTTAATTAAAGATTCTCAACAATATAATTATAAATATACAAATGGTCAAACAAAAACATATACTCAGATAGTTGAAAAGTATTATTATCCGATTTATAAAGAGAATGGAGATATTTATATCGTTCAGAAAAGTTCTGGGCCCTTTACATCTATCTGGGTTATCTTTAATAAAAAAGTAGGAGTCACTTGGGTTGAAGATTCACATGAGCTAAAAACATCAAGTTGCCCTTATCAACAACTGTTTATTGATATTATTAAAAAGAAATTAATTAAGTTAGAAGATAATTCCAAAAGTTGCAAAGATATAAATGAACTAGAAGAGATAATTTATTCCGAATTAATTTCTAAACAAAGAGAGTCTAAATTAGAAAAAATATTACAATGATTGAAGAAATAGAACCACACCCTGATTTAATAAAATACTTTGAAATTACTCATAACTTCAAATCAGATTTATCGGTCAATGTTTTTACGGATAATGGTGAACATTATAATGTTTTAAGTAATATTGACCAAAATATATTTTTACTTAAAAAGTTAAATAATTTTGGTTTATTAAAACAAGAAAATCATATTTGTGATTGTGGAATTGGATTAGGAAATGCTCTTTTTGAAATTTATTTACAGTCTTTGGATATAGATAAGAGTTTTCACTTTTATGGTATTGAAAAACAGGATGTTTATATACAATTTATTAATGATAATTTATCACATCTTTGGAAAGATAAACTTAATCTTATTAAAGATGATATTATGAATGTAGATTATTCTAACTATAACATAGTTTATTCGTATTCTCCTTTTAATAATAAAAAACAGCTAGAGAGAATGTATCAAAAGATAGTCAGTGAAATTCAATTAGGTTCTATTATAGTTGAAAATGCTAACTCCGGTAAAGGACACTTTGAGTTATTAAAAGAATTTAATGAATTAGAAGAAATAGATTTAGATGGACTTTACATATACAAAAAGATATGAAGGATATTGTTGTAGTTGATCACATAAGTAAGATAAGTTATAAAGATGTCACTTCTGAATGGATGGAAGAATTTAACATTAAAGTAAAAAATGTTCGTAAGTGGAGAGGTAAAATTGAAAGACGAAAAGAAAAAATTAAAAGACTATATGAATAAAGAAACTTTAGATATATTTGGTCAATTACTTAAAGGTAATAAAGAAATTATGATGTTGAAGGCTAGACAGACTGGTAAATCTCACACATCAGCGGCTCTTGGTGACTGGAAAAAAACATTTGATAAGTACAATCGTGCTCAAGATAGAAAAGAAAGTATAAATAAAATCTTTAATATATAACAAAAATTAAATTTTTTATGAATTTACAAGAACTACTTAATAAATGGAATATCAAATGTGATGTTAATACACTGCTTTCAATGTGGAATGAATCACACAGATCTTATCACACTTTAAATCATTTAAATGATGTTATTGACCAAATCAATGAGAATAAATCTAAATATTCTGAAAAAGAATATGAGAAGTTAATGTTGGCTGCTCTTTTCCACGATTGTGTTTATAATCCAATGAGTTCTACAAATGAAGAAGATTCTGCTAAGTTCTTTATTGAGTGTTGTTTAGATAAGACAAATTCAGATGTCTTAGAAGTAAAACAAATGATTTTAGATACAAAGACTCACGAATCTACAACAAACCTCTCAGAATCATTTAATCACTATGATATGAGTATTGTCGAAAGAGATTTTGATCAATTATTGGAATGGGAGAACGGTATTCACGAAGAGTATAAAGCTTATGGTGAACAATATAAAGAAAGTAGATTGAAATTCTTAGAATCTTTATTAGATAAATATCCAAATAACACAGAGAACTTACTTAAATTAGTTGATTGGGTTAAAACTAACTACTAAAATGGACATAAAGACCTGGAATAGTTTCTTAAAAGAGTCTAAAATGGAGAAGAAAGTCATAATGAACATGTTTATTTGTAGACGTGAATATCCTATAGGGACATTAAATACAAACCCAAACTGGGTAAATTGTGTTGAGGTTCTAAGAACTATAGAATTTCCAACAAGTTTTGAAATTTCAGGTGCTAGCAGTAGAGGATTAGGAGTTCAAGCACTATTAGATACAAATCTTGAAGAGTCGGCTTCTTTTTGTAGAGGGTTATTAGATAAATTTTTACCTGAGGTTCCATTAATAGTAATTTCAGAGGTTAATGTTAAAATTAAAAATTCACCAATAGGTGAGTGGCAGGATGATGATTTAGTTCACCCAGGTAGATATTTTGATAAGTTAGTAAGTGAGGGAAAAACTGGGTTAGTAATTTGTGATGAAAACACAAC
>JACCDW010603761.1_pt1 | contig 10633 bp, 10 predicted proteins | sample 7449781 | NCBI WGS metagenome assembly JACCDW01 (sample SAMN15323449, study PRJNA562643) | freshwater metagenome | isolation source: river surface water | place: USA:Blue River Watershed | collected 2017-08-18
ATATCGGCGTGGTGCCGCTGCTGACGGGTCTGATTCGCTATTGCCCGGCATACAGCATCTTCGGTTGCAAAACCGGGGGTGGTTCTTGTGGTACCGGCTGTGGTACAGGTTGCAAGACAGACTGTAATTAAGCCTTGCTAGACCGGCGCGTTCTGTTGCGCCAGGGCCCACTCGATGTGCGTTTTTACGAGCGCACTCGCGTGGGTTTTTTTATGGGTCAGCGCCGAAATGATTTCTGGATGACGGGGGGCGTTCCCTAAAGCGACGCTCAGGTTGCGTTGCCAGCGTTCGTAACCGATGCGCCGAATCGGGCTCCCTTCTAATCGGTTCAGGAACTCTTCTTCCGTCCATGCAAAAAGCGTGAGTAGTTTCGCTTGATCAAGATCATTGCGCGGGGCAAAGACAGGATCGCCAGGTGAGGCAAATCGGTTCCAGGGGCAGACAATCTGGCAGTCATCACAACCGTAGATCCGGTTGCCGAGTGCTTTGCGGAATTCCAAGGGAATCTCGCCGTCGTGTTCAATCGTCAGGTAACTGATGCAACGACGGGCGTCGACCTGATAGGGTTGGGTAATGGCTTGTGTCGGGCAGGCATCCACACAGCGTTGACAGTCACCACAATGGCTTTCGATGGGGGGATCGATCGGCAGCGGCAGATTCGTAAAGAGCTCGCCTAGAAAATGCCAGGAGCCGGTACGGCTGAGCGAGAGGGTATGTTTTCCCTCCCAGCCCAAGCCAGCCTGGTCGGCCAGTGCCACCTCCATGACGGGGGCGGAATCGGTGAAGGCGCGGTATTCGAATGGGCCATACTGATCGGTAATGGTATCGGCCAGTTTCTGCAGTCGAGATCGTATGACCTTGTGGTAGTCGCGCCCCAGGGCGTATCGCGAAACGTATGCCGCTTCCCGATTGGCCAATTGTTCCTCGGCGTCCTTGGCATCTGCTGGCCAGTAGGGTAGACGGACACTGATGACGGTGATTGTTCCGGGATGGAGCTCGTTGGGCTGTTGTCTTAGTGTCGCATGGCGCGGCATGTAGTCCATCGTGCCATGCATGCCTTGCTGTAACCATTCCTGTAGGCGTTTTTTGGCAGCGTCTGAAATGACCGGTTTGCCCACACGGATTTCCACGAATCCCAAAGCATGTGCTGCCTTTTCAATGGCAGAGCGGAGGCTGTTGGGTGTATTCAGCATTTCAGGCAAATCGCGCACGCCAGCTATGCCACAGTGCCGTAGCTTCCTCTGAGCCCTCCTGAGGTGACCAGGCTGCAATTTCATCGGCTGCCAGGGGAATGAACGGGCCGGCCTTGGCTTCGAAGAAGACGCTATCTGGCTCCAGAGCCAGAATGGTATGGGTCGTGCCATGCGGAATATCGACGCCCAGTATCTCTCCACCGGGTTTAAGCTCGATGGCTTCGATGATGTTGCCATGCGTGTCAAAACTTAAATAGCCAAAACGACCCTGCAGCGCGATGATTGTTTCGTCCTTGCTCTTATCCAGATGGCGGTGCGGGCGCACATAAGAACCTGGTTGCATGGCATTAATCAGGCGGTGTGCCGGAAAAGCATCGTCTGGGTGGAAGTTCGCATTTTTACGGCGGCGAGGAGACTGGCGTGCTTCATTGGCCGTGTCCCTTAGAAGGGCGAGGTCGATTTTTTGCGTGGTCATAAAGAAAGTTGGTCTACGATATATATCTGTATATAATATATTGAGAGCGATAACGAGGCGCTCAGATAGCAGCCACGTGTGTTGATGTGGTCGTCCATATGGCCGGAGGTGAATCTAGCATGAAGCGAACTAAAACGGCAGAAACAGCATTTGTCCCACTGCATGGGTTGGCTACACTCGGGGCCGGTGGTCTGACGGTGAGTCTGTTTATATGGCTTCTGTTCATGACCGCGCATCCCGGACAGCCGGTGCCCACATTCGAATCGCTTCAGGCGCAGGCACTGTCCAGTGATGTGGGCTGGTTCGTTGTTCGTGCGCTGCAGGCTGGTATCGGCATGATGGCATTGCTGCATATCTGGCTGGTAGTCTGGATGTTGAAAGGATTGGCAGCCTTTAAGCGGTCACCGAGATTTACCGCTTTCTGGCAATCCCATATGGGATTGCAATGGATGGTGCGTCCACTGGTGCTGGCGATGCTGGTGAACGTGCTCTTTATTGTCGGTCTGGTATTTGTACCGGGGTTATGGAATCTGAGGGAGATGCTGTTTCCTGGTGCCTTGCTCGCATTTTTTCTGATTGCCGTTGATGCTGTGCTGCTGTGGATGGATCACCTATCCGAGTTGTATCAGGTTCAGACCGATAATGCGGGTAGTGGTCTAGCCGGCATGTTTCCGGCGTTTACATTCGCCATGCTGAGTGTCGGCTTTTCAGCATCGGCGGCAATGAGCCACCATAAAGTGACTGCTGGCATTGGATTTACCGGTGCGGTGATCCTGATGGTCTTTGCACTGTTTATTGCATCGGCTCATTTTGTGGTGCAGTTTCCACAGATGATGCGGGATGGCGTTAAACCGGCCGCTTCCGGTACGCTCTGGATGGCGATTCCTATTTCCACCATTCTGGGTATTGCCTCGTTTCGCTTGCTGATGAGTGCCCAGCACGTATGGGGTGCTCCGGTAGGGGATGTGCTGCCGGCCGCTGTATTACTGCTATTTCTGTCGGTTCAAGTGTTCTTCTACCTGTTGGGGCGTGCCGTCATGAACCGTAATCATGGTTGGCATTATCTGGTGACAGAGCAACCCCAGGCCGCGAGTTTTTCCTTGATTTGTCCTGGCGTCGGGTTGTTTGTGCTTGGCATGTTTGTCGTTTTTCGAGCATTACAGCCGCTCGAAGTGGTGGATACAACAACGATGTGGTTACCGTTGATTGTGTTGCTGGTGCTCCAGATTGCCACGTTCGGGCTGTTTTTCCGGTTGCTGCGTCGTGCCATGCCCAACGCGTAAACTTTTTGTGGTTCATATCCGCCATTGGTTTCGGCGTCCATTAATATGGGCGCTCATCTTTTTTGGCTTATTGGCTGTGGTGAACCAGTTTTTCGGTGCCACAACGACATGCCCTGGTTGCTGTCGCGTTTATTTCTAATCGTTCGAGTCTTTGAGTCTGTGTATGCCCAAGTTGCATCGTAAGTATTTCCATCTGGTGTTTTCGCTCGTGATGGGGGCGAAGATGGTCTTTGTGATGACTTTCTTTATCACCCTCATTAACCTGGGGTGGGTTGAGGGCTTCTTTGCGAGCTGGATGCGTGCTTACGCGATTGCCTATGTAATTGCGGTGCCGGTGATCTATTATCTGGCGCCATTGGCTCGACGTTTTGCAGCACGTTGGGTAGAGACGCCCTGAATTTGACGTAACTACTAGCCATCGGCCCTCTGCTCGGGCACCATAGCGAAACTTTGCAGGGGTTTCGATGTCCGTTTTACGTTTTGAGCTGGTAGATGAGCACGCAACAGAGGGTCTGGGCAAGTTGATTGCCCGGGCATTGCCGTCATCTTCGGCCTGTTTTCATGTCAATCTGGTGGGCGATCTGGGGGCTGGCAAAACGACGCTGGTTCGTGGTGTTTTGCGTGCACTCGGTTATACCGGCCGGGTGAAAAGCCCGACCTACCCGTTGCTTGAGACCTACAGTCTGTCAGATAGATCGTTGAACCACTTTGACCTATATCGGCTGGAAACTCCCGCGGCTTTTACCGAAGCGGGGTTTGATGACTATTTCAGCGTGCCCGGCGTGTGTTTTGTCGAATGGCCGGATTGCGCAACGGGGTATTTGCCATTGCCGGATTGGGTTGTAACGTTGACGGCAACAGACCGTGGTGGCCGGATGGTGGATATTGAAGCGCGATCGCCACAAGGGCGGTGCTGCCTGGAGCAGATGGCGTGACTAAACGGTTGGCAGATCTCCATCGGCGCCAACTCCTGAAAGGTGCGGGGTCATTGTGGCTGTTGTCGGTGACGCCGGTTGCAGCCCTGGCGGCTACTGGATCTTCTATTGTGGCCGTTCGTGTTTGGCCCGCCGAAGACTACACCCGGGTCACCATTGAACACAAAGGTCAGGTCAAGTTTACGCAATCCATGGTCAAAAACCCGGAGCGCCTTGTTGTTGATATCGAGGGTATCGAGCTCAATGGTGTGCTCAAAAGTCTGGGTGATAAAGTCGGCTCGAATGATCCGTATATCAAACAGTTACGTGCCGCCAATTACAAACCGGGTGTTGTGCGTCTGGTGATGGATCTCAAGGGCGAAGTAGCACCGCAAGTGTTCAATTTGGCTCCGGTGGGTGATTACCAGGGCCGATTGGTGATGGATATCTATCCTCTGGTGCCTCAAGACCCGTTGATGCAGCTGGTGACGGGCAAGCAAACGCCTACCGTTAAACCGCCGGTGCCGACTGAAAGTGCACGGCCGGAAGCCAAGCCCTTGCAGGATAAGCCTGAACGGCCCGCGGTCAGTGAGCCCGAACCGCCAAGGCTTGCAGAAAAACGTGTTGATGAGCCGGTTAGATCGGGTAAGAAGGTGGGCAAGATGGTGACCATCATGCTGGACCCCGGTCACGGTGGCGAAGATCCCGGTGCGATTGGTGCCCGTGGCTCTATGGAAAAGAACGTCACTTTGTCGATTGCGCGCCGTCTTCGTCAGCGGATCGAGGCAGATCCATCAATGCGGGCAGCATTAACGCGTGATGGCGACTTCTTTGTACCCCTGCAAACCCGTGTGCAGAAAGCACGAAAAGCCCAGGCGGATCTATTTGTCTCGATTCATGCTGATGCCTGGATCAAGCCGGAAGCTCGGGGCTCTTCCGTCTTTGTTTTGTCGGAAAAGGGCGCGTCCAGCGCCGCGGCACGCTACCTGGCGCAGAAAGAGAATGACGCCGATAAGGTGGGGGGGGTCAATTTTACGGTATCTGACCCACATCTTGCGCGAACACTCATGGATCTGACGCAAACTGCCACGCAAAATGACAGTATGAAGTTGGGTAAGTCGGTGCTGTCTAATCTAGGCAGTGTCAATGCTCTGCATAAGGCTTCTGTCGAGCAGGCCGGGTTTGCTGTTCTGAAAGCACCGGATATTCCATCCGTGTTGATTGAAACCGCATTTATTTCCAATCCCGAAGAAGAAAAGCGACTGAATGACGAGGAATATCAGGATAAGTTGGCGGAAGCCATCATGCGGGGTATTCGTCAGTATCTCGCTCGAAATCCCTCGTTTACCGGCTCCCGAAGCGGCTGAAAAGGCGGCTTACGCCTTATAATGCAGGGTTTTCTTAAAAACTTTGCACCCAACTTATGCGTGTTGTACGCGGATTAAACTTACCTGCTAATGCGCCGGCGGCAGTGACCATTGGAAATTTCGATGGTATGCACCTCGGGCATCGGGCGTTGCTGCGTCAGCTACAGGCTGAGGCTGCGGTACGCGGACTGCAAACCAGTGTATTGACGTTTAACCCGCATCCTCGTGAATTTTTTGCCCGCCGGGCCGCGCAAGGTGATGCTAAGAATGTGCCTGCGCGGCTGCATACACTACGCGAGAAGCTCGAGGCGCTTGCCGGTGCCGGCATTGATGAAACCCGAGTGTGTCCATTCAATACCGAGTTTGCCGCATTGTCACCAGAGGGCTTTGTGCGTCGGGTGCTGATTGATGCGATGCAAGCCAGGCACGTGCTGATTGGTGATGACTTTCGTTTTGGTGCCCGCCGATCCGGTGACTTCGCCTTGTTAGAACAACTGGGGCATCGACATGGGTTTACAGTGTCGGCGCTGGATGCCCAATGCCTTGGGGCATCTCGTATTTCCAGCTCGCAGGTTCGTGAAGCGCTCGCTGCCGGTGACCTGAAGCGGGCTGAAGCCTTGTTGGGCTATTCTTATTCGATGGCCGGACGCGTAGTTCGTGGCCGCCAGCTGGGGCGGACTATTGGGGTGCCTACGGCCAATGTGCAGATTAGGCACGACCCTTTGCCGCTGCGTGGTGTTTTTGTGGTGGATGTGATGTTGGATCAAACTGATCTTGCCGTACCTCGCACCTCGCAGCGTTATACCGGTGTGGCCAATCTCGGATACCGTCCAACACTTGGCGGCGACCCCCGACCGCTTCTTGAAGTGCATTTGTTTGACTACGACGGTGACCTTTATGGCGCTCACCTGGATGTCCGTTTTCTTGCCAAGCTACGTGATGAAATGACGTTTGCCAATTTCGATGCCTTGACCCGCCAGATTCGTGACGATCTGATTCAAGCGCGTGCCTATTTTGATTTACAGCCTATTCAGTAACTGACGTAATCCCATGACCGAAAAATCCAAGAACACCGCACCGACTGAAGAAAATAAAGCAGCACGTGCCACGCTGAACCTGGCTGATACGCCATTTCCCATGCGCGGTGATCTGCCGAAGCGGGAACCGCAGTGGGTAGACTCATGGCAAAAAAATGGGCTGTATCAACAGATTCGGGCGCACACGAAAGGCCGTCCGCGCTTCGTGTTGCACGATGGCCCACCTTACGCCAACGGCGACATCCACATTGGTCATGCCGTTAATAAAATCCTAAAAGACATCATCGTTCGTTCGAAAGTGTTGGCGGGTTTTGACGCGCAGTACGTGCCGGGTTGGGATTGCCACGGTCTGCCCATCGAACACCAGATCGAAAAACAGCATGGTCGCAATCTGCCGGCTGACGAAGTACGAAAACTATGCCGCACTTACGCGGCTGAGCAAGTCGCGCGTCAGAAAAAGGACTTTATCCGACTCGGTGTGCTGGGCGATTGGGATAACCCCTACCTGACCATGAACTTCAGTGCCGAAGCCAACGAGATTCGCGCGCTGGGAAAGATGCTTGAAGATGGCTATCTCTACCAGGGCCTCAAGCCCGTCAACTGGTGTCTCGATTGTCGTTCCGCGCTGGCCGAGGCTGAAGTGGAGTACGAAGACAAGCATTCACCCGCTATTGATGTAGCCTTTGAAGTACACCCGAATCACGCCGCCACAGTCGCCAAGGCCTTTGGGCTGGATCATCTGGACGGTCCGGCCTTCGCCGTGATTTGGACGACGACCCCGTGGACGCTGCCTGCGAATGAAGCGGTCAGCGTGCATCCGACAGTGGAATATGCCTTGATCGGAACCGCCAAGGGCAACCTGATTCTGGGTGCTGATCTGGCCGAGAGTGCCTTGGCGCGTTACGACCTGCAAGGGCAGGTGTTGGGCAAATGTAACGGTGCCGCGCTTGAACACGTGCTGCTGCGCCATCCGTTCTACAGCAAGGATGTGCCTATCATTTGTGGCGAACATGTGACTACCGATGCGGGTACGGGTCTGGTACACACTGCCCCGGCGCACGGCGTGGATGACTTCAACATTGGCAAAAAATATGGGCTGCCGGTTGAAAACCCGGTGGGCGATGATGGTCGCTTTCTGCAGAAGACGCTGCCGTTGCCAACGGAAGCGTTGGCCGGGCTCAGTGTCTGGGATGCCAATCCTAAGGTGCTTGCCTGCCTGCGTGACAACGGTCGCCTGCTGGCCGAAGTGAAGCTGCAACACAGCTACCCGCATTGCTGGCGGCACAAGACCCCGATCATCTTCCGCGCCACCACGCAGTGGTTTGTCGGTATGGATCTCCCGCCCAAGCCCGGTCAGCCGACTTTGCGTCACCTGGCCGAAGTGGCTGTAGGCGATACCAATTTCTACCCGGCCTGGGGGCGCGCGCGTCTTGAAGCCATGATCCGCAATCGCCCGGACTGGTGCGTGTCGCGCCAGCGTAACTGGGGGGTGCCGATTCCGTTCTTTCTGAATAAGGAAACCAACGAGTTGCATCCTCGAACACCGGAACTGGTTGAAGAAGTTGCTAAACGCGTTGAAAAATCCGGTATTGAAGCCTGGTTCCAGCTGGACCCGGCCGAGCTGCTGGGGGACGAGGCCAAGCATTATCGAAAGCTATCGGATACGCTCGACGTGTGGTTCGATTCAGGGACGACACACTGGCACGTGATGCGTGGTTCGCATGCCGATGAACACGCCTTCCCGGCTGATTTATATCTTGAAGGCTCGGATCAGCACCGTGGCTGGTTCCAGTCGTCTTTGCTGACCGGCTGTGCGCTCGATGGCCGGGCGCCCTACAAGGGGCTGCTGACACACGGCTTTGTCGTCGATGGCAAAGGACGGAAGATGTCAAAATCTGTCGGCAACGTCATCTATCCGCAGGAAGTGGCCGACAAAATGGGCGCTGAAATTCTGCGTTTGTGGGTGGCGAATACCGATTACTCCGGCGAATTGACCATCTCGGATGAGATTCTCAAGCGCGTGGTGGAGAGCTACCGTCGTATCCGCAACACGCTGCGTTTCCTCCTGGCGAATACCGATGATTTCAATCCGGCCACCCATAGCGTACCGGCGAGCGAGATGCTGGAAATCGATCGCTATGCCATCGAAATGGCGCGTACGCTACAAGCAACGGTGCAGGCTGATTATGACCGTTATGACTTCCACCATATCGTTCAGTCGTTGCAGAGCTTCTGCTCGGAAGAGCTCGGTGCGTTCTACCTTGATGTACTGAAAGACCGACTCTACACGACGGCACCAAATTCATTGGCACGACGTTCGGCGCAAACCGCGCTGTGGCTGATTACGCAAACCATGCTGCGACTCATGGCACCGATTCTGTCCTTTACGACGGAAGAAGTATGGACCTTGCTGGCGCAGAAATATGACGGAATGCCAATATCGATCATGCTCAGTGATGCCCAGCCACTGCCATCGCTGGCGGATGCGGCGGCGCTCGACGACAAATGGTCACGTATTCGTAGAATCCGAGCCGAAGTGGCGCGCGCCATGGAGACCGTACGTAGCGAGGGTGGCATCGGTTCGTCGCTACAGGCAGAAGTGACGGTGGTTGCACCGGCTGATGATGCTGCCGCATTGCGCAGCCTGGGTGATGACCTCAAGTTCGTGTTCATTAGTTCAGCTGCCAATGTGGTCGATGGTGCCGCACTGGAGATTCAAGTGTCACCGAGCGTGCAGCCGAAGTGTGAGCGCTGCTGGCATCAGCGTGACAGCGTGGGTAAAAATCCCGCACACCCGACCTGGTGTGATCGCTGCGTTGCTAATGTGGATGGCGAAGGCGAGAAGCGTGTCTATGCCTGAATGTCAACCGCACGTCCTGCGTAGTGGTTTGTTGGTGGTGCTGGCTACGATCGTTCTGGATCAGCTGAGCAAGCTGTGGGTGTTTAATAGTTTTGCTCCGGGCGAAGTGGTTGCTGTGACGTCGTTTTTTAATCTTGTTCTGGTCTTCAACCCCGGAGCGGCATTCAGTTTTCTGGCGGATCACGCCGGATGGCAACGCTGGTTTTTCAGCCTCATCGCGCTGGGGATTTCCGGTTGGATTGTCTGGCAGTTACGTCAGATGAGATCCTGCTCATGGCTTGCCATTGGCCTTGCGCTTATTATGGGTGGTGCACTGGGTAATCTGATTGACCGTTTATGGCTCGGTATGGTCATTGATTTTATCGACATCCATGCCGGTGGTTGGCATTGGCCTGCCTTTAATATCGCGGACAGTGCCGTTTGTGTTGGCGCTGTGCTTTACGTGTTTTTTCAGAAACAGTTGCCACAGAAGTCATAGTGATGCGTGGAGTTCATGATGCAAGAGATCAAACTGATTCAGGCCGATAGTTTTCTGACGCTGCATTACAGGTTAACGACCCAGGATGGTGAGGAGGTGGTCAGCACCTTTGATCTGGGGCCGGCCACCATACAGATGGGGCATGGCGAGTTGAATGAAAACCTGGAGTCCTGCCTCGTCGGTCTGCAACCTGGTGAACATGCCATTTTTGATGTGCCCGCTGAAGCCGGCTTTGGTCAGCATAATCCGGGCTTGGTACAACGTATTGCGATCAGTGCGCTGCCCGTAGGTCAGGATCTCAAGGAAAATACCCTGATCGAGTTTACATCGCCCGAGGGCGCAGAGTTTGCCGGCTTTGTGCGCGAACTGGATGCGACTCATGCGCTCATGGATTTTAATCACCCGCTGGCTGGTAAAAGCCTGCGTTTTGAAGTAAAGATTATCGGATTGCTATGAATACCAAGGCATCCCCTGTCATGCCAATCATCCTGGCAAACCCACGGGGTTTCTGTGCCGGGGTTGAGCGTGCCATTGCAATCGTTGAGCGTGCACTCGAACAGTTTGGGGCACCCATATACGTCCGCCATGAAGTGGTTCACAACAAATTTGTCGTGGATGGATTGCGCCAGCGTGGCGCAATTTTTATTGAGGCATTGTCGGATGTCCCTCCCGGTGCCACCTTGATTTTCAGCGCTCACGGGGTCCCCAAGTCAGTGCGGGATGAGGCAGCAGCCCGTGGATTACGTATTTTTGATGCGACCTGTCCGCTGGTGACCAAGGTGCATGTGGAAGTTGGAAAGATGCGTGCCGAGGGGCGCGAGATCATCATGATTGGCCACAAAGGGCATCCCGAAGTCGAGGGCACGATGGGCCAGTCGACAGCCGGTATGTATCTGGTTGAAACGGCCGATGATGTGGCGACGCTCCAGGTGGCAAATCCTTCGGCACTGGCCTATGTGACACAGACCACGCTGTCTGTGGACGATGCTGCTGTGATTGTTGCAGCATTACGTCAACGTTTTCCGG
>JACCDW010132174.1_pt1 | contig 10632 bp, 10 predicted proteins | sample 7449781 | NCBI WGS metagenome assembly JACCDW01 (sample SAMN15323449, study PRJNA562643) | freshwater metagenome | isolation source: river surface water | place: USA:Blue River Watershed | collected 2017-08-18
CTTTAGACCATTCGAACATGGACTTCACCATTGCTCGCGAAATGCGATCTGGAAACGACCAGTCTTGCGAGATTTCCAATCCCGATTGCTCCACAGTCCAGCGTTCACTCCTCCATAACGGGCCTGAATTAGAAAACGCATTCCCACCTTCAGATACATACGCATTCAACAGCGCAACAAGGCGCGACCAAGCAACACGTGAAACCGGCTCAGCCATGATTACTCCGAATTCCTTTCAACGCTTCAAGCAACTCCGGAGTAGCAGCAACGATTGGAGTTCTCTTTGACGCATATTCGGTAACCAAGAGATCGCGGTCTTTGTGTTCTGCAAATGACACTCCCGCTTCCTCGCAGATCATGATGCTTGCCATGTAGTCCCACACGCCGTGGCTGTGAAAATCGATCCAGCCGTCAAGCACGCCTTGTGCAACCAAACAGATGTCAAGTGCCGCTGCACCGAGCGCACGAAACTGTGCCCACTTTGGGCGAAACGAAGCCAAACCAGAAACACCAACAACTGCTTGTTTCAATTCGCTACAACCAGAATGCGACATGCGCTTGCCATTATGAAACGCACCATCACCACGAGTTGCCCAATAGCGGTCTTTGCCTGATGCTTGGTTTACCACCAACGCTGCACGTGGACCGTCTTGATCTATTGCGCAAAGTGCAGTTGCATACCACTGCACTCCTCTGCTGGCATTTGTTGAACCGTCAAGAGGGTCCATGATGACCATGATGGTGTCTGCATCGAAATCGCCTGTTCGCTGACTCTCTTCAGAAAGCACTGCGCAACCGGCTGCATGCAAAATTGCCAACGCTGCATTGTCTGCGGCGACATCTACTGAGTACTGAGTATGGCGAACTCCCGAGAGCCCCCAATCGGTGTTTGATTCAAGAACCACCGCTACTGCATCAGCAACTTCATTGAGTACAGCCAAAATTTCGGCATTCGAACTTGATCGAGAGAGTTTCATGAAGGGTTACCGCTCGTCGCGGACGAATGGTTGCCCAAGCATTTTTGGTGCACCAAGCAAGCGGCGTGCTCGCGGAGTCGACAGCATCACCAACACAAACAGTGTTGCCACATACGGAAGCATTTGAACAATTTCTGGCGGAAGAATATTGATCTGCTGGCCTTGCAGCGTGAATGGCACTTGCAAGGTAAAGCCGAACAACACCGCACCTGCAATGGCACGCAACGGACGCCATGCGGCGAATACCACAAGCGACAGAGCGATCCAGCCGATTCCGTTTGTGGTGGCTGCTTGGCTCCATGCGGTACCTCGAGCAAGCATGAACCAACCGCCCGCCAATCCCATAAGCGCTCCACCCAAGATGGTGTGAACAAACCGAACTGTTGCGACTGATACGCCTTGAGCATCAACAGTTGCTGGCGCATCGCCAGTTGCACGCAAGACCAACCCCGGGCGGGTTCTGTTGAGATACAACGAGCACGCCAATGCACCTGCCCAGGTGAGGTACGTGAAGATGTCGTGACCAAACAGAATTGGTCCAAGAACTGGAATATCGGAAAGTGCACCCAAGTTCATTGGCTCAATGGTCACTGGACGCGTTTTACCTTCTACGGGTTTGCCAATGAATTGAGATAATCCGTTTCCAAAAATAACGAGCGCTAAGCCCGCAACAATTTGGTTTGCTCGCAACGTAATGGTGAGAGTTGCGTGAACGGTAGCCATTGCAACACCAACCAGCACCGACAGGAACAATGCCAACCACAAGTTGCCCGTGCCGTCTCCTACCAAGAACGCCGTCACAGCGCCCATCAACAAAATGCCTTCAACTCCTAAGTTGATGACACCCGATCGCTCGGTGAGAATTGCGCCAAGCGTGGCAAGAATCAACGTGGTAGCGATGCTGATCGCATCTGAAAACGTCAGGATCCAAACGTTTGAGTTCACGACGCCACACTCACTTGCTGAACACGTCGAATACGCAATCGGTTGCGCCTAAACACTTCCCCACCCAGTGCAAACAACAACACCGAACCCTGCAGAACAACAGCAATGGAAATTGGAACTGGGTTAGACGAAATTTGCAGCGAAGCTCCACCTTCGCGCAAACCAGCAAACAAGATTGCAGTGAGAATTACCGCAACGAAGTTGTATCGAGCAAGTGCAGCAACCACGATTCCTGCGTACCCAAGACCAATTTGCAGAAGGCCTGGGTCTACTTTGCCAGCTGGCCCAACCACATACATCGAGCCAGCAAGACCTGCCAATGCTCCCGAAAACAACAACACCGAGAGCGTGAGTTTTGTTGAACTCATTCCCGCATAGCGAGCAGTGTTCGGCGAATCGGCGAATACCGAAGTTTCGTATCCATAGTTTGAACGCTTCATGAACCAGTACAAGCCAATGGCAAGTGCCACTGCAATGAGCACAGTTGGATAGGTACGTGTTGTGCCAAAACTACTGAGACGAGCAGATTCCTCAATTAGGCGACCTTGCGGGAATGAAGTGGTTGGGTCGCGGAACATTCCTCGGCTACCGAAAATGAAGTAGTTCACCAGGTTGAGAGCCACGTAGTTCAGAAGCAACGAGCTCACGATTTCGCTCGTACCCAACTTTGCGCGCAACACCGCTGGAAGCAACACCCACAGCGCTCCGCTCAATGCACCGAACAACAGCACAACTGGCACAGCGGCAAAGCCAGGCAATGCCCCTGCCAACACAATTCCTGCCCAAGCAGAGCCAATCATGCCCAAATACATTTGGCCCTCTTGTCCAATGTTGAACAAGTTCATTCGAAACGCAAAAGCAGCCGCGAGACCCGTGCAAATGAGTGGAGTGGCAGAACCAAGCGTGTTGGTGATGCCTTTGGTTGAGGCATAACCACGCTCAATCAGCAGCCACAGCGTGCCTATTGGCGAATGGCCGGTGAGAGCCAGAAATACTCCTCCGACCATAAATGCAAACAACAACGAAAGTGCCGGCACGGCGGCATACAGCCACTTCGGCGTTGATAGTCGAGCCTCTAACTCAATGCGCACATTTCCAATAATCATGAAAGACCTGCCATAGCCAAACCGACTGCTTCAACATCAACCTGATTGCCAATCGCTTCATGCACAACAGATCCTCGATACAGCACGAGAATCTTGTCTGCAAGCGTGAGCACCTCATCGAGGTCTTCGCTGATGAGCAGAATCGCTTTGCCAGCATTTCGAGCCTCATCGAGCAACTTATGCACTGCCTCTACTGCTCCAACATCGAGACCTCGTGTTGGCGAACACACCACTAATACGCGGGCATTTTCCCCAGCAGCAAAGATCTCGCGAGCAAGCAAAACCTTCTGCGAATTACCACCAGAAAGCTTTCGCGTAGCGGTAAGTGCGTTTGGCGTCTTTATCTCCAATTGCTTAATAAACGCTTCGGCTTCAGCATGGGCAGATTTTCGATCCACCAGGAATCCGCGATCGCGAGTAAGTACAAGATTGTCAACAATGGAAAGCGATGGCGCAAGACCAGTGCCAAGACGATCTTCTGGAACATAAGCAAGACCTGCTTTTCGAACCTTACGAGTGCCAACACCATTTACGCGCTCGCCGTTGATTGACACTTCACCACTTGTTGGCGCCATCAAACCAGCAACGATTTCTGCAAGTTCGCGTTGCCCGTTACCCGACACTCCGGCAACACCAACGATCTCTCCGGCACGTACATCAAATGAAACTTGCGAAATACGGTCCACGCCATCTTTCGTGAGCCCAACGTTCGACAGGCGCAGCAGCGTTTCCTTCGCTTCACCGCGGGAGCGCCTTGGCGAAAGATCAATATCTCGTCCAACCATCAACTCGGCAAGCTTGCGCGTGTCAGCTTCGCCTCGCGCAACTGAACCAGTTACATGCCCATCGCGCATCACCGTCACGCGATCCGAAATGTCAACAACCTCACCCAGCTTGTGGCTGACAAACACCACAGATTTCCCCGCTTGCGTCATTGCACGAACTGTTTCAAACAACTTCTCAACTTCTGGTGGTGCAAGCAATGCAGTCGGCTCATCGAGCAACAGAATTTCTGCACCGTGATACAACGCCTTCACGATTTCCACTCGCTGACGCTGGCCTGCAGAAAGTTCGCCAACCACTGCACGTGGGTCAAGCGGCAATCCAAATCGCTCAGCGACTTGTGCAACCTGATCTTCTAAATCATTCGCGCGCAATCGAAATGGCAATTTGCGATGACCAAGAACAACATTTTCTGCAACGGTAAATCGATCCACTAAACGGAAGTGCTGGTGCACCATGGCGATTCCGTTTTGCAATCCGTGACGCGGACTGGTGAGTCGCACTTGAGTTCCATTGCGCAATACAGCGCCTTCATCTGGTTTATACAAACCACAGAGCACCGAAGCAAGCGTGCTCTTACCGGCACCATTTTCACCAAGCAGTGTGTGTACTTCACCTGGGAGTAAATCGAAGTCCACGCGATCGTTCGCAAGAACTCCAGGGAAACGTTTCGTTACTTGTCGGGCCGATAGTGCAAACAGGGTCGCACCGCCTGAGCGGTGCGACCCCATTGCGGCCTCCGTGGAGGCATCACTCATAGAGAACTAGCTCTTTGGAATTTCGCCAATAACACCTTCAACAAGGTACTGCATACCGAGCAGGTCGCCCAAAGGCGCTACCACTCCGGCGGCAATAACTTCCTTGCCAGTGTTGTCGTTGATTGGTCCAGTGAAAGGAGCGAATGATCCGTCAATGATTGCAGCAGCCTTCTCAGCAATGAGAGCCTGTGTTTCTGCGCTTACTGAAGAACCGAAGGTTCCCAACTTGACCGTTCCGTCTGCCATGTTGCCGTAGTACTGCGATACGTCGCAGGTGCCAGCAGCAAATGACTTAGCAGCGTTGATGTAGTACGGACCCCAGTCCCATACAGGAGCGGTGAGCCAGGTGTCTGGGAAGTTGCCAGCAAGCGTGTCTGAGTTGTAGCCAACCCACTTTGCGCCAGCTTCCATTGCTGCTTCACCAGTTGCAGTTGAGTCCTGGTGCATACCAAGTACGTCTGCGCCTGCTTGCAACAAGGCTTGTGCTGCTTCCTTTTCCTTCGCTGGATCAAACCAAGTTGAAGTCCAGGTGACCTGAACAGTTGCATCTGGATTCACTGAACGTGCACCCAAGGTGAAAGCGTTCAAACCGCGAACAACTTCTGGAATTGGGAATGCTGCAACGTAACCGAGCTTGCCTGTTGGCGATGCTGCACCTGCTGCGATACCCGAGAGGTAACGAGCTTCTTCAGCTGCACCGAAGTATGTGCCCAAGTTTGTTGAGGTCTTGTAACCGGTTGCGTGCTCGAAGCACACTTCTGGATACTTGGCCGAAACTTCAAGCATTGGGTCCATGTAACCGAACGAGGTTCCGAAAATCAGGTTGTAACCCTCGGCTGCAAGTTGATCGAATGTTGCTGCGGATTCTGCACCTTCTGGAATGTTCTCCAAACGGGTAACAGTGATTCCGAGCTCTGCTTCGAGTTCCTTAATTCCCTGTTCGTGCTGATAGGTGTAACCAGCGTCTCCAGGTACACCGATGTAAACAACGGCAACCTTCAAGTTGCTGTAGTCGCCACCAGCGGCTGCTGTGGTGTCTGAGGATTCACTGCTTCCGCCGCATGCTGCAAGTCCTACGACCGCAGCTGCTGCAAGGGCAATCCCCTTGAGGTGTTTCATTTTCATCTATTTGCTCTCCCCCTATGCGAAACGCATAGCCATTGTTGGTTCTCCGCGCCGGCTGGCACGCCATGAGAATAACACGGTCAGGAGTGCTCAAAATCCGTGGAAACACTACGTTTACAAAAAATAACGACCCTCGTCACTAAACTGAAAACCATATGAAAACCTCATTGGATGGCTTGATTGACGAGTCCGTCACCATCATCCGAGAGGTAGCCGCAGAGTTTGAACGCCCCGTGTTGCTGTTCTCTGGTGGAAAAGATTCCGTGGTCATGTTGCACCTGGCTGTCCGCGCATTTGCCCCAGCGCGAATTCCATTTCCCGTCATGCACATTGATACCGGGCACAACTTCCCAGAAGTAATTGAGTTTCGTGATCGCTGCGTTTCGGAAATGGGCGTACAACTCATTGTTGGCTCAGTGCAAGCTTCAATCGATTCGGGCAAGGTTGCCGACGTGACCGGGCCACGCGCAAGTCGTAACCCACTGCAAACGGTTACTCTTCTTGACTCCATTGCCGAACATCGCTTCGATGCCGTGTTTGGTGGTGCTCGACGAGACGAAGAACGTGCACGTGCCAAAGAGCGCGTGTACTCCCACCGCGATTCATTCGGTCAATGGGACCCAAAGAATCAGCGCCCAGAGCTTTGGGGCATTTACAACGGTCGCCATCGTCAAGGCGAACACTTCCGTATCTTCCCATTGTCCAACTGGACCGAACTCGACATTTGGACATTCATTGGCGAATACAACATTGACCTGCCAAGCATCTACTACGCACACACTCGCCCAATCTTCAAGCGCGACAACATGCTGATGGCAGTTACCGACTTCTTGCCACCAGACGAAGGTGCTGTTGTTGAACAGATGCAAGTGCGTTTCCGCACCGTTGGTGACGCAACATGCACCGCAGCAGTTTCTTCAAGTGCCTCAACTGTTGACGACATCATCGCTGAGACTGCAGTTGCTCGAGTAACCGAACGTGGCGCAACACGCGCCGACGATCGCATGTCGGAGGCCGGCATGGAAGACCGCAAGCGAACGGGTTACTTCTAATGGAACGCTTGCGCTTTGCCACTGTTGGTTCTGTTGACGACGGCAAGTCAACGCTGATCGGTCGCCTGCTGTATGACTCAAAGAGCATTTTCGAAGACCAACTCGAGCACATTGAAGCTGTCAGCAAGCGCCGTGGCGACGACTATGTGGACTTGTCGCTACTGACTGACGGATTGCGCGCAGAGCGCGAACAAGGAATCACCATCGACGTTGCTTACCGCTACTTTGCAACGCCAAAGCGCTCATTCATCATTGCTGACTGCCCCGGACACATTCAATACACACGAAACATGATCACCGGCGCATCCAATGTGGACCTCGCCATCGTGCTCATCGATGCACGAACCGGCGTGATTGAGCAAACTCGTCGCCACAGCCTGTTGGTTTCGTTGCTTGGTGTTCCTCACCTAGTTATTTGCGTCAACAAAATGGACCTCGTTGGCTACGACCAAGAAGTTTTTGACCGCATCCGCGCAGAGTTTGAAGAATTTGCTTCGCGTCTCGATCTTCAAGACGTGACCTTTCTTCCGATCAGTGCTCTTGCTGGCGACAACTGCGTAACACGATCAACAAATATGGATTGGTACGAGGGTCCAACGCTGTTACACCATTTGGAAAATGTGTATACCGCTAGCGATGACAACCGCATTGACACACGCTTCCCTGTGCAGTTTGTTATTCGACCTCAACGCGCCGACTTCCCCGATTATCGCGGTTATGCAGGCCGCGTTGCCGGAGGCGTGCTTCGCGTAGGCGATGAAGTAATGGTGCTGCCTTCTGGGCTCACCAGCACTATTACCGGTATCGATTCTCCAACTGGTCCGCTTCAAGAAGCGACCCCAGGGCAAGCAGTAACGGTGTTGCTCGCAGATGATCTTTCAATCACCCGTGGCGACATGATCTGTCGTCCGAATAACAGGCCACGCGCTTCGCAGGAACTGGAAGCCATGTTGTGCTGGATGGACGATGCAGCACCAATGCAACCAGGCAAGATCTACACGATTAAGCACACATCTAAAGTTGCTCGCACAAAAATTACTGAAGTGCTGTATCGCCTAAACATTTCTACGCTCAGTCGTGAAACTGGTGTGAATCAACTTGCCATGAACGAAATTGGCAGAGTCACGTTGCATACCACTGCCCCGCTGCTGTATGACGACTACCACCAGAACCGCACAACGGGTTGCTTCATCATTGTTGACGAAGCAACTGGTCAGACGGCTGGTGCAGGAATGTTGTTGTCACCTCGCACATGACCGACTCGGCAAACACACCCGTCTGGCACGAGCCGCAAGTAAGTCGAGAACAACTGTGGGGTGCCCACAAATTTCATGGCATGACTGTTTGGCTTACTGGGCTATCAGGTTCGGGAAAATCAACGATCGCTCATGAGTTGTCTCGCAAATTGACCGAACTCGGCAAGTTTGCATACGTGCTCGACGCCGACAATGTGCGCCACGGACTGAATAGCAATCTAGGTTTCTCCGACGAAGACCGAGCAGAAAATGTTCGTCGCATGGCAGAAGTTGCAAAGCTGTTCGCTAGTGCTGGAGCGATCACCATCGTGCCAATCATCAGCCCGTTTGCTTCAGGCCGACAGTTTGCCCGCCTCATTCACACTTCTGACAATTTGGAATTCATCGAGGTGCACGTCGCCACCTCACTTGCCACATGTGAAGAACGCGATACAAAAGGCTTGTATGCGCAAGTGAAATCTGGAGCCAATATTGGGCTTTCTGGCGTAAACGCACCATACGAAGCCCCTACTGCGCCCGAATTTGTATTGTGCGCACATGGCGAATCGGTTGACCAATGCGTAGACGCCCTCTTGCGTGACGTGTTGTTGCGTTGCGACCTGAAAAGATAGTCCCGTGCAATACGATCCGCATCCGCAATTGCCATTAATGATTGGGTACGCGCTGATCGCCCCTCGTATCAAAGTGATGTATGTGCCGACCACCAAGGTTGCATGCAGCACCCTGAAGTTGCTGATCTCTCAGATTGAGGGAACCTATAACGAGCAGGCAGCACGCGAAATCATCACGCCCAATATTTCTCAAGAGCAGACGATCCACAACTACCGAGTGCATGGCCTTCGTCGCATGTTCGACCTCACGCCGAAGGAACAGTGGGAAGTCATTCAGTCACCTGAATGGCTTCGCGTTGCCGCACTGCGTGATCCTCTGAAGCGCGCTTACTCCTCATGGGAAAATCGCGCGTTCTTGCGTGCCCCAGGAACACCCTCGTCAATCATCGAAGCTTGCTCGGATGTACTGGTTGACGGTCGCGTGGATGTGGCCGCAACGTTCAAGAAGTTTGCTCGAGCCATTCACGCCGATCGAGATGCTTTCTCCATAGATGACCACTTCCGACCGCAGTTCAACACGCTGTACTCCAACCAATTGGAATATCAGGAATTCATTCGCATTGATCAACATGGCGAAATGCAAAGACTTGCCGATGTGCTCAACGCGCGAGGCGGAACGAATATCGCACTGCAGCGTCTGAACAGCGGGCTCGGCATCAAAGCCGAGCAGGTTTACGACCGCGAAACCGCAGATCTGATTGAGCAGACGTACCATGAGGATTATGAGTGGTTCCATTTCGAACGTCACAACTACGCGGCGGCAACTGCAACGTTCGTGCTTGATCCGCTGCAGCAAGCCTTCTTGAATAACTTGCGCGAGACAACGCAGCGTTTGCAGATACTTTCCAATGCTGCGTTTAAAAGAGTTGGGTTTCGCTACGGCGCTCGCCAAGTGTTGCGTTCACTCAAGTTGCGAATAACCCGACCAAGTCGGCGACACGATCCGAAGTTGTTGCAGTGGTAGCAGCACACATTGGCACGGCGGCACGCATAGGCATAGTCACTGTTTCTGACCGCGCGTCACAAGGTGTCTACGAAGACTTAGGTGGTCCAGCAATTCGTGAATACCTCGGCAAGCACATCACCAGTGAATGGACCGATGTTTCACGAATCGTTCCCGATGAAACCGATCTAGTTGCAGCGACATTGAAAGACCTTGCAGACATCGAGGGTTGCTCGCTCATCGTCACCACGGGTGGCACAGGCCCGGCTATTCGCGACATCACACCAGAAGCAACCGAAACGGTGTGTGAAAAGATGATGCCGGGGTTTGGCGAACTGATGCGCCAAGTAAGCCTGCAGTACGTTCCAACGGCGATTTTGTCTCGACAAACCGCGGGCATTAGGGGCACTTGCCTAATCGTTAACTTGCCAGGCAAACCAACCTCAATTGCACAGTGCCTCGATGCAGTGTTGCCCGCTATTCCCTATTGCATCGACATCATCGGTGGCGCCCATATCGACGTGGGCAATGGCGTTGAAGCGTTTCGGCCAAAAGCCAAATAGCAATTACTTGCTGGCGTCGTACGCCTGACCTGCTGCCTTTGGTGCGCGACTGCGACCAACAAAACCAGCCACAACAATGAGCGTGACAATGTATGGAGCCATCAGCAAGAACTCGGATGGGATTCCCGTATCCAAATTCGACATCTTCAACTGAATTGCTTCAGCAAGACCAAACACCAACGCAGCAGTAAGAGCTCCAATAGGGTGCCAGCGTCCAAAGATCACTGCAGCAAGAGCAATGAACCCTCGGCCATTCGTAATGTTTTGATCGAAGCGACCCACTGTGCCAATTGGCCACCAGGCGCCACCGAGCCCTGCAATTGCTCCCGCAATCCATACGTTGCGATAACGGAGCTTCAATACATCAACTCCCAGCGTTCCAGCAGCCTGCGGATACTCACCGATCGCACGAGTGCGCAGACCCCAACGGGTGCGATACATACACCACGTGGTCACCACCACGGCAATTACCGAGATGTATACAAAATACGTTTGAGTAAACAGTGCTACGCC